>Ga0315296_10004742_pt1 | contig 11080 bp, 7 predicted proteins | sample YL17G14_18_MG_FD_203921 | JGI IMG/M metagenome (GOLD analysis project Ga0315296, IMG submission 203921) | Sediment microbial communities from Yellowstone Lake, YNP, Wyoming, USA - YL17G14_18 | ecosystem: Environmental > Aquatic > Freshwater > Lake > Sediment | place: USA: Wyoming | collected...
AGACCCGGCAAAGGTAATCGAAGTTGTTAATGAATTTGGAAGACTGAAGGTTTTGGATGACAGAGAATTGATCGTCGAAATTGAGGATCGTGCAAGCTTCGATAATCTCAAGAAGAATCTCTTCTCTACCTTTGGGAATGAAGTAGATGTGGAATTGATATAAAGATTACACATGATAAAGATTACACATGAACAAAATGGCTGATTGTTACATTATCAGGTTAAGTACATAAGCGATATCGAGCCATTTCCCGACACACATGGTAAAATATATAAAGAACACGGCTGACAAGAATCGACCATGACTTTGGATTTAGGGAAGGGATGAGTTGTTACTTGAACTAAAAGTCAAAAACCTCGGTATTATCGAGGACATGAACTGGAGATTGCGTGACGGACTAAATATTATTACCGGGGAGACCGGAGCCGGGAAGTCCCTGGTAATTGATGCTGTGGAGTTATTATTAGCCGGGAAAGCAGACGAGGAAGTTATCCGCTATGGAGCGGACGAAGCTCAAATCGAAGGAGTTTTTACCCTTCCTCAAAAGGAGAATTCCTCTCCCCTTAGAGAGCTGCTGGCACAGAAAGACCTGGCGGCCGATGAAGAAACTTTGGTTATAGATTGCGAACTTCAGAGACAGGGGCCCAGTGTTATCCGAGTGAACGGGCATGCCGTCCCAAAAGTACTTCTACGCCAAATCGGGCGCTTACTAGTTGATATCCACGGTCAAAGTGAACATTTATCTCTCCTTGATAGTAAGTCACATCTCGATTTTCTAGATTCCTATGCCCACACCCTGGACCTGCGGCATGGCTTCAATATTAAAACTACCGAACTTTATAAGGTAGAACAAGAGCTCAAAGCGCTGGAGAAAGATGAGAAAGAACGCGCACGCCGCGAGGAGTTCTTGCGTTTTCAGCTTGAGGAGATAAGTCGGGCCCAACTGCGAGAAGGAGAGGAAAAAGAACTCGAAAGAGAGCGGAATATTCTCTCCTCTGCCGAGAAGCTAAAAGCAATTTCCTATGAAGCCTACCGTGCCCTATATGAGGAGGATGTCTCACGTCATTCAGCGCCAGCACTGGATAAGTTGAATGAAGCAGCTCAAGCGATGAAAAAGCTTGTTGAAATGGACCCTACTCTGAGACAACAACTGGACTTCTTGGACGAGACCATATATGGTCTTACCGAGGTAGCCAGAGGCATTCGGGCTTACAGCGACAGTCTCGAGTACGACCCGAACCGTCTCGAAGAAATAGAATCACGATTAGAACTAATTAGAAGTCTAAAAAGGAAATACGGCCAAACTATCACTGAGGTCCTGGATTACCTGGTAAAGGCGCAAAAGGAGCTGGATGAGGTTTCTCATTCTGCGGAAAGACGCACTCAACTTGAGGAGGTAGGCACTTCTCTCAAGCAGGAAATGGGGCGAATAGCTTACCAGCTTTCAAGAGAACGCTCCAAAGCAGCGAAACAGTTGATGACCGAAGTGAAGAAGGAACTTCATGATTTGAACATGCCCCAGGTTGAATTTGAAGTATCAATAAGTCAACAGCGAGCTCAGGAAGGAATTCCTTTCCCCGACGGAGAGAGTTATGCCTTCAGCAATGAAGGGGTTGATACCGTAGAGTTCATGGCATCAACTAATCCTGGAGAACCCCTTAAGCCCTTGGCTAGAATTGTCTCCACCGGAGAACTCTCCCGTTTCGCTCTAGCCTTAAAGGGAGCACTTTCTGAAGCTGATAACATCCCGGTGCTTATTTTCGACGAAATCGATATCGGTATTGGGGGAAGGAGTGGGGAAATAATAGGTAAGAAGCTCAGCACTTTAGCCAAGAACCACCAGGTGGTTTGCGTTACCCATCTTCCCCAAATCGCTGCTTTTGCCGACGCGCACTTTTGTGTTCACAAGGAGGTCTCGGGTGCTCGAACTTTAAGTATGCTCGAGTACCTTGAGGGCGAGGCCCGTATTAAGGAACTCGCTACCATGCTTGCCGGCCTCCAATATACTGAAACTTCCCTTAATAATGCCCGCGAGCTTATGCACAAAGCAGAAATATGGAAAAAACCCCACCGCAATGGGATTTGAGAGCCCACTTTACCAACAGTCCGAACTCGGCTTGGTGCACATTCTGACGTTTCGTGCAACCTGCTCCTCAACCTAATAGTGGTGAGCCACCTTTCATATCTGAACGAGTAGGGGCTGAACGTTCCTCAGCTTCGGTCCCGTTTCCCCGAAAATGTTTGCTTTTCATTGCCTTTGCCTCCTCTCTAGCCCTCTGCCTTGGTCTTCTTGTCCTTGCCTTTCGCCTTGGCTGTCTTCTCTACCTTGGGCGGCTTGGGGACGTCCACGCCGTAGTGGGCGTTCACGGCGTCGATGACGAGGCTGTCCCAGTTGACACCCAGCCTTGCCTTGAGCCCGTTCAGGGTCTTGAGCCCCTCCTTCGTAGTCCTTGCGGAGAACACATACTGCTTCTCTCTCGGCATCCTATTTTACCCCCTTTCTACTGTAATAATGGCGCGTTTCCGGGGGTTCGTACACAGCAACCGCCAAGGTTTACGGATGTTTACGGAAGCCCAGTAAGAGCCATGTTTGAACATAATGAGTGGGGTTCAGGTGGCCGTCGGTTCGAATCCGACCGCTGGCTCTGCAATGAGCAGATTACTTCTAAGGACTGACGCCAAAGCTGTCTATGACCTTCTCCAGGGCAGACCCGTACTCCTCGGAGTAGGCTGCCTGCACCCAACCCCACACCATAAACAGCTGCTCACCCTTTAAGGCTACTATAGCCTTATTCTTTAGCTTGACTTCCTGTCGCCAGGAGTTCCACTTTACTTCATACCACGGGAACTCAGCCTCTACCTTAATGCTGTCCACCAGCTCAAACTTGGGGTCAGCCTCCTTGGTCGCCGCCATAATATCCTGGTAAACTTCGTCCAGAGTAGACGCCGCTGAAACGGGAACTACACTTACTCTGACCCAGGCAAAACGGAGACCTCTGGCACCGCTTACGGTATAAACATACACAGTCCCTGGCTCCTTTTCCTCAGGCTCCAATTTCCAGCCTTCGGGGTAGGAAAGGATATAACCGGAAGTCGGCTCCTCATACTCGGTGACGGCAGGAAATTCCAGTTTAGATGGCGGAGTTGCTGGTGGAGTAACCGACACCTGATAGGAAAGGAGTTCATAAATAACCGGCACGCCCTGGACCATCAGCTCATACTTGACCTCCCTTTTTGTCTTGTCGGAGTACCACCATGTCCCGGTGATATTACCTGTCTCATCCCGCTCTATAACTTTGAAACAGTGGAAAACACCGGCAGCGGTGGTCACCTCCTCATTTCCCTCTACTTTGAAGGTGCGAGACCATTGCCTTTCTCCTTTGGTTACCACCAGCCCATTCCTGGAAGTAAAGTTTTCACTCCCGCTAACAGTCCATTCCTTTCCTGCTGCTAACGGCCACCGGGAACCCTCGATTAGCTGCTTAACAACTATTTTTTCAGAGACGGAGATGTTATCCGACGAGACGGAGATGTTATCCGACGAGACGGAAATGTTATACGACGTTCCCGAGAGTTCTTCTACCAGCGGATAAAGCGTTCCCTTGTCCAGAAAACTGGTGCCTTTGTCATAAGGGTTCAGAGGTGATTTCCCGCTAAACTCTACTACATAGGTAACTATGCCACTGACCGTGGTCTCTCCCATTACTTCGTAGCTGACCTCAGATTCCTCTTTGTCTGCGCTAACCCTGTACACCCACCGCTCTCCGGCGTACAGTGACGGCAGCATACCTTCTTTAACAAAGAAGATAGTCATCAGTCCGCCCAAAGCGATTTTGTATTCTCCCAGACTTGTCGGAGTCAGGGTGAAAGAAACGCTCTCTGTCCCTTTGGCCGGCACCTTCAAATTTCTGGTCTCGTGGATGTCTCCGTTGACCATCAGTGTTGCCTGGTACTCACCTGCCGCTCTCCCTGTGTTCCTGATATCAGCCGAGACAACCACAGGGTCTCCCACCAGCACCTCTTTTGGCTTAACCACAAGGTTGCTGACCTGGATTTCAGCCTTGGGCAGGGATACCAGGACCCCAGACAGAATGAGGGACGCCACCACAAAAAGAGCTATAACCAGTCCCAGAAAACCTTTCTTTTTTCTCCGCCTCATTTTCTATTCCCGGACAAAACTAGCCTAGTCTACCAGTGTTCGGGAACAGAAGGCAAGTCTAAGAGAGTTGCCAACTTTTGAACGTAATAGTGAGGAAAAGATAGGATAAGATACTTGACAAGCGTGGTAAAATAGTTAAAATAGTACAGAAGTATATAGTACATAAGTAATATAGAGCAATCTCGGCGAGTGGGGGCTGTGAGGCGCTGCCGGTAAATTGGTTACCTAGGCGGCGCGGAGCCAATGGTAAAACCGACCCTCGTGTCGGTTTTTTTTGTTTGCTGAGGAGGCTAAACAGATTATATCTGTTCTAAGTCTTTGCCGCTATAGCTGAGGTCGACAGCTGATAAGGCAATCATAAAAGAAAGGAGATTCCAATAATGAAAGAAAAAACGAGTGGTCACCGCTTGCTTATCCTGGGTGTCGCCTTTGCCTTCCTGGCTTTGCTTGTTTCGGGGGTAATGCTAAGCGCCTCCCCGGTGTATGCTGACGATGGCACTGCACCACCACCAGATGCTGCCCCGGCTGTTGAACCACCGGCTGTTGAACCAGCGGCTGTTGAACCAGCGGCTGTTGAACCAGCGGCTGTTGAACCAGCGGCTGTTGAACCAGCGGCTGTTGAACCAGCGGCTGTTGAACCAGCGGCTGTTGAACCAGCGGCTGTTGAACCAGCTCTGGCTGATACAGGGACTGTTCCAACTGATACGGACTCTATCGTCGACGTTGGCCAGGTCGACGGGGCTCCCGCTGTTGTCGATGACACCGCTGTCGCCAGCGCCACCGTCCAGACCGACCAGCCTGACTATGCCCCTACCGATACTCCAGTCATCTCCGGAGGTGGCTTTGCCACCAATACCGAGGTCACCGGCACCGTGACTGACCCCAATGGCAACGTCACGACCTTCACAGCCACGACCAACGAACAGGGTCAGTTCACCATTAACTACGAAGGTGGACTCACACAAGGGACATACAGTGTCACTGCCAACGACGGAACGAATACAGCATCCATAACCTTCACAGACGGTAGTTTTCAGCAGATCACGGTCAATGATAATCTGCCGGGGTCTTTGGACGCAGACTTCACGGTTACCTATACCAAAAATGGAGACACCTACACCAAAGATAAAACAACAACCTGGAGTTATTACGTTGACAAGAATAGCACTGTAACCGTGAGTAGCCCCGAAAGCCCTATCACTTCAGGGGACACAAGATACGCGTTTAGCGGCTACAGCCCGTCTAACAGCGTCACCATGAGCAACGATAAGACCATCACCCTCAACTACACCGTCAGCCAGTACTATCTTGACGTTAATGATGGTGGTCTTGGCACTGCCACCGGGGAAGGTTGGTACAACGTGGGTGCTACTGCTGACTTCATCATCAGCCCCACTACGGTTGAAGATGGCGGGACTCGGTACGGATTCACGGGGTGGACTGGCACACACGCTGGTTCTTACACCGGCACCGATGTCTCTCACTCCGTTGTTATGAACAATCCCATGCACGAAACCGCCAACTGGGATGAAACCGCCTACCTCCTGACGGTAAAGACGGATGGAATAGATGACGCTTCCCATCCTACCAACGTTTATCTCGGCGGCTCCCTAGCCGGCACAGCCTATGATGGTTTATCCTTCACCCAATGGTTCGATGCCGGTGCCTCAACTGGGAAAATAGGTGTGGATGCAATCATCTCGGCTCCATTTACCCAATACGACTTCGACGAATGGAGTGCGTCCCCCCACCATGACAATCCCAGAGGCTCGGTGACCATGAATGAACCCAGAACTTATACCGCCGAGTTTGACACGCCATCATTCGAAATTGCTGGGGTCTATTCGTCAAACGCCTCAGGAACGGAAAAGAACTCTTTCCTGCCCACAGAGAGCGTATACGCAACGATTACGACATGGGGCGGGTCGGGGGATGAGTCCACCCACGTGCACATATATGTTACTGCAGACAAGACGTCGTGGACGATTAACGCCTCGCTGAATGACGTTTCTGGAGGCTTCAACGGCGTAGACGTCCCATTTGGTGGGGGCACTTACGAGGTCTGGTCAGCCAACACCACCCTAGGCAATTACGACATCGTTGCCGACGTGAATCTCAACGGGAAGTATGGCTGCGAACCAGAGGAGAACCCAGATAAAGTAGATTCCATACTCCCAATAGGGTTCATTGTGACACCACCAACAGTCGACGTTACAATAACCTCAGCCCCGGCTGGCGACGGCTTTGTCAACGTTGGCGGCAATCCAATCACAACACCGACAACATTCTCCTGGACGATAGGCGACATCTACACGCTCGAAGCGCTTTCCCCAGTTTCTGGTGGGACCGGCACACAGTACGTCTTTGATAGCTGGAGCGATTTGGGAGCCCAAACCCACGACTACACCGTTCCAGGCTCTTCTGAAACAGTCACCGCCTACTATGACACCCAGTACTACCTGACGGTGGACTCAGCTTATGACACCCCAGGTGGGGAAGGCTGGTATGATGAGGACGCAACTCCTAGTGCTACCCTCGACACTGGCACAGTAGTTATTACTCCCAATGCCGAGCGAGTTGTCTTCACCGGCTGGAGTGGTGATGCCTCTGGCACCGGCTTAACTTCAGACCCAATCACCATGGACGGCGCCAAGACGGCAACTGCTGATTGGACCACCCAGTACTACCTCACGGTGACTTCTCCTTACGACACCCCAGGCGGTGAGGGCTGGTACGACGTTGAAGATACTGCCTATGCTACACTTGACACGTTAACTGTCCCCGGACCCGGCGGCACGTATGACTTCATCTACTGGTATGGAGATGCCTCAGGCACTACTTCACCTTCAGACCCAATTATTATGTACGCTCCCCAGACCGCCCTAGCCGTGTGGACCTTCACCCAAACTCCAATGCTAGGCGAGCTTCCAACAATGCTAGTAATTAGCTGGTTTGGGACGAACGTGATGTTGCCGGTAGGTTCGGATGGTGGGCTCTTTTATGGTGTGACAATAACCTCACCCGATGGCGCAGTGACACTGATAATCCCGGCTGGTACCCCGGTGCTGAACCCCGATGGTACAATAGCCCAAAATATATGGGCGATACTAGGGGGAACACCAGCGCCACCAGCGGGTACTTCCATAGTCGCTGCTTACCAGCTCCTGCCTTCAGGCATCACCTTCGACCCGGCAGTCCAGTTGATTATTAAGTACGACCCCACCAAGGTCCCAACTGGAAGTGTGGTCGTCATTGCCTACTACGATGAGGCGGCAGGCAAGTGGGTAGAACTGGAAACAGCCGGTTACATTGCGGGCGGAACACCAGTTCCAGACACTGTAACCACCAACATTTCCCATTTCACCTACTTTGCTGTCCTTGCCAAATTACCTGCTGAGTAAGGAGACAGGGAATTTAGTACCGAAGAAGCTACTCTGGCTCAGAGCCAGAGTAGCTCTTTTTTTGTAATCCCTTCCCCTACCCCCTTCCCCTTTTAAGCGAAAGAGGTTATACTTAAGGTCAGGATAAGTGAGGATAAATTAAGATAAGTGAGGATGGGATGCTCTCTACCCTTCAGCGTAGCAGTAACAGAGACAAGCTTGGCACTATTGACTTCAAGAGAGACAAGATTGGCATTCCCGGGAAAGTAGTCGGCATCAAGTATGACCACTATCACTCGGTGCCTCTTGCCCTAATTCGCTACGCTGATGCTGAAGAGCGTTATATTCTTGCTCCTTCGGGACTAAAGGTTGGTGATGTCATTAAAAGCGAGGATGGCGTCGAGCTAAAACCAGGCAACGCTCTGCCTTTGAAATCTATTCCAGTAGGAACTCTAATTCACAATATTGAGTTACAGATAGGCAAGGGGGGACAACTCGTTCGGACTGCCGGAGGTAGTGCCCAAGTGGTAAGCAAAGAAGACAAATATGCGCTCATCCGCTTACCCTCAGGCAAGCTGCGGCACATCCCGGGTGAGTGTCTGGCTACTATCGGGCAGGTCGCGCCCGCCAGTGTCCAAAAGACAAAATCAGGCAAAACTCACCGCCACAAGTACTGGCGAGAAGGTTCCAAGGTGGCAGCACAGCCTCAGGGAGTAATCCCTCCCAGAGCCACGCCGGTTGTTTCAATTGAGGAAAGTCTGGAAGGGGCTGTAGACCGGGTGGTAGTCATGCCTGCTGAAACCGCCCGGGTTAACTTAATTGAGGAAAGTGTCAAAGCGGCTGAATGCCCTACTATTACTGAGCCGACCCCGGTGATGGCGCCAGCTTCTCTGTTGACTCTTAAGCTAACAGTGTCTCCCCCTTCCGGTCGCCCCGGTACTACCTTTAAAGTCAATGTCACTGGCGCTACCCCGAATCACCAGGTAACTCTTCTTTATAAAGAATATTGTCTTACCTCCGGGTGGCATTTCCGGAATAAAAGGCTGAAAACGGACAGTCAAGGCAAGGCTTCAGTAGACCTTAAATGGAAGTTTAAAGATGACTACATTGTCTGGGTTGTGGACGAGGCTACCGGGGGTTATTATTCAGTGACAACCAGTATGATAGTTAGCCCAGTGGTAACCACCGGTGAGCCTACCTGGGCAAAGCAAGGAGCGTCTTCAATAAAGTAGCCACCTCATCATTGACCTGTCCATCACCGTTGGCATCGGTCACTGTGGTAAGGGCTAAGGCAGCCACGGCAGCGACATAAGCGGCTGCCATGGAAGTGCCGCTCTGATAGCCGTAGCTGTTGCCGGGCAATGTAGAATAGATATCAACTCCGGGAGCATACACATCCACCCAGTCACCGTAGTTCGACTTTGACCACAAGTTACCACCAACGTCAGTGGCAGCTACGGCGATGACCTCAGGATAATAAGCAGGATATACTGGTACCGACTTTATGTTATTGCCGGCACCAGCAACAAGCACCACTCCTTTGCTCCAAGCATAGTCTATAGCCTGCTCCAGGGCTGGTGACGATGTAGGTATAACCAGACTCATATTGATAACCTTAGCACCATTGTCCACCGCCCAGATAATGCCTCTGGCTACTGTGGATGGCCAGACTACACCATTATCATCAACTACCTTTACATTCAGCAAACGAGCATTGGGGGCAATTCCAGCAACACCAATGCTGTTGTCAGTTATAGCAGCAATAATACCAGCAACATGAGTGCCGTGACCATTGACATCAGAAGCCGTCTGACTCCCACTGAAATTGATGCTGGCAACTACTTTTCCAGCTAAATCTTCATGCTTTTCGTCAATGCCGGTGTCCAGAATAGCGACGAGGACTTCAGCATCGGTGGAGGCAGCCAGCAAAGCGGTGACTTCACCCAACCCCCGATGCTTATCAGAATAGGCGGCATCGGGGGCATCAGCCTTTGGAATCCCAGCTTCCCCCTCTGTCCTGGCTGAGGTCTCCGCCCCTTCAAGGACACCGGTTTGGTCAAAAGATATTGTTGTGGTCTGGATTGGAGTCTCCAGCCAGGCTGCTAAGGAAACTCGGGATATCCCCAGTCCCACAAAAAGTAGAGCTGTTATCAAGGCTATGATTATTCTAGCTGCCTTCATAGCAAAGACCAGTCTACGCTACGGAGGCTGCCTTGATAATCACCCAAAAGTCACTTTTTAGATAGTAATATGGTCATAGCCTGACGAAAAATGATAGCCAGTTGGCACTTATTATGGTGGGAGTAACAGCTTAGCGATTGTTCATTATGTATGAGGTCACATTTGCTTGGATTGTTACCTCGCCCAATATGGCGGATTTTATGTTTGTCCGAGTAGTCCAGCTTTCCTTAGCATCTTGCCGTCTGCGAATGTGCTCTAAAGGCAAGCTCGTTTGTTTACCTCATTGACTCCAAGCTATAGAGCCTCTATAATCTAACTGGAAAGGAGGCAAGCGGTTGGTCTAGCAAGCCATCACTAGCTTTTCTCTGGGTAACCTTCCAAGCAGGTTGTCGCGGGTTCGAGTCCCGTCTCCCGCTCCACAGATAGGATCTCAGCTTTAAAGCCCGCCTGATGTGGCGGTTTTTCTCTTTTATCCCCAAGTTTATGTCTGTCAACATATTGACATCATGGTAAAGGTAGTTTATTATCATACTCAAGAAAGGGGGTACACAATGCAAGCATATTGTGTTAAATGCCGAACCAAAAGGGAAATAAAGAACGCCAAGGTAATAACTATGAAAAATGGCAGACCGGCAACCCAGGGTGTGTGTCCGGTGTGCGGCACCAAGATGTTCAGGATAGGGAAGAGCTAAGTCTGTCGTTATCGTATTATAGCTTTGAGGATTGGGGGCAAGACTGAATGTTCCTTGTTAAGGAATATCCAGTCCTTTTGTTATCCCAAATGGGCGAGGAAATCTTTTTACTTCAGTGGTTGATACTTCTTTGCCCACTTTATAATATATAAAGTAAGTATTAAACGAGGTTTTGTTATCCTGAGAGATCTCCCCGGTTGTTAGCATGGAGCAGGTTAAAACAGCACGAGAGTTAGGTCTTGATGAGCCAAAGGTTGGCTACGAATGGGACGCCGGCAGCACCCCACCGGGGGATGCGATACCGGGACAGTGGCTGGTGAAGAGGGAGGGGAAGGGCTGGGTTGTTCTTTTTCACGCTTCCGAGGGAGCGGAATACATCATCCATACTTTCCCACCAACTGAGGATGGTGAGAGAGCAGCCAAAACTATGACACTCAAGCTGGTAGACTTCGCTTGGGGGAGACAAAACAATAAAGAAGGCTAGCACCACAGCATTTCACTACTGCCTCCCCTCAACCAAGGTATTAACTACCGACGGGTCAGCCAGGGTGCTGGTGTCACCCAGTTCTTGAACATCACCGGCGGCAATCTTGGTCAGTATCCGTCTCATAATCTTGCCGCTCCTTGTTTTGGGCAGAGCGTCAGCAAACTGAATCTTATCCGGAGT
>Ga0315296_10004743_pt1 | contig 11080 bp, 9 predicted proteins | sample YL17G14_18_MG_FD_203921 | JGI IMG/M metagenome (GOLD analysis project Ga0315296, IMG submission 203921) | Sediment microbial communities from Yellowstone Lake, YNP, Wyoming, USA - YL17G14_18 | ecosystem: Environmental > Aquatic > Freshwater > Lake > Sediment | place: USA: Wyoming | collected...
AGCCTTATTCTGGACCGGGATACGGCGTCCATTTTCCCAACCATGCGGATACAGAAATGATTTTTTCCTGCATCAACGGGGATCTGGACCGGCCGATCGGCCTTGGCACGGTCCCCAACCCCTCCCAAGTCTCTCCTGTGACCAGAGATAATAAATCTCAAAGCATCATCCGTACGGCCGCGGGAAACGAGATCGTCCTGGACGACAAAACAAATGAGTCTCAGATCAGAATCACCACGACGGATGCCCATAAAGTCCTGCTGGACGACAAAGACGATAAAATTGAGATCGTGACCACAAAAAAACACAAAATCACGCTCGATGACAAAAACAAGAATATCACCGTTCAGACGACCGACGGCCACCTGATGATCATGGATGATAAAAACACCAAGATCACTGTCCAGAGCAAGAACGGCCACCGCCTGTGCATCGACGATTCGAGCGGAGGGGAAAGCATCACCGTGGCCGATAAAAATGATGCGAATATTTTCATCATCGATATCACCAACAACAAGCTTGTCATCAAGACCAACGACGGCAGCATCGATATGCACGCGCCTAACGGGACGATTGAGATCAAAGCCCAGACATTGGCAATGGAATCGACGAGCGATACATCGCTGAAGGCAGCCAACGTCAAATTCGAAAGCCAAGGAAAGTATGAGCTGAAAGCCAACAGTGATATCAAAGAGCAATGCGCAAATTACGATTTAAAGGCCGATATGGGAATTTCCGCGAAGGCCACCACGGACATGAAGTTGAAAGGGATGAATGTCGAAGTGAAAGCGGATATGAATGCGAAGATCGAGGGAGGCATAAACCTCGAGGCCAAAGGCGGGGTGATGGCCAAGCTCGATAGCCTGACCACAAATGTGAGTGGAAGCGCGATGACAACGATTAAGGGCGGCTTTGTCATGATTAATTAGGGGCTCGGTCAGAGCGAGGAAGGAGAGAATGGGAAAACCGGCGGCACGAATAGGAGACATGACGGCCCATGGTGGCAGTATCATCCTGGGCTACCCGACTGTCTTGATCGGCGGGATGCCAGCGGCAAGGATGTTAGATATGCATGTCTGCCCGATGCTCACTCCAGGCGTTCCCCCTATTCCTCATGTCGGCGGACCCATTATATTAGGAAGTCCGACAGTCTTGATCGGCGGCATGCCCGCGGCGCGGATGGGCGACATGGCGACCTGTGTCGGTCCGCCTGATACGATCATCCTCGGCTGCATGACAGTACTGATTGGCGAGGCGGGAAGCGGGAGTGCGGGAGGAGGTGGGGCGGGTGGCGGCGGCGTTGGTGGTGCGGCCACAAAGGCAGCCAGGGCTTCCGCCCACTGGGCTGGTCCGGAGCAGTCTAGTCCTGCCGATACGCACTTCATTGATGTGACTTTCGTCGACAAAGCCAATCTCCCCATCGGCGGGGTGATGTATTCCATGAAGGCCCCGGACAACAGGGTGCATAAGGGGAATCTCAGCGGACCGATCAAGAGGCGGGGAGTCCAGCAGGGGAACTATGAATTCACCTTGCGTGCCATCGTGAATGCACGATGGAGTGTAAAGACTGCAGATGTCGGAGATACGGTAGATCTGCTTGTCGATACGGTAGGTGTGGACGCTGGCACAAAGGCTGTCCTGTCTATCTATGTCAAAGACTCAAACTACACGGACCATCTCCTTCATAAAATCGAATCCAGCGTCAGCGGCGACAAGGTGAAGGAATCATGGAAGTTAGAGGTAGATGAGAAATACCTGGCGATGTGCGCGGAAAAGGACAAACGCGGCAAGTATTCGAGGCCGTTCTTCTTCTTCAGGGTATTCTTTGATGATCTTCAGGAGAAATCAGGCCTGTTGTTCTTAAAGGACTGGCTCGAGATCACGCTGACGGGTAAGGACGGGAAACCCGCCGCGGGTGAGAAGTACCGTCTCCGGTTGCCGAACGGTGAGATCCGAGAGGGCAGCCTTGACGGAAGCGGTCACGCGAAGATCGACAAGGTCTATCCGTCGCAGTGCCAGGTGGAATTCCCCAACATGCCGGACGTTGCGCCACAATGAGGGCTGAAACAAAATGATGAGGAGGCTTTTGCATGGGCGGAGGTAAGGCGGCTGCTCCCACGAAACCGAACCGGCAAAGGGCACCTACGCATCGCGCGAATGTGTATGGCCCGATGTGCAAGGTCAAGTTCGTGTACAAAGACGACCCGAAGAAGCCGTTGAAAAACCGGTACGTCCTCTATTGGCTGTACAACTCCAAGGGCACAGATCTCGACAGCAATCCCGAAGATCCCTACTATTGGTACAGACAGGGAACTCTGATGCCGGGTGCGTGTGGAAAGACTTCGGGAGACGGATCTCTCACGAAATCCTATCGCCTCTCGGGGATGATGTTGGTCGATGATACAGAAGGACCACGCTATCTTGAGTACCGACGTTTGGCTAACGAAAACGAAGAGCAAAACAGAATCTACCCGCGCCCGCTGCTCTCCACGGATGCCTTCCCGCAGGGAAGAAAAGTCGGCTTCATGCTCCTCCCCCCTGACGTCCTCACCGGTTTCAGGACGACTGATCTTAGGAAGATAACGGCTGCGGGTGGGGCCTGGATCGACAAGATCACCAAAGACGGTCAAGTCATCGAAATCCGTTGCACACTCCCGGAGTGGATTTACCGGATCAAGCGGGAAGTGAAACTGCTCAAGTACCACCAAGAGATGTATGCCAAGTATGTAAAGAAACATCTAGAGTCGACGGTTGATGTCGAATTGATGAGCACACTTATACAGTATATGATCCTGTATCCTGGAGAAGCGCCGAACTACATCAAGATTCAATATGCCAAACTATTGTTGGGCAGGCTTGAAAAGCTCAAGAAGAGCATCAGTGATGAGTACATCACAAATACCGATTCATCCTCAGAATGCGGCAAGCTCCTTTCGCGAATCGATAACACGGCAAAATCCCTCTGGAAACTGATCAAGAACAAGGCGTTTGTCGATGAATTGAAGCGTTATATGCCGCATGTGATTGACAACCCCAAAGAAGGCGAACACGGTCCGGACACCAAAACGGAGCATGGCTGGAAAGAGATCTTCGATCTTCTGGGACAGGCCTATGAAGCCCTTTCTAAATCGAGCATGGGTGAAAAAGTTTTCCAAGAGCATGTCGATTTGCTCTTCGCATACCTGGCATCGCTCTGCGCAGAGGCGCACCCAGACTGGCCATCGAATCAGGGCCCCTTTATCGACGAATTGAAGAAATCTCTTCCCGCGAAGACCTTTTCAATGGATGATAACCCGCTACTTGTGTCGATCGACAAATACGGCTCGCTTATCCAGACGGCGACCAGCGACGCGCCGGGGCCTCCATGTCTAATCGAAGCCATCATCAATTCGTACGGGTTGCGGATGGCGCAGAAGATTTCACAACCTAATCCGGTCGCCGCCTCGGAGTACATGCGGAGCCTGTATGGATTCATGAAGATCATCAGGATGGGAAAACCTCTCACGAATGCCCAGCAGCAAAAACTTGCCCTAGCGGCGAACTTTGGTGAGCTCAAGACGGGCAAGGAAGGTCTTTTTGAGTACAGCACCAAGTTCATGGGCGATCGCTTTCCGACTGCCGCCCGAGTGTTCCATAGCGGGATGTTCATTTTTGCCATCGTCTCCTTTGCCGCAGCATGGGAAAAGGATGAATACAGCACAATCCGAAAGATCGCGAAGATCTTCGGCTCCGCTTCTAACCTGAGCTTGACCTCGATGGGCCTTTTCCTTTCAAATTATGAAGCGGCTAAACTCTTTAAAATCGGGACGACGAGTCTCGGAATCATCGCCGGCATTGCGGGAGTCGTCATAAGTTCTATCGATGCGTACCAATATTTCAAGGAGGGGGAGACGGCGAGGGGCATCTGGTCGGTGGTGGCGGCTGGAGGTTCGGCGGCTTTGACAATTGGGTTTGGAATCATGGCCTTTGGAGCCGGAACGTCGTGGACTGGAGTTGGCTCGATCCTGATCCTTGTCGGCGTGGTCGTGACGGTGGCTGCGTCGATAGTGCTTCTTATGATGGATCTGTTCCAGCAGGAAGTCGAGACTGCATTTGCCAATTTGCGAAAAGCTTTCATCAAAGATGGATCGGTCTATGCGACGGAGTACGTCAACAACTCTAAAGTGAAGAGTGCTTGCGATGCGGTCGTTTCGGCTGAGAAGGATTCGAAATGGTGGCTCATGTCATGGCGCGCGATCGTTCCGCTGTATAACATGGGATTCCGCGTCGTCGATCCCGATACGAAAAAGGAGAGTCCGGCGAATCTCATACAATCAGCCCAGAGCATTGAGAAGCTCATTCACGACGATTTCGGCGGTTGGAAGCCCATGCTCCAGCATCTTCTGTTCTACAAACGTGCCAGTGAAAATCCAAAACAGGATTCTGACAAGAACGGTACTCCGGATTATCTCGAATGGCAGGATGGGACGATTCTGCCGAATCGAAAACCTCCTAAGAATACAACGGTTGTTTGAAGAGGAAACTATCGTGGAACACAAACAGCTGTCATGTCGCATGACATTCTTCAAGTGGAGCATAGCGGTCCCCCTGTTTGTATTGATCGGAGGGGTGTATATCGGAGGCCTTGTCCACCTTTTCCCGGAAGCGTCGGAAAACGCGGGGATGATTGTTGCCTGGGCAGTCGTCGGATTGGCAGCTGTCATCCTCGTCCCTCTACTTGCTTCAACTGTGCGCAGCCAACTTGTGATTGGTGAACCCGGCCTCCGCGAGCGGCAACGTGTCTTCTTCTCCCTGTTTTCGAAAGAACGTACGATGGGCTGGTCAGAATTCATTTGCTGGGACTCAAGCGTTGCGTTTCTTCCGCTTACCCGCGGCGAGATCCCCCAGATCAAACTTTACACGGCACACCGGTCCTTGCGAATCGATAAGAACGGAAAACCCTTCCTCGCCGACAACAAACCCATTACTTGGGATCATTTCAAGGAAAGACTTGAATCGCGTCTTCGCTCCCAGGGGGTCCCCGAGGCGACGCCCGAGCCGGCGGCAATGCGAAGACGTGCTATGAAAACGGCTTTTGCGGTGGTTATGATCCTCATTGGCGTATTGCTGGTTGTAGCGGCGGTGCTCAGCGTGATGCAAGGGGAAGTACATTACGGACTGATCGTTGCGGCGACCCTGCTGTTTTTCCTGATCGCCCGTGCCGGAAGAAAGTTTTTCAGGAGATAGACTGTCATAGAACTTTGAATTCGTCCTGAGAAGGAGAAGTCATGTCCATGAATCACCAGTTCTCGATCTCTCTGTCTGAAGGGTGGAGGGATATGACATGCCACACATTTGAAGGGCCTCACGATAGTGGAGTGCAACACAACCTTGTCTTGGCAATCCTTGAGGGCGTCGACGCCAAAGTGAGCCTCTCAAAATTCGCGAAGGAGCAAATCCAAGAAATCGCTGCAATACTTCCCGGATTCGAAATGATCAATGAAAAAGAACTGCGGTTGCAAAGTTCCCTGCCGATGTACGAAGTGGTATACAGATATGCTCCTTCGGATGAACAAACACTCTTCCAAAAACAGTACTTTGTCATTGCCGAGGACAAGGCCTACATTTTCACTTCGACATTTTCTAAAAAAACTCTGCAGACAGTAGCCAACGAAGTGGACAGAATTGTTGCGACTTTCAGAACGGCGACCCCGAACGTGAGGCCGTGAAGAGCTCGCCCCATGAGTACGACGTATATTAAAGCGACGGACACGGTACACAAGGTGCCCGTAACCTCCCACATCATCTATTGTATATGGCATTCACGGTGCGGCTATGGAGGAAGCATGGCCGTGTTTGAGGTGCGGACGTCGTTTGTAGGTGAGGGAGCGTCGATTGATATCGTAGGAAAAAGCGAGAAAGGGAAGAAGTTTGGCAAGATCACCGATACAATCCGCCGCAACAGGTATGTTGGAGAGCTTCAGATACCCGACAATCTCGCCTGGGATGATCAGATCTACTTTGAAGCGAAACTCCCAAAACATGGGCTCCAGATGGAATCAAATCGCATACCGGTCAGGCCCAAGATTCAGGTCAAGAGCTTGGCCTGGGATCGGAAGGAGGCCCGAGATGGGGACGTGGTCAAGCTGACGGCGGAGTTCAAGAACCTTCCGGACGGCACCGAGGCCACGGTGGTGATCTATGATTTCACCACTGATGGGTACTACGACAAGATTGCAGATTTCTCCACAGCGGTAAAGAATAACAAGATTGAGCTTGAATGGGAATACGAATACCATGAAGACAGATATCAGATCCCCACGCAGACAGAACGGCAGAAATACGGCAAGAACTACGAACATCCAAAATACTTTTTTGTCGTGGATATCGACGAAGAAAGAATAGGAGCCAAGCAGGAGTCGGGGTTACTTCTTTTCAAAGATTGGATCGAGCTCGTGCTAGAGGACGAGGATGGCAATCCGATCCCAAACGAGAAGTATGTCCTCCATCTGTCCGATGGTTCGAAGAAGGACGGAACGCTTGATGGGAACGGGAAGGCACTTGTCGAACATCTCCCACCAGGCCCTGTGGAGGTTGAGTACCCCTAGATAACAGGCCTCCAATCGGAGTTTAACTATTAGGAGCTGCAGCCATCCAGGATCGGTATTCCAAAGGGCCCGCGACAAGGAAATCACTTTCCGATAAGGCTCAAGGCCTCAAGCCGATTCTTGTTATCGCCAGGCAACAAGGACTGCCTTCTACTGACTACACAAGCCTCGAAAAGGCAAAGGTTTGGGTGGTAACCTACCTCGAAAAGGTATACATCCAAGGATCCGTAAAAGATCCGACAGGATGGAAGACATTCCATACCGATTTTGAAGGCTGTCTCACAAAAACAGAAATGACGCCAGCGGGCACCAAGAGAAAAGAAACCGCTTTTCTGCTGCGCTGGTTGGATGAGCGTTCATGTGGCAATTTTGTCCTCCCCCGATCGTCCAGGACAATAGATTGTGACAAGAAAGAATGTCCTTGGCTCCGCTTGTCTGAATGAGTGATTATTTTAAACAAAGGGAGGAACGAATCTGAGCTTATTGGGAGGAGAAAGTCACACGGCCCGAAGGTGGAAATTCTTTTTCTTTATAACATTAACCATTCCACAGGAGATTGATCAATGCCATGCCCCATAACCCATATGTACCTTGCCGGGCTCCTGGCGGAGCACTATAAAAATAATCCCAACGAAACGGTCAGGTACATTCACGACGGCTTTGCGATCTGGCGTGAGGCAAATAAAGTCTTCGACAAAGAAACCAAAGAAGTTCTGAACCAGGAGCATTCCAGAGATAAAATTGGCCCTAAAATGAAGAATGTGATATCGAAATATCGGAAAACATTGGAGGATGATAAGGTGGCCGTATTCAGCGCCTTCGCCACTGGAACGCAAGGACCCGACCTCTGGGTGCTGCCGCACGAGGCCGCCTTGCGGATGATGTGGAGAAAATATTTCACCAAACTGCCGGCGGCTATCATGGGCGCATTGCATTTCGACCTTGGCCACTATAATCTCACACATGCATTCCCCAAAGTGGGCTTACAGCGAATACGGCTACAGTCCAATTGCCCGGATCCTCTTCTGGAAGTAAGTGTTCAGCCCCTGGATCCTCTTCAGCGAAAATATCAGACAGCCTATTATCTGGGCTATCTCAGCCATATCGCGCTTGATATCACCGGACACATCATGGTCAACGTATTCGCTGGCGCCTATTTCCAGCTTGGAAAGGACTGGGAAAACGAGCAGGGCAAATTGTGGGTGAACATTTTCAACAATCACAACAAGATCGAACAATATTTCGACGCCCTAGTTAAGTTTCTGTGTTTCGAAGGATATCATGATGGCATGAAAAGATTCGAAAACTTGCGGAAAAACGATTTCCGTCAGCCCGATCCCTGGCTCTTTCCCAATTTTGCCGATCACCTTAGCAAATCACTAATATTCAGTGAGCTCATAGAAACCCCAAAGGGAACTTTAAATGTTTTTAAACACGCCCTTAGCAGCGAGGCAGAGCTGTTTCTTGATTTGTCGGTGTCTCTGCCCGGACCGTTTGCCGAACGCTATTCTTCTATTAATGAGGCCAAAAAAGTCCAGCCGTTCATTAGGAATGATTACTGCGCTGCCTATAATAATACCGATGGAAGCATCAAAGACAACGTGCTTTCCATAACCAAGATGACTTCCGAAGAACCGAAGGTGAGAAGCTTCCGTTTTGATAACAACGCTGATGGATCATTCTATTATTACCTGAAATACACCATGCCCAACATGGCTAAAATTATCGACTGGGGCACGAAATTTTACGATCCCGCGGCATTCGCCCGTTTTCTCGAAGCTGGGAAATTGGTTTCAGTGGCGTTCATGGATGCAGCTTTGGACTATTTGCAGACGGGCAATCTGGATAAACTAGAATTGATCCGGAACTGGAACCTCGATCTGGGGCTGGCGATCAGGATCAAAGACATCAGCGCGACGACCGATCAGAAAAATCCCACTAAACCCCCCCGGCCCGTGTTGATCGATCTTGTGAATGTGATCGAGGAGATCCCGGCGCTTAAACAGTGGCAGCCGCCCGTGATCGATATGCCGAAACCGAAATCTACAAAATGGCCCGAAGATAATAAATCGGTTCCGTTGAAAAAGCGCATCCATGTTGGAGGAGGGGCGTCGGTCAAAGGCTGTACAGGTAATGTATGTGAGACAATCGTATTCGCGGAATCAGGTCTTGATATACGACTGGCAAATTTCAAGCTCTATAAAGACGCAGATGAGCTGGGTTCCTATATTTTCGGGACTAATCGCCGGGAAGAAGTCCTTAATGCTGAAACGGCTTATGCTATCACAGAATGCGTTGAGGATTTTGCGACCTGTGACGTGTTCGCGGACAGGAGCAGTCTGAAGGTTGGCAATGCCGACGTGAAAAAAAATCGAGTCACCTTTCTTGAAAAAATGCCAAAAGACTTTGCCAGAAAAGATCTTGACAAGATCACCATATCCTCGTACGGAACCAACAGGCTGCCCCGGCACCTGCGCGTAACCGCATGCCGCAAATATGTCCGTAAAAGCATCGATACGGGTAACTTTCATGCAGACAAGTTCAACGTATATTCCAATCCGGCGCCGGCTGAAGAGTTTGCCTTCGCGGTCTACGCGCTCATTAAGGGGAAAAACCGTTATGATTGTCTTTTTCAGCGAACGATGTTTGATCCCTCCTTCGTTGAATCACTGAAGAAGATCAGGCAGGTGGGTGTCAATGTAATTCTCCTGATCTTCGAGAAGAAGAAAGATGAAAAAACCAAAAAAACTACTCTTAACCTACTCGAGTCTTGGATCGACGGCGAGAAACAGCCGTATGTCAAGGTCTAGCCGGAGAGCCAGGCGCCGAAGCCAGGGCGGGCGTAGCCGCCCGATTTGATAGCAGAGGAAAGGATTGAGAAAAGATGTCTTTTCCAGACCCTGGTGATCATCAAGAAGTCCCGCGGGCTTTTTTGCTGAGGATATAAAAACAGTGGTCGCCGTAAGCGAACTCGGTAACCGCATAGCCCCGGCGGAAAAAAGGGATAAAAAACTGCTTTTCTGCTTCGCCGACTGGATGAGCGTTCATGTGGCAATTTTGCCTCCTCCCATCGTCTGGGATGATAAATCGTGACATAAGAGAATGTTAAGTTGAGCTCAAAATAGCTGAAGGCGGGCAAATAATAGGGAGAGAAGCCTAAGCGCGCCGGAAATCACCTAGACCTCCCCGCCTAGTCAACATGAAGATCATGAAAAATATTCGCCGCTGGTCTGGGCGGCCATCAGAACTTCCTGAAAACCGGCGCGCGGTGGAAGACGTTTGTCTGCGATAAATGAGAGCTTGAGGCAGTCGATGATACGATCGACTACGGAGAAATCGCTCAGGAAGACGATGACCTTCATCGCGCCCCCGCACTCGGGGCAGAGCATCGGATCGACCTCGTAGACCTTCCGGATCATGGCCGCCCAGCCTCTGGAGGAGAGGCGAAGGGATTGAGCGCGTCCTCGATTATGAGGGCAGGAGAAGACGATAAGCCGGCCTTCCGTACTTTCCCCCCGATGGGCGTTGGCGCAGAGCCCGTAGTAGCGGTCCATGAGCTGGCCTTTATCGGAGATATACAAGGTCACCCGGGCGATGGACTCCGGGTAATCCAACGTCCCTTGCTCGGCACTATCTTAACCATAGTGATACACTTCTAGAGCTCAAGTGCTTGCTCCCCGGCAACATTTCCTACATTGCCACCGGGGAAATGGTTTTATGCTGAATCAGTGCCGATAGGATGATGCGCATGCCAAACGCTCAATTTCCACCACCAGCCCTTACCCACAAGGCGAACGATTTTTCACTTTGCTTGCGTGAAGACTGGAAGGACAAAACCCTATATACGATCATCGGTCCCGTCACCGACTATATCCAGCACAACATCATAATCTCGGTTGACAAGGAGGTGCAGGTCAGCACGCTCCACGACTACGCAGATCGGAACGTTAACTCCGTGCTGGGCGAGCTCAAGGCGCGGCGCCTGTTGAAGCAGGACGAGATCAAAATCGTCAATGGCATGCCAGCATACCGTGCAATCTTCTCCTGGTGGCCTCGGGACGATATGAGCATGAACCGGGAAAAAGTCTATTTGCTGGCGGGGATGATAGGGTACAAACTTACTGCTTCTTTTACGAAGAAGACACGCTAAACCCTCGCCCCCAAGTCGAGCGGATGATGTTGAGCTTCAATCCTGTTCCCCAGACGCCATCTCCCAGCCAGTCAAGATAGATTTCTGCAAACTTCACCCACTGATTTATGACCATTAGGAGGTATCGCTAACTTCATGGACCCATTTGGCGACGGCCAGACTCGCCTAGCGCCTACTCCCTCCCTTAAAATCGCGGTTCAGCGCGGCTCCGCCGGCCAAAAAGAATTCACCTTTTCCAAGCCGTTCTACATCGGGCGGGAGGAGCCCTGCGAAATTCTGCTTCAGGATCGCTCAGTCAGCCGTCGGCATGCCGAGGTTTACATAAGAGAAGGCTGCTGGTGGA
>Ga0315296_10004744_pt1 | contig 11078 bp, 8 predicted proteins | sample YL17G14_18_MG_FD_203921 | JGI IMG/M metagenome (GOLD analysis project Ga0315296, IMG submission 203921) | Sediment microbial communities from Yellowstone Lake, YNP, Wyoming, USA - YL17G14_18 | ecosystem: Environmental > Aquatic > Freshwater > Lake > Sediment | place: USA: Wyoming | collected...
AGTATGTCCAGCGCCCGCTTAACTACGCCATCGTCGATGAGGTAGACTATCTCCTTATTGATGAGGCGCGCACCCCGCTCATTATCAGCGCCCCCGATGTGGAAGCAGGACAGAGGTACCAGATATTCGCCCGCCTTATCCCCAGCCTGAAGAGGGAAGCGGACTATACCGTCGATGAAAAGACGCGCACCGTTAGCCTTACCGATGCCGGCATGACCACTATGGAACGGATATTGAAGCGGGAAGGACAACTAAGAGCACCCGATCTCTATGACCCGGCGAACTCTGACCTGCACCGCTACCTGAGAAATGCCCTTAACGCCGATGTGCTATACAAGAAAGACCGCGAATATGTAGTCAAGGATGGGCAGGTTATCATTGTTGATGAGTTCACCGGGCGGCTGATGTTTGGTCGGCGCTACTCCGAGGGGCTACACCAGGCAATAGAAGCCAAGGAGCATGTCAAGGTTCAGCAGGAAAGTCGCACCTTCGCCACCATTACCATCCAGAACTACTTCCGCATGTATCAAAAGCTGGCTGGAATGACCGGCACCGCCGTCACCGAGGCTGAGGAGTTTCACAAGATATACAAGCTTGAGGTGATGGTTATCCCCACCCATAAGCCGATGATTCGCCAGAACTTCCCCGACCAGATTTACAAGGATGAGAAGGCTAAATTCAAGGCAGTGGTGCGTGAGATTGAGCAGCTTCATCAGGAAGAAAGACCGGTGCTGGTGGGCACGGTATCTATTGAGAATTCAGAGTACCTGAGCGACCTGCTTACCAAGAAGGGCATCCCCCATGAGGTGCTTAATGCCAAGCATCATGAGAAGGAGGCGTATATTGTCGCTCAGGCAGGGAAGCCAGGGGCAGTGACCGTCGCCACCAACATGGCGGGGCGCGGCGTTGATATTATACTGGGTGGAAACCCTGAAGGCAGAGACGAAAAGGAGTGGCAGCAAGCGCATGAAAAGGTAGTTCAGCTTGGCGGGCTTCACATTGTCGGCACCGAGCGCCACGAGGCAAGGCGAATTGATAACCAGCTCCGGGGTAGAGCCGGGCGGCAGGGCGACTCAGGAAGCTCCAGATTCTATGTCTCTTTAGAGGATGATATTGTCAAGCGCTTTGGCGGCGACCGAATCAAGGGCTTTATGGAATGGGCGGGGATGGATGAAGATACCCCCATTGAGAATGCCCTGGTGAATAAGTCCATTGAATCGGCTCAGGTCAGGGTGGAGGGCTATCATTTTGATATGCGTAAGCACCTGGTAGAGTATGACGATGTGGTTAATAAGCACCGTGAGGTTATTTACGGTGAGCGTAAAAAGCTCTTAAGCGGTACCGACCTGAAGGCAAACATCCTGTCAATGGTCAGGGAGGAGATTCAAGGTATAGTCGCCTCTCATACCGCCAGCGAGCAGGGCAATGGCTGGGACTTAGACGGTGTAGTCGGTGAGGCGTCCGCCATCTTCCCATTGCCGCCAGCGCTCAGTGCCAGCGCCCTTTCCCAGATGAAGCCAAAAGAGATTGAAGATCGGCTTATTGAGTTGGCGGAGGCTCTTTATGAGCAACGGGAGAAGGAACTAGGTTCAGATATTATGAGGGATGTAGAGAAGCGAGTGATGCTTCACTACATAGACAGCCTGTGGGTGGAGCACCTGACGGCGATGGAAAATATGCGCGAGGGGATAGGGCTACAAGCTGTAGGTCAGAGAGACCCGCTGGTCGCCTACAAGACAGAGGGGCATAACCAATTTCAGAACCTTTTGTCGGCAATTCAGCATGATGTGGTTCACACTATTTATCATGTGAGAATTGAAAGGCGGGAAGCCCCCCAGAGCCCCCCGGCGCCGGTTCAGGCTGGGGCTAGTGGCAAGCAGCGACTTAAGGTCAGCGGCAAGAAGATAGGCAGAAACGACCCCTGCCCCTGCGGCTCAGGTAAAAAATATAAGCACTGCTGCGGAAGGTAAATAAATCAAGAAGCAAGTTGGCTCTAGGATGGTGTGAATATGAAACTAAGCGACTTAATTAAAATGTACGAGGCTAAGAAGAACAAATTCGGCATTGATGCCTATAAACATATTTCTGAGCTGTTAGCTGAAGCTAAGGAAGTACACAGGAGAGATTTTCTTAGGGATCCAACACCCCAAGGAGACCATGAGCAATCTTGGCGAGCGTTTAAGGGAAAGAATCTTGAGAAACTGATTGCTTATATAATAAAAGATGAAATTGAGAGTTTAGGGTTGAAATTAGTAGAAGGCAATACTCTAGAAAGGACAAGAGGTGAGAATCTCTCTAGAGAATTGAGCATGGTTAAGAAACATCTCTCGGTTGATTACGGAGAATTTGGTCAGCATTTACCTGATGTGGACATTATTGTCTATGAGCCCGAAACACTGAGAGTTGTAGCTATTATTTCTAGCAAGGTAACTCTTCGTGAGAGAATTGCTCAGACTGGCTATTGGAAGATAAAACTCTCTAGAGATAAAGCTACAGAACATATTAGGGCGTATTTTATTACACCAGACGAGGATGGGACGCTAACAATTAGAAAACCTGCCAAGAAGGGACGAGCTATAGTGGAAATAGATACAGACGGAAGCTACGTAATGAGCGAGACTAAAGTAGAAGAAAGTAAAAAGGTTAAGATGTTTGACAAATTTATTGACGACCTTAAGGATTTGATTAATGAGCAAAGGCAATAAAGTGAAAAACAGCTCTAGTACTCTGTCTCTGTTTTCTGACACAGAGGCAGTACCAGTGCCCGATGTTACTCAAGAGGATGGAAAGCCTACTTTGGAAACCACCACTCTTTGGGATTATCCTCGACAGAGCTACGGTAAAACGCCCAAAGGTAATAATAAATTTCAAGGCGTAACACCTGCGTTTTTAATTTGGAATCTTGTTCAAAGATATACCAAGCTAGGTGATTTGGTTGTTGACCCAATGGCTGGCAGTGGAACAACCATTGATGTTTGTAAGGAGGAGGGACGGAAGGTAATAGGCTATGATATTGCACCTAAGCATCCTGAAGTTATTCAAAATGATGCTCGGAAAATTCCCCTGCCCGATGAATCTGTAGACTTAGTGTTTATTGATTCTCCTTATGGTGATAATGTCAGTTATTCAGACCACCCCGATTGCATCGGTAAAATTTCTTGCGAAGATGAACTCTTTTACGATGAGCTAGAAAAAGTTGCCAAAGAGACATACAGAATACTGAAACCTGGTAAGGTAATGGGATGGTTAATTGGTGACCAGTGGGTTAAAAAGACATTTACTCCAGTTGGTTTCAAATTATATGAACGTTTAACAAAATACTTTGAGACAGTAGATGTAGTCTGTATAGCAAGGCGAGGGCAGAGTTCACACACTGGGGTCTGGCATTATAGAGCCAAGAAGTTCAACTTTTACCTAAGAGGTTTCAAATATCTTTTTATAATGAGAAAGCCTACTCCAAGTGCCAACAAAAAGACAGCGATAAAGGTCAAATGGGCCAAGTATAAGTAAGCAGTTCAAGCCCATGAAAAACAGTGACATTGCCAAGGTATTTGAGGATATTGCTGACCTCCTTGAGCTGAAGGGGGAGAACCTGTTTAAGATTCGGGCTTACCAGAAGGTCGTCCGCTCCATCGAGCACCTGCCTGTAGAAATAGAGCAACTGGTCAAGGAGGACAGGCTGAAGGAAGTCCCCGGGGTGGGGGAGGCTATCACCAAGAAGCTCACCGAGCTTATAACTACCGGCAAGCTTGACTACTACGAGAAGCTAAAGGCTGAGTTCCCGGAGGGGCTTAGCACCCTACTTAGTATCCCCGGCGTCGGACCCAAGACGGCGATGCTTCTTTCCACTGAGCTGGGAATAAGCACGGTGGATGAGCTGGAGGCGGCTATCGTCGGGGGTGAGGTAGCCCGATTATACCGTATGGGGGACAAGACGGCGGAGAATATCCTCCACCAGATTCAAGCCATGAGAAGAAAAGACCAGCGCATCCCTATCGGTGAGGCGCTGCCGTTGGTAGATGACATTTTAGCCCGGCTGGGACAGGTGCCTGGAGTTAAAAATCTGGCTCCCGCCGGCAGCCTGCGCCGTTTTCGGGAGACTGTAGGTGATATTGACCTCATGGGCACTGCCGATAATGCCGAGGAGGTAATCCAGACCTTTACCAGCTTGCCCCTGGTCAAGGAGGTATTAGCCAGCGGCACCACCAAGGCAAGCGCGGTCGTCTCCGGCGGGCTTCAGGTCGACCTCAGGATTGTGGAGCACGACTCATTTGGCTCTTTACTTCAGTATTTTACCGGTAGTAAGCAGCATAATATTAACCTCAGGGAAAGGGCACACCGCCGTGGACTAAAACTAAGCGAATATGGCATCACCAATCTGGCTACCGGTGAATTGGAGAAGTTTGCCACCGAGGAAGCCTTCTATGCACGGCAGGGGCTAGAATTTATTCCCCCCGAGTTGCGGGAGGGGCAGCAGGAGGTAGAAAGGGCAGAGCAGGACACCTTACCCAAGCTGGTAGAGTTGCCAGACATAAAGGGAGACCTCCACGTCCATACCGACTGGAGCGATGGGCGCGACAGTATTGAGGCAATGGCTCTAGCCGCCAAATCCCTGGGCTACCAGTATCTGGGAATCGCCGACCATTCGGGCGGGCGGGGAATTGCCCACGGGCTGGATGCCGAGAGGCTGAGGCAGCAAATACTGGAGATTAAGCAACTTAACCAAAGGCTGGACGGCATTCATATCTTCTGTGGTCTGGAGGTAGATATTCGTGCCAATGGCAGTCTGGATACGCCCGATGAGCTTCTGGCAGAGCTGGATATTGTTACTGCGGCAGTACATTCAGCGATGAACCAGAGCCAGGAGCAGATGACAAGGCGGCTCATACGGGCGATGGAAAACCCAAACGTAGATGTGCTGGCTCATCCTAGCTGCCGGCTACTGCCGGGTAGAGAGCCAGTGGCAATAGATATGGAGGCTGTCTTCCAGGCAGCAGTTAGAACCAATACTGCGCTGGAAATCAATGCCATGCCCAGTCGGCTCGACCTTAAGGACATCCACGCCTATCGGGCTAGGGAGCTGGGGATAAAGCTGGTCATTAACACCGATGCCCACTCCACTGAGCATCTGGGATTTATGCGCTTCGGGGTGGGGGTTGCCAGACGGGGCTGGTGTCAGGCGCAGGACATACTAAACACCAGACCGCTAAAAGAGGTTATCGCTTACCTGAGGAAATAGGGATAATGTCAACCCAGGGCTTAACCGTAACACGCGGCAATACTGAGGCAATAAGACACCTAGAGCAGGCCATCCTTAGTGGCAAGCACTGGTATATCGCCCTGCTTGAGGCTATCGGGTTGTGGACTGAGACCGAGGAAACCTATAACGGTCGCCATTACCGCTACCTTATTGATGGTGAAGCCTTTGACTGGCTGCTTCTGGCGGAACGGCTTTGTGAGGCAGTAGATGACTTGCTGCCTGAGGAGGAAAAACTTGGCCTGCTGTTTCATGGCAAACCGCCAATTAAGCTGACCAAGGGGAAATTCAAGGGGCTTATTGGCAGTAGTAAATATCATCAGTATCTTAACTATTTCTACGGCATTACCGTGGAGGAGGCTTTGATTCTGGCGGTGCAGGAGGAAGTACGCAAGGAAAAGCGCACCTCCGGCTATAACAATGAGCATAATCTGGTTAATGAGGTTTACCAGCGAATCTACGGTGCGACCAAAACTACATTGCTTAAGCGCTTCAGGCGGGAGAAGGGCTATCCACAGCTTAGGTCCATCAGCCTAACCGAGCTGAAGGAATTCACCTACTGGCTATTTAAGTATCGGTTGAAGCAGTGTGATAAGGCAAGGGTCGCCAGCGATACCAAGAAGGCGCTGGAGCAATTGACCATCATTAGGTCAAGCCTGAAACCGAATGAGTTGCTGCCTTAGCCTTTCCAGCTTATCCCTTCTTATGGCTAGTTTATCTCGCTCTCTGTCCACCACCGCTGCTGGTGCCTTACTGAGAAAGGCTTTGTCCTTAAGCCTGGCTTCAAGGGCAGCAACCTCAGCTTGGCTCTGTTCTATCTCCCTCTGTAGTCGCTTTCTCTCCGCCTCAAGGTCAACCATGCTCTCCATAGGTATGATTACCTCGGCATCTTTGAGCACCAGCACCACCGCATTTTCATTCGCTGGAGCTTGACGACTATCCAGGAAGGTAATTGGTCTTGCCCGAGCCAGGGTCTGAATCGCCTGACAATAAGGAGTGATAGCCGGGGTAAGTTCACCAGCGTAGACCTGCGCCTCAATCCATCTGGCACTGTCCACCTTGTATTGAGCCCGGGCATTGCGGATAGAGTGTATTATCTCTATCATGGACTGGGTAACTCGTTCCGCCTGTAAGTCAATAGCTTTTTCATCCGCCTCGGGGTAGGCGGCGAGCATTATGGAGTCGGTTTTTTGCCAGTCTGAGGGCAGGCGCTTTTTTAGGTTTTGCCATAGCTCTTCGGTGACGAAGGGCATATAGGGATGTAACAGACGAAGCGAGGTCTCCAGAACATGAACCAGAACCGGCACAGGAGATAGCACTTCCTCAGAGCGAAGGCGAATCTTGGCAAACTCAATATACCAGTCGCAGAATTCGCCCCACAGAAAATCATGGAGCTGCCTCAGGGCTTCGCCAAACTGGAAGTTCTCCATCAGTCTGGTTACTGAGGATACGGTGCCACTCAAGCGGCTCAGAATCCAGCGGTCTTCTACCGGAAGCAGGCGCCGTTGAATTTTTACCTCAGTACCTCCTGGCTCAAGACACCTAACCACAAACCGGGTGGCATTCCACAGCTTATTGGCAAAGTTGCGACCAGCTTCCAGCCTTGGTGGAGTCAGCTTGATATCATTTCCCGGCGATACGTCAGTAGATAGGGCAAAGCGCAGAGCATCGGTGCCATATTTCTCGAGGGTATCAACTGGATTAAGCACGTTGCCCTTAATCTTGCTCATCTTCTCCCCCTTCTCATCCCGCACCAGACCATGAAGGTAAACGGTATGGAAGGGAATGTCACCGGTATCCTCCAGACCCATCATAATCATTCTGGCAACCCAGAAGAAGAGGATATCATAGCCTGTTTCCATTACTGTAGTCGGGTAGAAGTAGGCTAGTTCTTCAGTATCATCAGGCCAGCCCATGGTAGAGTGAGTCCACAGCGCCGAGCTAAACCAGGTATCAAGAACATCTGGGTCCTGTTCTATATGGGAAGAGCCGCAGTGGCCACAGTTTCTGGCATCGTCAACGGATACGGTTACTTCACCACAGTCCCGGCAATACCACACCGGGATTCGGTGCCCCCACCATAGCTGGCGGCTGATGCACCAGTCACGAATGTTCTCCATCCAGTTGAGGTAGACCTTAGTAAATCGGGCAGGGATGATAGTAATCTGCCCGTCAACCACGGCTTTGATAGCAGGTTGAGCCAGAGGCAGCATCTTAATAAACCACTGTTTACTAGCTATTGGCTCAACTATTGTCTGGCAGCGGTCGCAGTGCCCCACCGAGTGGGTATAGGGCTCAACCTTAACCAGAAGCCCGTCTTTTTCCAGGTCAGCCAGTATTGCCTGGCGGCAGTCAAAGCGGTCAAGTCCGGCATATTTCCCGGCGTTTTCATTCATAGTCACGTCCGGGTTTAGTATATTTACCAGGGGCAGCCCTTGCCGCTGAGCGATGTCAAAGTCCACCGGGTCGTGAGCTGGAGTGATTTTTACCGCCCCGGTGCCAAAGTCAGGGTCAACGGCTTCATCAGCTATAATAGGTATTGCCCGGTTCACCACAGGCAGGATAACCTTTTTACCCAGCATTGTCCTGAACCGCTCGTCCCCGGGATTGACGGCTACCGCAGTATCACCAAGTATAGTCTCAGGGCGGGTGGTAGCCACGGTGATGAATTCTTCCTTGCCTTCCGCCAGGGGATAACGGACATAATACAGATGCCCCTGTATATCTTTGTGGTCAACCTCAAGGTCGGAAAGGGCAGTGGCACAGCGGGGGCACCAGTTGATAATCCGCTCCCCGCGGTAGATTAAACCTTTATTATACAACCGGACAAAGGCAGTGCGCACCGCCTGGCTTGGTTCATCATCAAGGGTAAATTTCTCCCGGCCCCAGTCGCAGGAAGCACCCAGCCTCTGGTGCTGTCTAGCAATAATCTGCCGACACTTATTTGCCCACTGCCACATTCTCTCTAGGAACTTATCTCTGCCTAACTGATGTCGGTTAAGCCCCTCCCCAGCCAGCAGTTGCTCCACCACCACCTGAGCCGCAATACCAGCATGGTCAACGCCGGGGAGCCACAGTGTTGGCTCACCCTTCATCCGATGCCAGCGAACCATGAGGTCCTCTAGGGTAGCAGTTAAGGCATGCCCGACGTGAAGCTCGCCGGTGACATTGGGCGGGGGCATGATGATAACAAAGGGCTTCTTTTTGGGGTCAATCCTGGGCTTGAAATAGCCCTTCTCCAGCCAGAAGTTATACCACTTCTGCTCAACTTTGCCTGGCTCATAGGCTTTAGGCATTTCATATTTTATTGGTGCTTCTGCCATAGCTGTCTCTTTAGAACCTCACCCCCTTTATCCCCCTCTCCTTGGGAAGGAGAGGGGGAGGAGGTTTTAAGAGAGGGGGCGAAGCCCCCTCTTATCTACAACTCCCCTTGATTAATAAATTATGGAGATAATATCCGCAAGCCGTGACGGAGGCGAAAAGACAGAGATAGAGTCTTCACTATAGTAGAACTCAACTAAATCATAGTAATTCCATATATGCTTCTTTTCAGATTCTGCTCCCCAAGTTAAAGCTCCTTCAATGATTATCTTATCCTCGTCGACCGAATATTTACGGCAGTAGCAAGCAAACTTCAGTGGTATGCCTATAGTTATGTAGTACTTCAAACCATCTACGATTTCCTTTGGAATCTTTGGCTTCTCATTTGGCTTGACTTCCCAATATCTTTCCATGTTAGGCCCCCCTTACTAGCTAAATTTGGCTTGCTAAATAACCTCTCTTATTACCCTACAAGTTAGGTCTAACCCTGTACAGACCGCGCTTGATTCTACCGCGTCTGATTCTATCGAATATTCTTTCACCAGTGCAAGCGCACCGACATGGATGTTTGTTACCTTCACCGTGGTCATTTGGTAACATGCTTCCCTCTTTCATCTCTGGGAATCTTTTTGATAGAAAGGCTTTTATCTGCTTTGTCTCTAATTCTTGTCCGCCCATATGCCTAAATGTCTCTACGAACCTTTGGTGATTTTTGCCATACATATCTCTACCTCTTGCCCATCAGCCCCACTACCCTATCCAGTATCCTTTCCGCCACCTCTCTTTTGCTCAGCAGGGGCAGGCTTTCTACCTTGCCGTCCCGGCTAATTATGGTTACTTTATTGGTGTCAACGCCAAAGCCACTTGAGGCATCGGTAATATCATTGGCGACAATGAGGTCAAGCTGCTTCTTCTCAAGCTTCTTCTTGGCGTTGGCGACTATATCCTCACTCTCAGCGGCAAAGCCAACCCTGAGGAAATCGCCCTTTACCTCGGTTAAAATATCCGGCGTCCTAATTAGCTCCAGAGTCAGGCTTGGGGCTTCCTTCTTAATCTTAGCCTTGGCTACGGTCTTAGGCTGGTAATCAGCGACAGCCGCCGCCATAAGTAAGGCATCAGCCTTAGCTACCGCCTTAGCCACCGCCGCCTTCATCTGGACAGCGGTTTCAACATGGACTACCTCCATGCCTGCTGGTTCGGGAAGGGAGGTGGGGGCAGTAATCAACGTAACTTTAGCCCCTCTATCCCTGGCTGCCTCAGCCATGGCATAGCCCATCTTACCCGAAGAAGGGTTCCCAATATGGCGCACCGGGTCAATGGGCTCCTGCGTGCCACCGGCAGTAACTACCATTCGTTTACCGGCAAGGTCACCGCTTCTGCCCAAAACCTGCCTGATGGTGGCGATAATTTTGTCAATATCAGCCAGACGCCCCCAACCCACTTTGCCCGAGGCTAAACGACCGTAGGCAGGGTCAACAATGGTAAAGCCTCTGGCTTTAAGTTTAGCCAGGTTTTCCTGAGTGACGGGATTGTCATACATATCAACATCCATTGCTGGTGCCACAATAACCGGAGCTTTAGTCGCCAGCACAGTTAAGCTAACCATATCATCAGCAATGCCGACTGCCACTTTGGCGATAAGAGATGCTGTAGCCGGGGCAATAACCACCACATCAGCCACCTCACCAAGAGCAATGTGCTCAATGGCGTGCTGAGAGGCTAAGTCAAACATGTCGGTTACCACCGCCCTGCCGGTAATGCTGCGCAGGGTGAGCGGTGTTATAAACCTGGTAGCCGGGTCGGTCATAACCACCTCAACCTTAGCCCCAGCTTGAGTTAACTTACTGGCGATATCGGCTGCCTTGTAGGCAGCTACGCTCCCGGTTATACCCAATACTATAGTCTTGTCAGCTAGCATTATTACCTCTTATCTGGCTGGTCTATATTCATCTGGTAGATGAGCCTGAGTCCAATTAGTATCAGGTCAGGGTTTACCACGTCAAATACCGTAGTTTCGTTAGCTATGAGTTTAGCCGCCCCGCCGGTAGCTACCACCTTAGCCTTCTCCCCCAATTCTTGCTGGATGCGAGCCACCATGCCCTCAACAAGTCCTACGTAGCCGAAGATAATGCCTGATTGCATAGCAGCAATGGTATTGGTGCCGATAGCCCGTTTAGGCCGAGTTAACTCCACTCTGTGCAGCAGTGCCGCTCGGGTAAATAAAGCCTCAGCAGCAGTGAATATGCCCGGGGCGATAGCCCCTCCCAGATAGTCGCCCTCTTTGGATACGGTATCAAAGGTAGTGGCTGTGCCCAGGTCAGCAACGATTACTGGACCACCATAAAGGTGATGGGCGGCGGCAGCGTTTACAATGCGGTCGGCTCCTACCTCCTTGGGATTGTCCATTCGGATGCGTACCCCGGTCTTGACCCCAGCCCCAACCACCAGTGGCGAGATATGAAAATAGCGTTGAAATAGCTCATCAAAGGTCGATATCAAT
>Ga0315296_10004745_pt1 | contig 11078 bp, 9 predicted proteins | sample YL17G14_18_MG_FD_203921 | JGI IMG/M metagenome (GOLD analysis project Ga0315296, IMG submission 203921) | Sediment microbial communities from Yellowstone Lake, YNP, Wyoming, USA - YL17G14_18 | ecosystem: Environmental > Aquatic > Freshwater > Lake > Sediment | place: USA: Wyoming | collected...
GGGGGCAGGCGATGCAGTCGCAGGCGATCCCAGAGCACGATGACGGGGCCGCGCAGATGGCGCAGCAGGTGCGAGAGGAAGGCGCAGATCTCGACTTGGTGGAAGTTGTGGTGGTGCCACTGATAGTAGAGGCCAAGGTGTTGACGAACCGGGCTGACCGAGAGACCCGAGATGACCGAGATGCGGTCGTGGCGGGCCCAGTGGCGCAGCAGCGGGGTCTGGCCGCGCGGCGCCCAGGTGCGCAGCACCGTGGGCGCCAGCATGAAGCCCGATTCGTCTACGAAGACGAGGTGGGCCCCCAGCCGTATGGCGTTTTTTTTACTCGGGGCCAGACGTTGCGCCTCCAGCGCGCGATAGCTGGCTCGTCTCGCTCCCGAGCCCGGCGCTCGGGCTTCTGGCAGCTCCAGCCGCATTGCCTCAAGAGCCGGCTGACATGGTTGCGGTGGTAGCGCACGCCGTAACGCCGCTCGATGAGCTCGGCGATCCGCTGCGTGGTCCAGAGATCGGTGGGATAACCATGCGCCATGGGACCGCGCAGGAGTTGCTTGAGCAGCAACTGGCGGTGCCGAGCCGAGAGTCGAGGAGGTCGTCCCGACGCGCGTCGGACCTTGAGACCCTCAGCTCCACGACGCTGAAACGCTCGCCACCACCGCATCACCGAGCTCGCCGCACAGCCGATTCGCCGTGCGGCCGCGTTCAACGACAGGCCTTGCAGGACCAGCGTCAGCGCTCGTCGCCGCCGTGCTTCCAGAACCTTGGCCGATCCCGGCATACGCATGGGCACCTCCCTGCGAGATGCCCATACTATTGCATTACTTTGGCGGAAGTCAATAGCGGGAGCATCGCGCCCTGTTGTGAACGGAACGTCCCTTATGCGACCCCTCCGGAGGCCCGGACCCGCCCCCGGACGCCCAGACACAGGGCAGACTACGGCCGCTCCGACGACAGTGTCAAGCGCTCGGCGAGCGTTTGCTGCCGGGCATCAGGGGTCGGCGCACACCTCCGGCGTCACGGCGCCCCCCGGTGCACCGGCGCCGCGAACGGGACTCGCCAGAGGCCGCGCCTCACCGGCTCGGGTGGGTCGCTGGTCAGGGGGCGGCGCCCTCGTCGAGGAGGGGCGGCGGGCGCCCGGGCCGCGGCGCGGGGAGCTCCGTGGGGAACCCGAGGTGCCTGAGGATGCGCTCGATGACCGACCGGTCGTCGATGAGCGCCACCAGCCGGAGCCGGCCACCGCCCCTCGACGCTGCTCGGGGCGGCCCTGAGCTCGTCGAAGGGCCGCAGCGCGGGCACGCGAGCACGTCGAGGCCGTCGCCCCGGCGCATGAGCTCGGCCCAGCGTCGGCCGGAAGTCGCCTTCTCGCGCGAGTCCCCTGCTGAAGCACATCGTGCCTCCCGGCAGCATAAAGGCGGTCCACTAGCAACTGAAGCGGCCAACACCAGCGGCTGCTGCCAAGAGGTCGGCCCAAGAAATCGCTCCGTCCATTCCACATCGGCCAGAGTGTTCCGCTAGCACGCGAACCTCTCCGAGCGGATGCAGACGACAGCCGCAAGACTCAACGACACCGTACTCCCCAGTGATCCACCAGCCGATGTGCTTCGACCGAACGTTCCCTCGTTGAGGAATACCGAAAGGCCTGAAGAGCAAACATGGACGCGTACCTGCCCCCTTCTCGCAGCAAGACATCGTGCGAACCCTGTTCCCTTACTCGTCCGCCATCGAGCAAGACCACTCGGTCCGCCATTCTCGCGCACGACAAGCGGTGCGATATCAACACGGTCGTCCTGCCTTTGCCTAGCGCCCGAAGACTCTGAAACAGCTCCTCCTCGCTCTCCGGATCGAGTGCCGCCACGGTAGGACGCTGGCGACCGCGAATGCCCGCCGGGTAAGGAAGAGGCGACAGGAGTAGCGGAGATCGGAGAGCAGTCTCATGGCACCCCCAGCCGGATCGCGACGACCGTATGATACGGCAACCGCACATCGCCGGCCACGCCGTTCGTCCCCCGGGCTTCTTGCGCTCGTTGTCGGGCGGGGTAGGGTCCGTTTTCTCGCGATGTCCCACCCACCTGCAAAGGCCGGTCTCGCGACGAGCGCCGCGTGGAACTCGTGGCACTCGATGACGACGAGGCGGGCCGTGCCGCCCGCGATCAAAGTGGCCGTCGTGATCATCGTGGTCGGCATGGGCACGCTGCGTCACGATGCTCGTGCCCGTCGCCCCTGCCGCCTACGCGCCGTTCTAGCCATTCGTCGCCCGCCATGACCTGCACGTCGTCCGCCGCGCCGCCTACACCAGCTGGCGGACTTACGCCTCTATTCTGCCGAATCGGGTTGTCGAAAGAGAGAAGGCGAGACAGCTAGGCTGGCAGTGGAGGACTTCGCGCTGCACTCGCAGCAGAACGCTCCACCACTCTGACGCAACATCGCTGCGCGCGTTGCCGCGTTCATCCTGAACTCGCGTTCTTCGTCGCTGTGATTCGCAAGCCATTCGTTCAGGTAGTACACCACGCCGAACGCGCCCATCTCTGCGATGCTCTTGTCCTTGGTGTAGCGACCCTTGTTATCAGTACACGTGTGTGGGGAGCCGTCGGCATGGCGGGCTTCGTGGACAATGCCTGAATACGGCGCGGAACTCAGAGAGCGGTCGAAGTGCGACCAGTCAACGGCTGTCGCCACAATCGTGATAGGACCACGGCAGTTCAGGCATGAAGAAGAGTACCGGGTCGAGTCAACGACGATACCGTTGGGAATCGCGCCTCGCGTTCCTCGACGCCGCTGACCTCCAGGGTGGTCACCGCATAAAGCGCGGCCTTACCCCCAGGCGCCGCCCGCGTACGGTCCAGTAGGACCTCGGCTTCCCTCTGGTGGGTGTCCGTCTGCCGCCCGGCGGTCCCCCCGTTGTCGGGCGGCCTGATCCCATGGCCGAAACCCACGAGGCTTACCCATCGCGACCTTACTGACGTTGCTTCTACTTCTTCTTGTACCTGAACGTCACGGGCTGCGCTGAGTGCCTGTGGACTGAGGTGACGACCACGAGTTGCCCTGCTTCGATGGCGAGGGACTGAGTCACGGTGCCCGAACCGGTCGCGCTGGTGATCTCCAGCTTGTCACCATTCCACTTTGCTGTCACCGGGATCTCTCGGTCCGGACTGAATGAGTTGACGACCGAAATCTGACGGCCGTCCAGTTGCAGTTTCACGACCGGAGCCGGTGTCGTCTGCAACGCCAGGAGGGCCTTCTCGATCGTCAGCGCCTGCCCCTTGTGGACGATCGAACATTCGCGGCCACAGTTGAAAGCGGCCCCGCTTGCCGTATTGCTCCTGATGCGTTTCTCGCCTCCCGCGGTCGAGGTTCCGGCCTCTCCGGTGCCGCGCGTAGCTGAGGTGGTAGCGGAAAGGAGCACCCAATCTCCGGAGAAGTTCGGTCGACTCTGCGCCGCTCCCGACACGGGCACCAGGACCAACAGGCCCAACACGCTTGCCTTCATCATCCCGGACATGTTCATCTCCTCGGCACGAGGCCCACGGCGGTGATCGGGCGCAGCACAGAGGCCTCGTAGCGGTTGAGAGGCTGGTCACCGCTCTCATGTTCCGGGAGGCACCGCACGCCTCCCGGCCGGACCGCCTCGTTGTCGTTGTCGGAGTTCTCCACCAGAGTTCGACGCCTACAGGGCCTTCACCAAGCGGCACTTCGCCGACGTAGTAGCGGAATGAACAGCGAAGGGCAGCCTTCTGGTCAATCGGTTCGCAATGCGTCCACCGGAGCCATCCGCCGCAGGCGCCACGCACCGCCGAGGCCGGCAAGGACCGCACAGCTGAGCATCAGGCCTGCCACCGCGCCGTAGGTAGTAGGATCGAGGGCGCTCAAGCCAGTCAGCAGCGACGTGAACAGGCGCGCGACCACCGCCGCGGCGACGAGCCCCGCTCCCACGCCGAGCGATGTGGGAACGAGGGCGGCGGAGAGGCCATGCCGCACGAGATCGTGCGGCGTCGCACCGAGCGCAAGGCGAACGCCAAACTCGCGGTAGCGGGACTCCGCCAGGTAGGCTGTCAGGCCGAATACGCCGCCGACGCCAAGGATCAACGCGGTGAGGCCGAACCACGAGAAGAACCATGCTCCCAGCCGTTGCCGCCCGATGTCGCGGGCGATGATGTCGCGGCCCGTCGTCACTTTCACCCGCGGCGTGTCAGGCTCGATTGCCTTCACGGCCCTCCGCATTGGCTCGACCAACCTGTCCGGGTGAGCGGTCCGAACAGCGAAGTGATGTTCGATTCCGAACGTGGGTGGGGCGGCCGTGACCACCACGCCCGCGGCCGGCCGGGTCAGCGAGCCCACGACGAAGTCCCGCGCGATTCCCACCACGACGTGCCGGCCGCCGCTGCGCACTGCCTTCACGAAGAAGGGCTGGCCAAGCGCGTCCCCGGCGGGCCAGAGCATGCGCGCGAGCGACGCGGTGACGACGGCCGGAGCCGGTGTGGACGTGGCGTCTGCAGGGGTCAGTCCTCTGCCCGCCAGGATCGGCACGCCGAGCGCCGACAGCCACTCGGGGCTCCACCGCATCATGCCCAGCCGCAGTTCATGGTGCTCGCTCCACGTGTCCACGGCGCGCGGCGCGAGGAGTGACTCCGCCTGGTCCGGGTCGATCGGCGGCATGCCCTCAGCGACCTCCGCGACGCCCGGCAGCGAACGGAGCGCCTCTCGTAGACGAGTCGCTCGCGCGGCTGTGGCCTTCTTCCAGCCTTCGACAGGGTTCTCGTCCTTGGGCGTCCGTGCGCGGAACGCCGAGAGGTTCATGGCAGGGGGGAGTTGAACTGTGACGAACTTCGTGCGATCGATGTCGAATCCGGGCGCGTGTCCGAATCCATGAACGACCGCCCGCACGAACAGCCCGGCCGCCACCAGCACCACGATGGTCGCGGACACCTGCAGCGCAAGCAGCGCCTGGCGGATGCGCTGCGAGGCGGCTGGCGCCGTCGCCACTGGCCCCGCTATCAGTTCCTGGGCCAGCCGGGCCCGGGTGAACCGCCTGATTGGCAGCGACGCGGCCGCGGCGAGCGTCACGATCGCCGCGGCAACCGCAACGCCGAGCACCCGCCAGTCGATCGACAGGTCGAGCCGAGCCAGATTGACGCCCCCGGGCATGGTGAGCGCTGGAATCGCACGCAACCCGGAGACGGCGAGCATGAGGGCCCCCATCGTGCCTGCCGCTGCGACGAGACCAAGTTCCAAAGCCAGTTCGCCCGTCAGCCGCCGGCGGGACGCGCCGAGGGCAGTGCGGACCGCCAGCTCGCGACGTCGGCGTTCGTAGTGAACGAGGACGAGGGCCGCCAGGGTGGCACAGCCTCCGGCGAGCACCAGCATGGCGAGGCCGGCGACGACGGCGAGGGCATTGCCCTCGCAAATGACGATCGTCCGCGATTCGGGCGTACCGAACACGTCTTTCAACGGCACGGCCGCGAACGACGCCAGGATGTCCTCGGGGAACACGCCGGTCTCCCGCCAGCGCCGCGTGACATCGGCGGGCGTCTGTCCAGGAAGCAGACGTGCGAACACCATCATCGGAACATGATCGCCTGCCTCCACAGCGGCCCCCGCGTCCGATGCGACCTTGGGCACCAAGCGACTGGGAATCCAGACGTCGACGCGCTCGCCGCGGCGCACCCCCTCGAAACCGGCCGGCGCGATGCCGACGATTCTGATCGCAAATGGCTTCGCGGCGGCAACCGCCCCGATCAGGTCGGGGCGGCGTCCGAAGGCGCGTGACCACAGCCGATCGCTGATGATCGCGACCGGTTCGGCACCCGCCCGGTCGTCGTCCGCCGTGAAGTCGCGTCCGCGAGGGGTCACGCCGAAGAGACCGAAGTACTCAGGAGTGACGCCGATGGCCTCGATCTCGCTCTCCACGCCATCGAAGGCGAGATCGGGTTTGAGGCCGCTGAACATGTGGCTGGTCTCCACCTGGCCGGCAACCGCCTCGAAGGGCGACCGCACTGCCTCGCTGACCGACAGGGCTAGTGCGTTGTGCATGACGGTCACCAGCCGATCGGCGTCCCGCACCGGCAGCGGCCGGAGCCACAGCGCGTTGACGACGGTGAAGACGACGAGGTTGACGCCGACGGCCACCGCCAGCGTCGTCGTGGCGAAGAGGAAGTATCCGCGGTGGTGGCGCACCAGCCGGGGAAGGCCGGCGACGCCCCGAGCGAGCACATCGAGCCACGGCAGGCCCCGCTGGTCGCGGCAGGCCTCCATCGCCTGGGTCACACCGCCGGCACGGATGCGGGCCGCCCGCTCGCCGCCGTCCGGTGACTCGCCGCGACAGCGCGATTCTTCCGCGGCCAGCTCGAGGTGCAGCCGGAGCTCCTCCTCCAGGTCGCCATCCGTCCGGCGCCGGCTGATTGTTCCCCACAGCCGGAGCAGCCACTCGTGAAGAGTGGGCGCCATGGACGTCTCCTCTCCGTCAGGCCTCGCCGTGCAGCAAGGCCTGCATGATGGCTGTCATCCGATCCCACGCCCGCTTCTCGGCCATGAGTTCCCGCCGCCCGGCCGCTGTCAGGCTGTAGAAGCGCGCCTTGCGGTTGTTGTCGGTCTTGCCCCACGTGCCGCGCAGCAGGCCGCGCTGCTCGAGGCGCATCAGCGCCGGATACAGCGTGCCCATGTTCAGTTGGAGCGCGCCATTCGACACCTGCTCGAGCCGCGATGCAATGGCGTAACCGTGGGAGGGACCCAGCACGTCGAGCGTCCGCAGGACCATCAGATCGAGCGTGCCTTGGAGAACGGACGTCTTGGCGGCAGGTCTATTAGACACGCCAGTGGAATACCACGCATCTATTAGAATGTCAACTAGTGTCGCAGGCCGTCGGCCGGTCCGAGGGCATTCACCGGTGGGAGTTCTCTTGAGTGAACGGGGCGCTGATCGTCGATGACGCGGAGATCATGCTGCAGACCGTCGGCCACATCGCGACTCCCGGTCATGCGGACCAGGTAGCGGTAGACGTCCCGGTGATGCCGGGCGAAGACGTCTTCGGGTTTTGGACCGGTCACGCACCCCGCTCTGCCAACCGAAGACGCGCGAAGATCGCGAAAGTGTCACACGGCAGGCCGACGCGGACGATAGGACGCATTAGCGGGAGCATCGCGGCCTGTTGTGAACGGAACGTCCCTTCTGCGACCCCTTCGGAGGCCCGGACCCGCCCCCGGACGCCCAGACACAGGGCAGACTACGGCCGCTCCGACGACAGTGTCACGCACTCGGCGAGCGTGTGCTGCCAGGCATCGGGTGTCGGCGCACACCTCCGGCGTCACGGCGCCCCCCGGTGCACCGGCGTCGCGAACGGGACTCGCCAGAGGCCGCGCCTAACGGCTCGGGTGGGTCGCTGGTCAGGGGGCGGCGCCCTCGTCGAGGAGGGGCGGCGGGCGCCCGGGCCGCGGCCCGGGGAGCTTCGCAAAGACGGTGAACAGCACAAGGTCCTCGACGCGTCGATAGTAGATACGGGTGGCCGGGAATCGACCGCCAACGCACGCCAGTTGGGTACCGTCGGGCGAGATGGCCACGCTTCGCATGAGGCCCAGTTCCGCGGGTTCGGGAAGTGACATCCGAAACCTGGGACTCCAACCTTCTCTCTTCCTCGCAGCGCGGACGTGGCACCTTCTAGGATACGAACCCTTGGTGGCTGAGCGCCCTTGCCGTAACATCAGTCTGCGCGCGACGCGGCCGTGTTCGAGCTTCCTCGATGACTGACGTGGAAGAACGGCTAAAGCGCCAGTCGCGGTGGTAGAAGAGCCGGGCGAGCCTCTCGTGGCCAGCGAAGAATCCGCGTGGCCGCCGAGATGCGAGACGCCCCGTGGTGTTCCGTCGCTCTGGGAAGCCTGTTCCAGAACCTGTCACTCCAGCCGCGAAACGACGAGACTGGAGTCGCAAACGGTCGGCTTCAGCGGCCGTCGCGTGCCACAGAGCGTGACACGCGTCCAGCATCGGCAGTGGAGCTGGCCGTGGGCAACGCGCCACGCGCAGGAGGGAGACATGAGGCCCGCACGCTCGAATGCGACGCGGAAAATCGCGCGACGGCGATTCCGCCGGCCGCCGCGGCCGGTGGCGGACCTGCTGCGCTCGCTGGCAGAGTACCAGCCGGTGTCCTCTTGGCCCCGTGACCACCGTGCCCTGGCCGATCAGGTGGCCGATGCGGAGCCGTTCACGATTCTCCTCTGTGCCGAACCGCTCGCTCGAGAACACTGGCGCCGAAGGACGCACACGACGATGCAGCGCGTCGAGCTCGTGTCGGCGCTCGATGAGACGGTCTTCCGGCACTTCGAGCGTCAGCTCAGCGCTCGCATGGCCGAGTGGCTGCGCCATCATCCAGATCCCGAGGATGCGCATTTGCGCGCCCTCGTCCGGGAGTACTACCCACAGGCCAGGACCATTCTGCGCGCCGAGCTCCGGGAGGCCTTTCCTCGCGCGTGGAGACGCCAGTGGGCGGCACGCGCCTGGTCGAAACCCCGGCTGCGGATCGAATGCCGGCGCCGATACGACCTGCCCGCGCCGCTCGGGCTGTGGACCACCGACGTCCCCCAGCAGTTCTACTTCATGCGGCGCACCCGGACGTTCGACCGTGGATGCTCTTCCAGTTCGGGAGCCCGCGAAGTCCACAGTTACTTCGGCCTGGCCTTCCTGGAGCTGACGCGTCGTGGCACGGGCATTCCGTGCTACATCCTTGTCTACGACCGACACAACCAGCTCCTGCTGGCCGACAGGCTGCCGTTCTTTGTGCTCCACCAGGGCGCCATGGGCTCCAACTGCGCCGAGCCGCGTGCCACCGTGCGGGCACTGATGCGGTCGGCGTGCACCGTGGAGGTGACCGGCGAACCAGACGGCACCGGGATCCATGAGGTGCGAGTTATCGCGCCCGCGGCTGGGTTGAGCCGTGGCGGTTCCCCGTGAGTCCGGGCCTCCGACTTCGTGCGCGGCCTCGCATGTACGGCCACTGTGCCGCGTGCTATGCTGTTCGGTATGGAGCAGTCGCCGCAGGTCGGCGTCCGCCTCTCGCTCGATCTGACCGACCCGGCAGCAGTGCCGTATTTCATGTGGGATGAGCCGGTCACGCTGGCCGAAGTGCGGCGTCGCCTCGCCTCGGCGCCGCGGCCGGAACGGACGCGTCTGCTCGGCAAGATCCTCCGCGAGGCGCGAGATCCCGACGTCTGGCGGTTCACGTCCCCGGCAGAAGTCGAAGCCGCCTGGCCGGAGCTGGCGCCGCATCTCGGGCGACGACGGTCGTTCTGGCAGTTCGTGCTGACGCGGTGGAAGGAGTTGGGCCTGCGCGGAGATCTCGAGTCCGGTGTGCGGGCACTCCGATCCGCGGCAGCACACCTCGGTGCCGATTGCGTGGAGACCCGGACGAGTCCGGACTATCGGCGACTGCTGGTATCGGGGCGCGACGAGTCGCTGATCGTGGACCTCGTATTCGACCGTGCGCCCCAGATCCACGGGGAGAAGCTCGTCATCGGGGCAATCCGCGTCGATCCTGTCGACGAGATCTTCGCGAACAAGCTGTGTGCGCTGCTCGGTCGTGCCGAGGTTCGTGATCTCGTGGACGTCTTCGCCCTCGAGCGCGAAGGTCTCTCGCTCGAGCAAGGCCTCGCCGCGGGGCAGCGCAAAGATGGCGGCTTGACCCCGGCCCAACTCGCCTGGGTCCTGTCGCAGATGGTGCTGTCAGAGTCAGAGGTCATCCCCGGCAACGTGCCGCGCGAGGAGCTCGATCGCTATCGCAGGGAGCTCATCGACCGGTTGCTCGTGCTCGCCCGGCCGTCCCGCGATCGGGGACGATAGGACGCATGAGCGGGAGCATCGCGCCCTGTCGTTAACGCGGTATTATCCGTACACGCGGGACTTGGATGGTCCCACCGAGGCCGCGCAAGCGCGGGCTGGAATTCATGGGCCGAAAGCCGATAGAATAGAGCGACGGGTATGCCAATGTTGGACGTGGAACGCAGGATCTTCGACGAGCACCTTGAGGAGTGGCTACGGTCCCATGCGGGTCAAGTCGTGCTCATTAAGGACTCGGATGTCGTCGGGTTCTTCGATGATGAAACAGCGGCTCTCGGCGAGGGAGCCCGGCGGTTCGGCCTGACGTCATTCCTGGTGTGTCGCGTAGCACTACTTTGTTAGCGGCCCACGCGATGCGATCGCGATTCGACACGCCAGAAACTGGAGGACGTCGTGGCGCAGTACACTGACGCACCTCTGGGAACCGAGCCCGACCGATCACTGGTGCGTGACTGCCCGTTTGTTAGCGTGGGCCGGGGATTCGCGGCATCGTCATTGGTGACACGTCGTTTGCGCGGCGTGATCCCGTTTAGGAGATTGCCACTCATCCGCATCCCTGTTCCCGGAGGCTGCCCCAGTGTAGAGGAGCCTCACATGAAACGCCATCCTCGTCGTCCGCCGAAGCCTCGCCTCTCGCCCCACGCGCTCGAACGGTTGCATCCGCACGCCGCCGGCATCGATTGCGGCTCGGCCGAACACTTCGTCGCCGTGCCGCCCGATCGCGACCCGACGCCGATCCGATCGTTTGCCACGTTCACCGGCGACCTCCACCGGCTGGCGGAGTGGCTGGTCGTCTGTCGCGTCACCCACGTCGCCATGGAGGCGACCGGCGTCTACTGGATTCCCGTCTTCGAGATCCTCGAAGAGCGCGGCTTCCAGGTGATCCTCGTCAACGCCCGGCATGTCAAACACGTGCCGGGTCGCAAGAGTGATGTGTCGGACTGCGAGTGGCTGCGGGATCTCCACATCCTCGGGCTCTTGCGCGGTAGTTTCCGTCCGGCCGACGCCATCGTCGCCCTCCGCGGCTACCTGCGCCACCGCGCGACCTTAATCGAGAGTGCCGCGACGCACGTCCAGCGGATGCAGAAAGCGTTGGTCCAAATGAACGTCCAGCTCCCGCTGGTCGTCAGCGACATCACCGGCGTCACAGGACTCCGCATCCTGCGGGACATCGTCGCGGGCCATCGCGATCCACAGCACCTCGCCCGCCATCGCGACCATCGGTGTCGGGCGTCCGAAGCCGAGATCGTCGCCACCCTCACCGGCA
>Ga0315296_10004746_pt1 | contig 11078 bp, 11 predicted proteins | sample YL17G14_18_MG_FD_203921 | JGI IMG/M metagenome (GOLD analysis project Ga0315296, IMG submission 203921) | Sediment microbial communities from Yellowstone Lake, YNP, Wyoming, USA - YL17G14_18 | ecosystem: Environmental > Aquatic > Freshwater > Lake > Sediment | place: USA: Wyoming | collected...
CTGCGTTATGGCTGAACGAACAAGGGCGACCGCTTGGTCCTGGCCTATTATCCGTTCGAAGGGGTCCTTTGGGATTGCCACTTCTGCAGTGGTTTCCATTGTGCCCAAGACAGAAGTCAACTTGGACGGCCTCGCACCTCTCGGTGCGTCAGTTTCCACGCACCAATGAGATAACAGTGTGTAATACTGACAAGCAATTCGCGAGCAATACCAATCTCGCTAGCGTCTCTGCTTGCTTTGATTGCCACGCATGAAGCCCGGTACCAATCTAGAGGCGAAATCGTTTGGTCGGGAATGCTGAAGTTGAAACGGGAGAAAGAACGTCTCCGCTCAGTCACTGACTAGCAGAGCCCAGTTCTTTCTCCGGATTCTCCTTACACTGCGAAGGGCGCCATGAATACCGTTCATTGTGAGTTGGACAAAGTTGGACACAGGAGTCCTTGTCCTTCCAGAAACGGCACTGGGGTCGTACTCCTTGAGGCTGCAATGTGTCGAGCCAGCCTCAAGGAGAAATGTGGTCCGAGCCATTTAAGCTCCCACTCGAAGATATCCAAGATTGTCCAGCTTCTACGCGGCTGTTGCATGCCCCTCTTACTACTGCTCGAAGTCGGCGAACGTGGCGATTCGGAGGGTGACCGGCCTACTCTCAATGTCCGCCACAGCTGCACCGATTATGAGCCGAGTCTGTTTTGATGCGGCCATATCGACCAGTCGCTGTGTTACAACACCGTCGAACACGATTGTATCAACAGTCTTCTGCGCTTCTAGTTTTCTCGCGAGGTCTGCAACCCCACATTCCACTAGAACCTCCTTGCTCTTATTGAACAGCACAGCCTTGAAGGATTCCTTGATTTCGGGTATCTTTGCAAGGAAGACCTGATCGACTTGGGGCACCGCCTTCTGACGTGCTCTGGGTGGCCTTGTGGGCGCTTTCGGTGGCTGCACAATCTTCTCCTCCACCCGACGTTCCTCGCCTTTTCTGACATCCTCTTTTCTGGGTGGCCGAGGAGACCTCCTGAATAGCGACCTCTTCTTGGGAGCTGCGGGTATTCTTGTTTCACTAACAAGAGCCAGTGCCTGATCTGCAGGTATCTTGGCTTGGAGAGCTTTGAGAATGTCAGGGCGTGCAAGCTCTTCCACCTCTCTGCCCTCTGGAGCCCGTGCGACATAATCCACCTTGGCAACTTGCATTAGCTCTCTGAGAATGAGGTCTCCGCCTCGGTCTCCGTCGAGGAATGCGATGACAGTCTTTCCTTTCCTTCTTGTCAGTTCCGATATCGATTTTGGAACATGAGTACCCTCGACAGCGACGGTGTTGTCGATACCACTTTTCATCAGGTTGATGACATCGGCTCTGCCTTCGACAATGATTATCTCGTTACTACTGACCAATTCAGGGCCTGCAGGAAGGTTATCCGGTCCGAACTTGGCCACGATCTTCTTCTTGCCCGCCGTAACGGCACTGGTTATCTCTTCAGTGCCGGGGGCAATCTCCTCTTCCCAACCCTTCAGGATACTTATTGCCCTGCTAACGACTCTTCGACGTTTGGCGCCTCTGATATCTTCGAGCTTCTCAAGCGTGACTTTCGCAGTGCATGGACCTACTCTGTCCACAGTCTCAAGCGAGGCTGCTAGCATTGCGGTGGCAGTCTTGTTCAACGAAACCGGAATGACTATCTCTCCCTTACTGACTCCTCCTTCGGACTTCACTGCTATCTGGATTCTTCCTACACGTCCTGTGCGTTGAAGCTCACGAAGGTCGAGATCCTCACCCAAGAGCCCCTCTGTCTGCCCGAATATCGCACCTACCACATCGGGCTTGTCGACGACACCTTCAATCTCTATCTTTGCCCTGATCACGTACTTTGCAGTACTCTGATCAAAGTCTGTCCCTATGTCTATGCACTTCTCCTATAATCTACTGCCTAGTCCCCTCCTCTGATGAGTCTGGCAGTTACCGCTTGCCAATGCCTCATTGACCTGAGATTCTCATTCAAGGTCTGCAGCGTACGAATACTTCAGCAGAGACTCTGGGTCCTGCCTTTACTTCCGTAAAGATAATCGTGACACAGATTGTGATTGGATGAGTGATGACGGTCGTAAGGCCCATTTGGCGAATCGTCACCGGCTCAGGCTCATTTCAGAGCCAAGAGGGCCCACGGCGCATGTGATATGATGATTTGATGATATGGAAAGCTGAAGCTTGTTCAGCGTTATTTCGATAGTACTTCGGATGCACTGTATTTGAACGTGTCGCTGACGGACATACGATGCCAAGCTCCCGAATCAGCACTCGGCAACAAGCCTAATAGCCTTCCAGACTACTCCTACCATGTTCAGCAGAAGCAACGCCACGGATTCTGTTCAGAACCCTAGGTAAGTGACTGTTTGAACAATGACCTGCCAAGCACCGTTTGGACGAGCCACAACGGACCTGAATGATATGGATGTTTATCCCAAGATGAATCCGGGTCACCTTGGTCTCGTACATTGGCAGGCGGGTCGATGCCATTCAAGACCCTTACACGAGGCAGCTCAGCTGAGCCGGATGTAAGGTCCGATGCCGTGAGGCTGGGGGTTTGTGTAGCTAGGGTACAGGCATCGGCCACACTCATGTCTGTTTTTGAGTACAACCTACCAAATTGCAGAACAGTTTAAGACATGTACCTCTGCCCCTGCTTACGGAATCTATCATGAGTGTTAGTCCACATCCCGACTTTGTGAAGGCTGGGAGTATCGCAGCGCGAGTACTGGCCGAGGTGACTAAGGAGGTCAGACCAGGGGCAAAGATTCTGACAATATGCACTCTTGCCGAGAAAAAGATACTTGATTATGGCGGCAGGCCGGCGGGTATAGCTTTTCCCTGCAATGTTTCCGTTAATGAAAAGGCAGCACACTATACTAGTCCGTATGGTGATACATCAGTGCTGCCAGACAAGGGCCTGGTCAAAGTCGACATAGGTGCCCATGTGAATGGCCATATCTCGGACACCGCGGTGACGGTTGACCTTGACGGCTCTTATGAGAAGTTTGTCAGTGCGACAGAAGCAGCACTCGACGCGGCCATTGCGGCTTTCCGACCTGGTGTTAGTCTCGGTGATGTGGGCGCGATCATAGAGCGGACGATAAGAAATCATGGCTTAAGACCCGTGCATCAGTTGTCGGGCCATCAGCTCAAACCTTGGGTTCTCCATGCTGGCAAGAACGTACCGAATGTTGGTGTTAGACACAGTGACCGAATCGAAGTCGGCGAAACATACGCTGTCGAACCGTTCTCTACAGATGGCGATGGAACAGTCAGGAACGCCAAAGAGGCTTTCATCTACTCGAATGTTATGGCGGGCAACAAAAACATGGAAGGAGAAGCGCTACAGGTTCTCGCTGATGCCCGTAATAGATTCGGAACTCTTCCATGGGCATCCCGCTGGCTTCAGTACAAGTCGTTTGATATGGCTCCAATCCTTCGCAGTCTGGTCGAGATGGGAGCTATTCACCAATACCCTGTGCTGATTGAGGGCAAGAGCGGAATGGTTGCTCAGTCCGAGCACAGTCTCTTTGTAAACGATCACGGTGCAGTGGTAACGACGGCACGCAACAATCAATAACGGTAATGTCAATTCTGGGGAGTTCAAGGAGTGTGAGACTCCCGCCAGCCATGCTCTGTGGACGAAACATATTAAGAACCGGGGCCCCCAACGAGAACGAAGGTGCCCGAATGAGTGCAATTCCTACGCCCGCCCAGGTTCAATCAGGAAAGATTGCATCTCGCGTACTTCGAGAGATCGTTGACCTAGTCAAGCCAAGAGCAGGAATACTCAATCTTTGCAGGCTTGCAGAAAAAAAGGCAATCGAGTATGGTGGCAGACCCGCTTTCCCATGCAATATATGCGTCGGCAACATCGCGGCCCACTACACCTCTCCACATGATGACCCTTCTACCATTCCTGATTTTGGCCTCGTGAAGGTTGACATTGGCGTCCAAGTTGACGGGTATATAGTGGATACTGCAAGGACTGTCGATATCGATGGCACTCTGGAGGGCTTTGTTTCAGCGACGGATGATGCTCTCCAAGAGGCTATCAGTATGATCAAGCCGGGCGTGCGCCTGAGTGAGCTGGGAGAGAGGATCCAAAACATAATCCATTCTTACGGCTTGAGACCAGTCAAAGAACTCACGGGGCACAGCATAGCAAGATACGCATTGCATGCTGGGAAGAGCGTGCCCAACTACAAGACCCATGAAAGGGCGCAGGCAGAGGCTGGCGAGTGCTATGCGATTGAACCTTTTGCGACCAGTGGTTTCGGTGTCTCAGAGACCAAGAATATGTACATTTTCGCTAATGTGGAGCTTGACCGAACCCTTGAAGGCATGGCTGAGAAACTCAGACTGCATCTTAGACAGAAGTACGGATCCCTTCCATTCGCTTCTAGGTGGGTACGTGCCGCGGCCAAGGGGGTCAATATCCCTGATTTGCTAAGAGAGCTATTGAAGTACAAGGCGATCAAGGGTTTTCCTGTCTTGGCGGAGAAGAAGGGAAGACCGGTGGCCCAAAGCGAGCACACGGTCTTTGTATCAGAAGAGGGGGCTGTTGTACTCACTTAATCGGACTAGAATTTGCTCTTGTCTTTCCGGTCTTCCTCCTTGACAACGTAGACACCCTCTATTGTCATTGGAGAGCCGCACTTGGGACACTTCGTGTCAAGCGGCTTGAGCACATAATCTCCCTTCTGGAAGTTCCGGATTTCTTTGAAGTCACAGCTCTTGTTACTACACCTGATCTCCGTGATGGTAGGCGGGGGTGGTTTGTGTTGTGGCTGCTGTCGACCTGCTGTAAGCAGATTGAATCCAATTGAGATGATAAGAAGACCAACGAAGAGCCAGATATATGATTGAGCTGGGTCATTCATCGTGGTGAGTATAATCAGTGCGCCTGATGCCGATATAATCAGCCCGATTATTCTAGATAGCTTACCCATTACTGACACCTCACAGACCAATACCCATGGTGTTGCCGATTCCTGCAAGAATGACTCTGTCACCCGGCTTTGTACGCTTGAGTATAGCCTCCCTGATTCGCTCAACCACCTCAGGAATGGCATCAAGGACTTTCTTCTGCATTACCCCTACCGCCGCGGCCTCGTCTTCTTTGATGACAAAGGCTTCCATGGCAATGCTGTTCTGAGTCGCCGTCTCCTCGATTGCATGTTTCTCCGGACCCGGATCTCCTATGGCCGCTCCGGTGCCCTCTGAGATTCGCCCCATCTCTTCACCCTCGAGTTTTAGAGCTGCATCCACTGTGATGATGCGTGCTATTCTCCCGTTATTCTGCTCGACCAGATTCTTTACAGCGAATCCTGGCTTGCCAACTGTTCCGCCAGGACCGGTGGCACGCAGTGCGTACACGGTTCTGCCCTCTGCTTCGACAGGATAGTATCCTACCTCTCGACCAATTCCTTCTACATAGTCGTCGGGGCCAGCCCCATAACTTCTAGCAAACTTGGTTACGACAAGCGCTCCGATTCCGTCACCGATGGGCTTTCCTTCAGAAAACGCTTCGACGGAGTCGAAGTATGCCTTGGCGATTCTCAGCAGGTCCGGCAATTGCATCTGAACCTGCATTATCATTATCTGGCTCCCAGTCTTCTTTCCCAGAAGATAGAAGTGTCTGACGACCCTGAATATCAATGCTAGGACTTGGGTCACCTCCAAGGTGTTCTCAAGGTTCTGGTCCACACTCGGACTTGCAGTGGGAGCTTGCTCTTTGACAAACTCCTGAAACCGGTCTCTTCTTTCATCCAAGAGATGATCCAAGCGCTTGAGAACTCCTGCAGGGTCGAGGTCAACTGGCATGATTGTGAAGTAGTCAAGCCAGCGGTCAATGGCTTTGGTGACATCTGCTTCACTCTTACCATACTGCTTGAATGCTTCAATAGCAGAGTCTCTTGACTCAATCGACATGTGCTTGAGTTCGATGAGTCCTGACTCTATCTGCTTCAGCCACTGCCAAATCTGAAACTTTGCACCGTAAAGGCTGAATATCAAGATGAAAGCGTAGAATGCTATGTTGATTAGCCAGCTGTACTGACTGAAATCTATACCCTGCATTTACATCACCGGTTGGATTTCTGGTAGCTCTTTAATGGTTTCTATCTGTGAACGAGCGTGCAGCGTATCAAATTCAAGTAGCTGATTGATGCAAATGAGAGAAGTAGAATGTGGCAGCTGCTAGGGTTCTCATGGGCTCGCGCACCACAATACCACCTAGCACGGCAACCGGCTTAACTGCGGAGATCGGAACGGGTTCCGGTGGACCCGGCTGCCTGTGGCCGCCATCGAGTCGATGCCTTCGTTGGTTCTTGTTTTAAACGTTACTCTCTGGGTCTGGTTGGGTTTGCAGGACCCCATTGCATTCACGCCGTGGTTGCATCTTGGTCCTTGGTCATTCATGCCTTGCCTTGTGCGCGCTCCGGCCCGTGCATGAAGAGAGTTCTCATCCTTCCGAAGGGCAACTTCATGCGTCCAGTCAGATGTAGAATCATCAGCAGTACTAGCACGCACCCTGTGCAAATCAAGAAGAACCCTACAAGAGTGTCCAGAATCACTATGAATGGGACGATTGCGGCGCCATTGGCCGTAACTGTCAGTATACTCGAGTCGGACGTGAAAGTCAAGTTATCTGTGTCATGTAGTGAGGCTGCTCGAGGGCCATAGTCGTTGAAGTACTTCTCAAGTATGATCTCTACCCTATCCTGTGCGAGGGGGACCTCTAGACCATCGCCGAGCACGAAAGCCAGTTTGTCAATTACAACCGTGCCACCGAACTCCATTATATACTGCGAGACGGCATCGCTATCCATCAGCAATGTACCGCCAGTAAGTTGGCCATCGTCGATTGAATCATTGAGCACAAATAGAGGGGTGACCATGTAGAGGTCATGAGGATACCCTCTGCTGTCATACCACTTGGGATAGAACGCGATACTGGCGGTTTTGATGCCCTGGACAACCGAGCGGCCTAGCATGGTCTTGCCATAGTAGAACCCAATGTACACGGACATATAGAGCTCATTCACAGTGGGCTGATGGTGTTCGTAAAGAAATATCACAGTGAAGGAGCCACGCATGAGCAGGCCCTCTGTCCCGTCCGGCAATCTAAGCGACGCACGATACGTGAAAGTGTCGACTTCATAGCTCGTGGCCTCAGGAAGCAATGACTGAGACGTATTCTTGGCAGTGGCCGCGGCAAAGGGAATGCCAGTCGTCATAATCGTGGTAAATGCGATAAGCGCGGCCAAGAATCCGCCAATGAGCCGGGTCACTTGTATCACCTGACGTAATCCAGTCCATGTTGTGTACGATTGTTAAAAGGCAGTTTCTATGCGAGCAATCCGCTCCTTGTGTAGGAGAAAGGGCTGATGAGGCGGAACTGGTGGGGACGCAGGGAGTTTCACGAGGTCGTACAATGCGACCACGCTTTGAACCCTGGATCGACGAGTTGCGCTTCTTGATGACCCCATATGTTCACAAGATCTGGAGCCCGTCGCCTTACCGGCCTAGGCCACGTCCCCGAGTTCAGTTCCGTCACACGGTCTTAGGGGACCGTTGAAACCCACCCGTTTGGTTATTGATTTAATCCTTTCGTAAGAATCCTTGATAGCGCTGTCGTGTTGCGGGCAAGTGGTGACGCGACAGTAATAAGTGTTGTATCATCTGGCTACGAGCATGAAACAGCGAGGGTCCGGTCTTCGTGGTATCACAGGCATTGACGAGGCCGGCCGGGGGCCAATGATAGGTCCGCTCGTCGTCTGCGGTGTACTGATACAGCCTGAGACCATACCCGAACTGCAGCGTATCGGTGTTCGAGACTCGAAGACCCTTACTCCTAAGCGTCGTACCGAGCTTGCAGAGCAGATTCGTGGTATTGTGGAGAAGATTAGCTTGGAGCGAATCTCTGCTGCAGAGATAGATGATCTCAGAGCAAAGGGCATTACAATGAATGAGATTGAGATCCGAGCATTCGCCTCAATCCTTCGTTCTCTTCGTCCAATCAGGGCATACATTGATGCGGCAGATGTCAATGCTCTGAGATTCGGGAGACTTGTCGGCGAAAGAAGCGGGCTGAATTCCCTTGGCTGCGAGATCACATCAGAACACTACGCAGATTCAACGTATCCCGTGGTCTCCGCAGCTTCAATAATCGCCAAGGTTGACCGCGATAGTTGCATTAGGGAGTTGCAGAAGGAGTTTGGTGAATTTGGTTCCGGGTATCCATCTGACCCCAAGACGGTTCAGTTTGTTCGTTCCTTAATTGTCAACAGAATGCCTCTGCCCAGTATAGTGCGTAAGAGCTGGAAGTCGGTCGATAGGATCCTGTCAGAGGCTGAAGGCAAACAGTTGCCGCTGGACCTAGAGTAGTCTAAACCCCTGATCTTTCTTCGATGATTCTCTTCAGCTCGCTGGGCCTATCAATCTCGTCGAGTTCTAGCTGTCTAATAACTGGAAGCTCTGACACCTGCTCCTCGGCCTTTCCCTCCTCGACTATTATGACTGCATTCGATTCTGCCACCTTGGAGACGCTCTTCAGTATCTCTACACGCTTCTGGAGGGTCCAGCTCTTGAGCGAACCTACGCCTGTTATGACCGGTGGCCCATCTTCCTTTGCAGCTACGTGAAATGGTGCCCTGTCGGTCCAGAGAACTTTCATGCCCAGTCTCTCGAAGAACTCGTTAACGCGTTTCTCAAGATCCGGGACGTCCTTAGGAAGTCTTGGTCGGTCGATGTGCCTATGCCCGATAGGCTTCCCGAGCACATCGATTGGGATTATGAGATCCGTCTCAAGCACTTTCTCTAGGCGCTCGGCAACGTCGGAGCTGACATCCATCTCATCTTTCTCGTATGCGAGGATAGCTCTGGTAGAAACCTCTGCGCAATCAGCGAGTTCTTCCTTTGTCATTCTGTGGGAAATGCGCACACTCTTCAGCTTGGCTCCATCAATGGCTACGAATTTCCCACCTCTTTGAATGAACTCCCGGGGTGCTTGCCCGTCTGCTGTCATGTTATGGAAGCTTGGCGGGGTTATTGTATAGACGCCATATCTCCTGTAGACCGCCCCTTGCTCTAGGGCACCTCTGCGCGTTTTCTCTCCTATTACTAAGCCAGTAGCATTGAAGAACAGCGCCACTTGTTGCAGAGTTACAGCGTCTTCTTTCGTCAGTGCATCGATGTTTGAAAGGACCTTGACAAGAATAAGCCGTTCTCCTCTACGTGCAACCAAGTCGAAGCAACTGGGTCTTACATCACACTGCGATGACATCTCAAACCCAGCCTCTTCTAGGTTCGACATGACCTCACGCATGAGCTGGTTTCGAGCTATTGTCATCCTCAGTGTCCCAGATTCAGCTTGTTATGAGCATATTTTAGGATTGCTAAACATATGTGTTCCCGAGAATGACACTAAACCACTTGCACGGAAGGTCACTGAGTATCTGGAACCAAGGTGAATCCAATACATGTTGTTGAGGGCATCTTGCGTCGGAACATCTGTATTTGGGGTCGCGCCAAGGTGTTGACAGGCTTCCAAGTCCTGATGTCACTCCATGGTAGGTCAACATGTCCTATAATCATTCTCTGTACCAAGAACAGTTCGACCTTTCCTCCAGCTACAGTGAATATTCCCGGTCCCAAGTCGAGTCTCCTGAGAATCACTATTGGCAGTCTGAGGTCACTCTGACACTCAGCTGGGACTTCATTGGATAGCATTTCAATCTCTTCTTCTCTGAAAGCAGAAGATTCTCCACTTCTTGTGACATAATGTGGCGATTCACTTGCAATAAGCTCAGAAAGGGGAATCGTTGCACTGGGCAGATGATCGTTTGCTGTATCTATTTCCCGCTGGATTGCCTTTTCAAGCAGACCGGTCACTTAACGTCCTCCTTGGCACGACACACGACGAATGTGTGATCTCTATCGAAGGGTTCAAGGTCGATTCTCTCGATGACCTCAAGTCCGAGTTGGTCAAGTTTGGAGATCTCTCTACTGTAGATTTGACGCACATCCAAAGTCGAATCTATACTACGTGCCTTGATTGCAATCATGGCCCATGCGCCGTATGAGCAGAAAGCGGCGACATTGTCATGCAGGATTCTTGCCTGATCTGGTTGTGCAACGTCTTGGTACACGATGTCGACCTGACCTGAGACGATTGAAGCATATCGGGCGGGATGCCTAGCATCATTCACGATTGGTACGATGTTACTCCGCGAGGTGGCAAGACGAATCAAGGCCCTTGCTATCGTAGGAGAGAACTCGACTGCGTAGACAACACCTTGCTGTCCTACTATATCCGACACGTGGCTGACCGTCGTACCTGAGGATGCTCCGAGATACAGAACCTTTGACCCGGGTTGGATTGGCATTTCATTGAGGCCATTCTGGATGGCAGCACAGAGTTTCGATCTCTTCGCAGACCATACCCTGAACTCCCCATGCTCATTTCTGATGATTCTCTCCCCGTACACACTCTGATTCGGGACAAGACTGCGTGTGGCAACGGCTATTCTCCCATTATCACTAACGTTAAAGACACCGGAGAATCTGTGCGGTTCTACGCTCACTACCTGCGTCCTCCACGTCTTCTCTCTGTCGTGCGCTGACGCGGTCCGGAAGGCCGTACCCTAGGTGGACTGTTTTTCTTTTTCTCCGGAGGGGCCCTCTGGGGTGCGACAGGGTTCTGTTTCCGTATTTCTTCAACCCTCTTTTCGAATGTGTTTCTCAGTTCCTCTCCAGCATCCCTACCTGAGTAAGCATCAATCTTGGCCGCAATAGCCAGCTTTCCAGCTAATGCCCTGGCAATCTTTCCTCTCTGCCAATATGGGGCAGAGTAAATCTCGGGAACTTGATATATGATTCCGTGCTTTGGTGGGTCGGTTCCAGTTTTCAGACTTCGGAACAGGGCTCTTTCTGCACCATAGACTTGGACTGTACTCGAAGGTCTGGAGGCCAAGTCTTTGAGAGAACCCGCCAAGCTGATCAAGCGAGCTGCCACCATTGGACCTACAAGGATAGTCATGTTCGGAGC
>Ga0315296_10004747_pt1 | contig 11075 bp, 9 predicted proteins | sample YL17G14_18_MG_FD_203921 | JGI IMG/M metagenome (GOLD analysis project Ga0315296, IMG submission 203921) | Sediment microbial communities from Yellowstone Lake, YNP, Wyoming, USA - YL17G14_18 | ecosystem: Environmental > Aquatic > Freshwater > Lake > Sediment | place: USA: Wyoming | collected...
GTCTGGCTGCTTAAGGCAGCTGAAATTTTTGTTTCATCAGCAATATATACCAAAGGTTCTGAAACACTGGTTGAATCAATGATTATTTGCCGACCAGAAAGTTGAAAACCGTTGGCTGAAGAAAGAACGACATTTCCTGTTCCAACGGTCTGGAAAACAATGTCTCCATTTTCCTGATAGAATTTAGGTGAGGCTACCGGTTCTTGAACATAGATTTGCTGGGAAATTACTCCACCTGGGGCATAAAGCCTTTTGGTCAGTTCTATTCTTAAGTCAGAAATATCGGTTCTGACTTTTTTTAGAGATTCAGAGTCTAAAATCCTTACTTCTTTGGTAATTTCTTTAATAGGTTCAATCTTGGTTATTTTTGTAATCTCTCTTATTGGAATTCCTGTCTCTTTTAGTTCCTTGAATTCTTTTTGAAAGGTTTCAATGATTTCTTTTTTTGCCTTCTCAAGTGATTCCTGAGTCAAGGAAGGTTCTATTTTGAAAAAGGGGAAAGCGATAAATTTTTTAACCCGTTGTAAAACCTGATTTATTTTCTGTCCCATTAAATTATTGGTGAGAGCAAAACCTTTGGCTATTTTTTGAAAATATCCTTCTGAGCTATCTTTCAATTTAGAACTAACCTCAGCTACACCCAAAGTAAGATTTTTTAAAATTGGTAATCTATCAATCATCGGTAAAACAGAATCATCAACAAATTGAATAAACGAACTTTCAAAAACATTTTTAAAAGAATCTTTATTAATTAAAATCCCTGCAACTAACAAAACTGAAATTGATAAAATTAAAAGAGGAATTTTTTTTGTATTTAATAAAAGTTTTGGTCTTTGAGTTTTTTTCAAATAATCTTCCAGCCACTCTTTTTTTGTCATCCAATTTCTGTCAAATTTTACTGTCTTTAATTTTCCTTGTCTGGCTCTCAATGATAAATAGTCCTGTGAATAATTGCAGTATTTCGTTGCTTCGTTTAAGGAAATATAATTATTGGGATTATCAATATATTCTTTTAGCCACTCTATCTTTGTCACCCAATTTCTGCCAAATTTTACTGTCTTTAATTTTCCCTGTCTGGCTCTCAATGATAAATAGTCCTGTGAATAATTGCAGTATTTCGTTGCTTCCTGAAGAGTAATATATCCCTTAGGATTTCCTTTTTTCATTGAGAAAATTTGACAGAATTTTTAAAATTTATTATTATCTAGGTGAGAGGGTCAAAAGAAAAATCGCCTTATTTTAAACCTTGGAGATTTTTCCAGCCCCGTAGTGAAACTTGGACAGAACTTCTCTTATTTTGTTCCGCTTTCAGCGGAACAGTCCAAGTTCTACTACGGGGTCAGACCCTCTTTACTTTTTAATTTAATAAAAATTCAAAAAATCGTAGATTATTTAATTATCTTTAAAATTAAAAGGCCTGTCAATAGGCCTTTGTGAATAACTTTCGTTTATTATCCGATATTAAATAAATGGATTATTCGAGATTTTAACCTAATATCGGATACATCCGATACTTATCCTTCCCGATAAATACTCTGTAAAATTCCTAATCCTATAAAATTGGCTATTAAACTTGAACCGCCATAACTTACCAGAGGTAGAGGAATGCCAATTATTGGCAGAAAACCGATATTCATTCCGATATTGATGAATAACTGAACAATTAAAATAATGCCAAAACCTGAAGCAAAAAGACGGGTGAAGTTTAATCTACTTTCAATAGCAATTTTGAAAATTCGCCAGAGTAAAATCGAAAAGAGAAAAAATAAAATTGAAATTCCTATTAAACCCATTTCTTCTGAAATCGCAGCAAAAATAAAATCTGTCTGAGGTTCGGATAAAAAACCGTACTGGGTCTGGGAACCTTTGCCAATTCCTTGACCAAAAATTCCACCTGAACCAATGGCAATTTTTGCCTGTCTCTGGCTCCAACCTATTTTTAATGGGTCAGATATTTGAGGTTGAATAAAACTCAAGATTCTTTCTCTTTGATAACCTTTTAAAAGAGTTGACCAACCGAGAATTAAAATTAAAATTCCACAAAGAAATAAAATCAAAAAGTGACGAAGCTTGATACCGGAGATAATTAAAATTCCTATCCAGAGAGAAATTAAAACTAAAACCGAACCTAAATTTGGTTGGAAAAAAATTAAAAGAGAGGGAATTAAAATGTATAAACCAGAAATCAAAATATGAGTTATCCGATACATCTCAATATGTCTCATTGATAAATATTTTGCTAATAAAATAATCAAAACAATTTTTGTAAATTCTATTGGGTCAAAGGAAAACAGTCCTAATTTATACCAAGATTTAATTCCTCGGATTTCCGGAGCAAAAAAATACAAACCTATTAATAATGCTAAGCAAAGAAAATAAAGAATTAAGATTAAATAAGAATTTTCTCTTAAGTTCCGCCAATCAAAAAAACTTAAACCAAACATCAAAAAAAGTCCTATTCCAAAAAAAATAAGCTGTTTTTTAAAATTCAAAAAATCTCCTTTGTTTAAAGAGGAGCTGTAAATTGAAATTAAGCCAAAAATGACCAATATTATTGAAGCTGAGATTAAAATCCAATCTAATTTTTTAAAGTGAATTAAGACTCCATTCATATAATATTCAGGATTCAATGAGTTTTAGAAAATCTTTCTCCCCTATTATTTTGATGCCTAACTTTTTTGCTCTTTCAATTTTAGACCCGGCCTCTTTGCCGACTATTAAATAATCTGTTTTTTTGGAAACTGATTTTGAAACTTCACCGCCGAGCAATCTGATTTTTTCTTTTGCCTCTTCTCTGGTTAAAGTTTCTAATCCACCTGTTAAAACAAAAGTTTTTCCTTTAAATGGCTGGTGTTCTGGCTTTTTTCCAGAAATAATTTGAATTCCAACTTCTCTCAATTTCTCAATAAATTTTAAATTTCTTTTTTCCTGGAAGAAATCAAAGATTGATTTTGCCACCACCGGACCAATATCCCCCACCTCCTGCAATTCAGAAAGGGAAGATTTTTTTAATTTTTCTATAGAACCAAAATGCTTAGTTAAACCCTGAGCAGTTTCTTCGCCAATGTTTCTAATTCCCAAAGCATAAATAAATTGAGAGAGAGTAATTTTCTTTTTTGATTGAATAGCATTGATGAGATTTTGAGCCGACTTTTCAGCAAATCTCTCTAAATGAGAAATGTCGTCTTCTTTTAACAAAAATAAATCAGCCGGGTCTGAGATTAAACCCGCATCTAATAATTTATCAATGATTTTTGGACCCAAACCAACAATATCAAAAGCTCCTCTGGAAACAAAATGATAAAAATATTCCCTTTTCCTGGCCGGACATTTTGGATTTGGGCAGCGCCAAATAACTTCTCCCTGGGGTTTTATCAGTTTTGTTCCGCAAACCGGGCAGTCTTTAGGCATCTTGAAACTTTTTTCTTTGCCTGTTCTTAGTTCTGGTAAAACCTTAATTACATCAGGAATAACATCGCCAGCCCTGCCGATAATAACCGTATCTCCAATTTTCACTCCCAATCTTTTTATCTCAGCTTCATTGTGTAAAGTTGCTCTGGAAACTGTTACTCCGCCGACTTCAACTGCTCTTAAATAAGCTACCGGGGTTATGGCTCCGGTTCTGCCAACCTGCAATTTAATGTCTTCAATAATGGTTGTTGCTTGTTTTGGTGAAAATTTAAAAGCCCTTATCCCTCTAGGGCTCTTTCCAATAATCCCTAATTTTTGGAAAATTAAATTATCATTAACATTAACAACTATGCCATCAATTTGAAATGGGAAAGTTTCTCTTTTTTTGGAAACTTCTTTCCAAAATTCTATTATTTCATCTAAGCTCTGGCATTCTTTGCCTTTATCTGTTTTAAATCCCAAAGCTGGCAGAATTTGGTGTTCTTCTGAGTGTTTTTCCTGGCCAAAATTGGTCACAATATCGTAAGCCAAAAATTCTAAGGGTCTGGAAGCAGCTAATTTTGGGTCGAGCTGGCGAATAGAACCGGCAGCTAAATTTCTGGGATTGGAATAGGTTTTTTCTCTTTTTTTTTCCAATTCTTGGTTAAATTTCTCAAAGGCTTTTTTTCCCATATAAACCTCGCCTCTAATTTCAATCGTTCCTTTATCGAGCAATTTTTTAAGATTATCTTCAATTTCTTTGGAAAGGTTAAGTTTTTGGCGGATTTCCAGTTTCAAAGGAATTGACTCAATTGTTTTTAAATTTTGAGTGACATCTTCGCCTAATCTGCCTGTTCCTCTGGTTGCTCCATATTTAAAGATTCCGTTTTCATAAATTAAGGTTATGGCAAAGCCATCAATCTTTAGTTCGGCAAAGTAATCAACCCCCTCACCAACCCCCTCACCACTTTTTCTCGAAAGTGGTGGGGGGTGGTGGGGGGCAAGTCTTTTTAAATAATCTTCCCAATCTCTTAGTTCTTGCTCAGAAAAAATATCTTCAATCGAAAGCATGGAAATATTATGTTCCACTTTCTTGAAACCCTTCAAAGGTTCACCGACAACTCTTTGGGTCGGGGAATCAGGAGTAATAAACTTTGGAAATTGCTGTTCTAATTTATAAAGTTCGTGTTTCAGGGAATCCAAAGCAGCATCTGAAATCTCCTGTTTATTCAAAACATGATATAAGTATCGGTGATGATTTATTAATTTTTTTAACTTTTCAATCCTTTTTTGAGCTTCAGTTTTGGTCATCATACCTTTCTCTTTCAATAGTTTACTTCTATTGCTCTTTTAGTTGTTTTAAAGGTTCCAATTGATTTTAGACAATAATGTTGAGCAATACAGGTAGGGTCGCTTGAGGTTGTATTAACAAAAACTTGATATGTTGCCTCATTGGGTAAGTTAGTTTCTGGAATTGGATTGGTAGTGGTTGCAATTAAAATTGCTTCAATCCCGTTATCAGCAGCATAAAAAGCAACGACTGAATAACCAATTTGACTCATCATTTTACTCTGCTGGATTAAAATAACACTAATTCCCAGACCAATAGCTAAAATAACGCTTAAGATTAAAACAGCAAATAAGATTGAAACACCCCGCTGTTGAATAATGAAATTTATTTTCATACTCAATATAATAAATCTAAGTTTCTTTGAGAAATAGTGGTTTGAAATTTTATTCTGGGAAATTCCGGTTGATTTATTCTGGTGATTTCATAAAGAAGAGTTATTTTGGGTTGAAAGTCATCTTCTTGGGTCTGACCTGAAAGTTGAAATTTTAATAAAGTGATTTCTAAATCACTTGAGGTCAAGGCACTATAATCTCCAAAATTAGTACTGCTGGCATTGGTTGATTTTCTTTCTTTCAACTGACCAGAAACCAAAGAAAATTCCTGACAAAGACTATTATAATTCAAAAATCTTATTTTTGAGATATCACTACTTTCCGGATTTTCATAATTTGAACCTGTGGAAATACAATCTCCGGTTAAATCTTTTTTTGCCATCCTTAAAGACCGACTGATATATTCTAAAATATAGGAACTGTTATCAATAATTTCTCTGGAAGCTAAACTTCTTATCTGACCTCTGATTGAAGAAATAAAAAAACTAGTCGGTCCAGCAATAATAACAAAAAAAATAGTAATAGCCACTAAAATTTCAATTAGAGTATAACCATTTTGCATTTTGAACCTATTTCTCATACCAATTAGTTAAATATTCTAAAACCTCGAGATTATGGGTCCTGCCTCTTTCCTGCCAGGAAACAGTAACCGAAGCCTTCATCTTATCTGGTTTATCATCGCCGTCTAAATCAGTTTTTTCCGAAATTGAAATTTTTCTTTTAAATTTGGTGCTGGTTCCCGAAGAATAACTATAAAAACCATTGGCATCAATATTTAAATAACTGTTATCATCGTAAACCTGGTTTAATCCCTGAGTTGAATAATCTGCTTGCCAATCACCGGCTGGTAAATATTCATCCCAGGAAATCGTTGGTTCAGTTTTGGCTTTCAACCAGGCAGTATCTCTTAAATTTTTAACCAGTTCCATTCCTTCCTGAGCCAAATAAGAGGCGATTAATCTTTCTTTAATCAAAGAGCTAGAAGCCAAAGTTTGTTGAATCAAGTTAAAAGCTGCCCCGCCGCCAACAGTTAAAATGAAAATGGCGGTAATTACTTCCAAGAGAGTAAACCCCCCACCACTTTTATTTTTCTTAAAGACTATTAATAATTCTTTTTTTAAGCTCTGCATAAGAATTTTTAAAGTTTTTTAATTTCTTTTCTCTAATTTGAGCATCTGTTACTGAAATATATACTTCGTAGTAAATTAATTTGAGCGGTCTGCGATATTGAGTAGATTTATTCATCCCTTGATTATGTTCAAATAATCGTTTTCTTAAATCATTGGTTAGACCAATATATAACTTGTTATCTTTTCGGCTTTTGAGTACGTATACATAATACATAAAAGTGGTGGGGGGGGTAAACCCCTATAAATCTCATATTTTAACTACTCAATCTCAATTAAACCTGAAGTATTAATGGTAACGGTTCTGGTTTTTCCATCAGAGCTAAGGGTAATGATAGTAGAACTAGCCAAAGGTCTAATGGTAATTGTCGGGTCGGGTGGAAAAAAAACAATGCTGACGGGAGAAGCAGGTGAAACATTTAAAATTCTAACCTTTTCTTCCAAGAAAAGGTCTTTGATTTTTTCCGGCCAAGGAGTAGATTCAGAAGCTTGGGCGCAACTTAAGGCAGCTCCTGATTCATCATATACTTTGTCGCCATCGCAGTCAGCAAATAAAATATAGGAATTGGAATTGTTTTGGAGATAAATTCCATAACCTCCTTTGGGAAAAACTTCACCAAAGCTAAATGGAGCTAGCTGACCAGCTAAAGCCATCTCTTGAGTATTTCTTAAATCCTGAGCCAATCTTTGAGTTGACCTTAAAAGAGAAAATTCTAACTCCCCTCCCCGATAGTTAGCCAGAAAAATTAGAGTCAATATAATAATAATGGAAACTACCACCGTCAGTTCCAACAAAGTGAAACCATTCTTCATAGAACATGGAACATGGATCATAGAACACAATTATTTATTTAAAGCTTGGATCGTTTTCCAGAGCATCGCACCAATCTCTTCGGCCAATTTAATCATTTTTTCATAATCATCTTCAGTTAAATATTTCTCAACCGATGAAAAATGTAATAAATACTTTGTTTCTTGGAGTGAACCGTAAGAGATCTCTAGAAAATTTTTATAAATTTTATCTTTTCCTCGGGCATATCCTTCTATATAGTTTAGAATTATAGAAAGAACAGCTCTTCTTAGTTGGGAGGTTACACCATATAATTCATCTCTAGGAAAATATTTTGTAACCCTATAAACTAAATGAACAAGTTCGTTAACTTTGGTTTTCAGCTTATCGTGAAATTGTCCATTCATACTTGTTCCATGATTCATGTTTTATGTTCCATGTCACAAGGGTGGAACCTCACGCCATTCAGGAAGAGGAATAGTGATTAAAAGATGATAAAGAGTTGTGTCAGTTCTGCCAGCAGAATCAGTAATTTGGAGGGTAACATTACCTGAATTTCTATCAATCTTTTTGAACTTAGTTGAGGGATTTTGAGAAGTGCTGGAAGGAGGGGTACCGTCTTCAAAGGTCCAAGACCAACTGGTAATCGTCGCACTTTCTGAAGAAGAAGACATATCTTTGAAATAGACCAAAACATCTTCTGCCACCCTATAGCCCTGGCAGATTTTCCAAGGACCGGCAGAATTCAAAGAACACATAAAATCAGAAATGACATCCTGTTTGACGGTTATAGAATGAGAAGTGGTACTGGTTGCTCCATGTTCATCTTCAACTCTTAGTTTAACTGTATAATTTCCAGCTGAAATACTGGGTATTCGCATTGAACAAAGACCTTCGTTGACAGCCGGGGTTCCAGGGTTATCGGTGCAACTGAAATAGGGGTCCTGCCAGTTCAGAATTGACCAGGTTGAGGTTTTAATATCATTATCAGGGTCAGAAGAATTATTATTTATCCGGTAATCAACATCTAAACCATTATAAGTAATCCAGTTAGTCAAATTACAGACACAGCCAGGTCCCCGACAATCTATAATTTGGCAAGAAGAACTGGCTTGAGGCTGAGCATTGAGACTGGCGACTGTATAATCAAAAGAAATCCAACCAATATTTTTATCTGCCCAGGCATAACCACCTAATTCTTTGGTCGTTTGGTCCCAGGTTACTCCGTAATTTGAACCCCTTAATCTTATCCAACCCTCCCAATCAGTACCGTCAGTTAGGGCTTTAGCCCAACCAGAAACAGTAGTGGTTGAGATATCCAGTTTTGCCTGGCAGGGAGTTACCGGACAACCGGTCAGGTCTGATTCGTTAAATGAAATCCAGCCAATACGTTCTGACCAGGCATAGCCTGAAAAAATACCGGTTGAGGTGCTAATATTAACTCCATAATTGGAAATTGGCTGTCCGACTGAGCATTGGCTATAATTACCAGTATCAGTCAAACCATTGCTATCGCTATCACAATTTTTGCTGTTAAAAGAAATCCAGCCGATGTTTTCTGACCAAGCGAAACCTTGAATATTATGCTCTGTACCTGTCTCAGCCTTTTTGAAGCTAAAGAGAAAAAGAATAATCAAAACAAGGAGTAGAGATATTTTTATTTTTGGTGAAAATCTCATCTTAATATTCTTAATATTATACCATATATTTCTATCGATTTCGGAAATCGATAGATTGGATAGGAAAAGCCTACTGGCATACGGCTACCAATGGGTTGTCCTGACAAATTATGGTTTTCAATTGTTCAATTTGTTGCTGCTGTTCTTTAATTTGCTTCTCTTGTTCCTTTACAGCGTTGATTAGAACAAATGTTAGGGCATGAGAGTTGAAGTTCAGGAGCTCAGTTTCATTAGTGTCATTCTCATTAAGCTTTGCCATGTAGGTGTTGACAGTATACGGAGCAATCTTTTGGATTTCCTGTGCTATAACTCCTATGTAATCCTTTCCATCAGTCTTGAATCCACCGAGGCCGTTATATTCATACCAGATAGGGTTTATTTTTTCGATGACAGAAAGACCATCAGTAAATGGTCTTATATCTGTTTTGATTCTTGTGTCAGAAGCAATTGTCCAGGTGTTTGTGTTCGGCTTGGCTGCTGAATCAGTTGAGAGTTGGAGCTGGTATGATGGATTCGTCGTCCCGATGCCGACTTTGCCTTGTATATATGAATCGGCATAGGAAACATAGATTTGACCGCCATAAATACCAGCTGTCTGGATTTTGCCATCAGAAGACATGGCTACTCCCTCCCAATTTCCACTCGGTCCTTTAGCGGTCCAGGTATTGCCGTAATCAGTAGAGACGTAGATTTGACCGCCATTATTAACAGCTGTCTGGATTTTACCATCAGAAGACATGGCTATACCATACCAACTTCCAGTCGGTCCTTTAGCGGTCCAGCTGTTGCCGTAATCATAGGAAACATAGATTTGACCTCCATAATTAACAGCTGTCTGGATTTTGCCATCAGAAGACATGGCTATACCATACCAATATCCAGTCGATCCTTTAGCGGTCCAGGTATTGCCGTAATCAGTAGAGACGTAGATTTGACCGTTATAATTACCAGTTGTCTGAATTTTGCCATCAGAAGACATGGCTGCACTCCACCAATTTCCAGTCGGTCCTTTAGCGGTCCAGGTATTGCCGTAATCAGTAGAGACGTAGATTTGACCGCCATAATTACCATTTGTCTGAATTTTGCCATCAGAAGACATGGCTACACCACGCCAATTTCCAGTCGGTCCTTTAGCGGTCCAGCTATTGCCGTAATCATAGGAAACGTAGATTTGACCGATATTTCTACCAGCTGTCTGGATTTTGCCATCAGAAGACATGGCTATAGCAAGCCAATTTCCAGTCGATCCTTTAGCGGTCCAGCTATTGCCGTAATCATAGGAAACGTAGATTTGACCGCCATTATAAACAGCTGTCTGGATTTTGCCATCAGAAGACATGGCTAGGCTAATCCAATTTCCAGTCGGTCCTTTAGCGATCCAGGTATTACCATAATTACCAAGTCCCCATTGATTCTCTTTTATACCTACTCTTCCAAAGTAAGCTCCACCTTCAAGTTGAGAAAGTGACATCTGGTCAACAGAGAAAAGGGATGATCTTTGAGTGGAGGTGGATGTTAAAGAATGAATAGTCAAGAGATTTCCAGGATTCGTCGTCCCGATGCCGACGTTGCCCGAAGAATCAACGGTCATTCTGACACTACCAGCAGTATTATCTCTTAAAAGAAACTTACCTGCTCCTTCGGAATTACCACTGCCAGTTGAATACAAATTCCACCATCTTCCACCAGTATCAGTGTTTCTGAGAGAAAGCTGGGTGCCTCCTGTTGTAGCACTACTTATTTGTAAATGAGTTTGGGGAGTAGTCGTCCCGATGCCGACGTTGCCAGAAGTATAAAATATATTGCCATTCTTATCATACTTCCAAGTATATTGACCTAAAGGATTGTTAGTGTAATCAGTTGACCTCAGGATTTTGCCACCACTATATGTTCCAGCCAAAGCAATGCCGTTGCCCAAATAGGTTAAGGAATCAATAAGTGTTTGGCTGAACTGCTGACCCAAATCAGTCCAGGTCGCTCCGTAATCAGTTGACCTCAGAATTTTACCACCAGGGTTTGTTCCAGCCAAAGCAATGCCATTGCCCAAATAGGTTAAGGAAAGAATAAGTGTTTGGCTGAACTGCTGACCCAAATCAGTCCAGGTCGCTCCGTAATCAGTTGTTCTCAGGATTTTGCCACCAGAACCTGTTCCAGCCAAAGCAATGCCGTTGCCCAAATAGGTTAAGGAATGAATAATTCCTTGGCTGAACTGCTGGCCCAAATCAGTCCAGGTAGCTCCGTAATCAGTTGACCTCAGGATTTTGCCACCATTAAATGTTCCAGCCAAAGCAATGCCGTTGCCCAAATAGGTTAAGGAATCAATAATTCCTTGGCTGAACTGCTGACCCAGATCAGTCCAGGTTGCTCCGTAATCAGTTGACCTCAGGATTTTGCCATTGGGATATG
>Ga0315296_10004748_pt1 | contig 11073 bp, 12 predicted proteins | sample YL17G14_18_MG_FD_203921 | JGI IMG/M metagenome (GOLD analysis project Ga0315296, IMG submission 203921) | Sediment microbial communities from Yellowstone Lake, YNP, Wyoming, USA - YL17G14_18 | ecosystem: Environmental > Aquatic > Freshwater > Lake > Sediment | place: USA: Wyoming | collected...
CTGATCCATCGGTGTCATACGACGGGCCGGCGCGCCTGATCGTGCCGACGGCCCGGACGAGTCTGATGGCAGGGGAAGATCTGCGGCTCAAAGTGATCGCTCTTGGTTCCCAGAAAGTTGAAAACGGCGCTGTGTACTGGCGGCCGCTGGGAAAGGGACAATTCGAGAGCGTGCCTCTGCAACACGTTGCCCGTGGCGTTTACGCCGCACAGATTCCCGCCAGTCGTATCAGGGAAACTGATTTTGAGTATTACGTGCAGGCCGCAATCGGCCCGGACAAAGTGACGTTCCCGGCGACGGCTCCGGCAATGAATCAAACGGTGGTCGTCGTGCGGCGAAACTGAAACGCTCGCTCAAGATACGCCAAAATCACCACGGGTATTTCAGGTGATTGTCCCGAATGGCGGTCCGTTAAGGAAATCAAAGAAAAAGGTCTCCCGCGGCCGATAGTTGAGTTGACGACCACTACTATCGGTAAGGAGACCTGACTATGCGTAAGAATACCATCGGCACAAGCGTTCCAACAACTGCAAAGATTTCCGATTCCCTGCAGAGCACGGTTCTTCATTCCATCCGCAATGTGGTGTCCGACGAACTCGTTGAGCGGACCTGCCAAGAGGTCGGCTACCGTTTCCGCAAACGCAAGATCACCCCTGTCGTGACCGTCCTGCACATGCTCCTGTCCGCCCTCTGGCCCGAGGAGTCGTTCAATGCCTGCTGGCAGGTGCTCTGGGATACCTTCATCAGTTGGTTTCCTCAATTCAAAGGACAAAGTCCCTCCCGTCGGCGTGTGGCCGAAGCGCGGGGCAGGCTGCCTGTGGCTCTTTGGAGAGGCGTGTTTGGGGAGGTTTCGCGGCAGGCCCAGCAGCGTTCCGAGGGGTACGACTGCTGGAAGGGCCATTGGGTCGCTCTGGCCGATGGCACCTGTATGTCCATGATCCGCACGCCGGAACTGGTCAAGACTTTTGGAGTCAACAACGGCCACCACGGCCGAGGACGCTACCCGTTGGCCCGTCTGGTGACGCTGTCTCTGGCCCACACGATGACGATCCTCGACTATGCGTTGGGCGGCTATCGCCAGGGAGAATGGAGCCTGTTGTCGTCGATCCTCGGATCGCTTCGCACGGGGGATCTGCTCATTGGTGACCGGCATTTCGCAGGGGCTCCTCTCTATGTGGAGTACCTCAACCACGGTCTGGAATTTCTGACCCGGGCGCATCATCGGCTCAAGATCGCCAAGGTCAAACGCATTGTTCGTTACAGCAGCGAGGACTTCATCGGTCGGCTGAACCTCGGCAAACTCCACCGCCGCAAAGACCCTTCGCTGCCCACGCATATCGACGTGCGTTTCCTCCGGGCGGTTCTGCGGATTCGAGGCCAACGCCGCACGGTCTGGTTCGTCACTTCTCTCTTGGACCCGGTTCGCTATCCGGCCGATCAGATCATCGAATTGTACGCGTGGCGATGGCGGATTGAGACTCTGTTTCGAGAACTCAAGATCCTTCTTCACGCCAATGTGCTGCGAAGTCAGAGTCCCGACGGGATTCGCAAGGAGATCATCGCACGCATGATCGCGTTGAACGTGGTTCGCATCCTCATGCTGGAGGCTGCCACTGCGGCCCAGGTACAAGACCCCTTGCGAATCAGCTTCGTTCATGCCGTCCGTGCGATCCTCAGCTTCAGCCCCGCATTGGGGCATGCTCCCTTGGCAGCGGTGCCGGGAATCTATGACGCCATGCTAATGGAGATCGCCAGTCATATCAATCCAGAGCGTCCAGGTCGATTGGAGCCACGAGCCGTTCGCCGAGACCACAAAGACTACCCGTCGCTCCACATCACCCGTGCCCAATGGAAGGCCAGACACCATGCTGCTTAACGGACCGCCATTCTATGATGTCCCCAGAGATCAGGACATAGACATCACATGAATCCTGTTGTACACGCGAAGAGAACCATTCATGTGAAAACCTTTGGCTACCTACTTAGCCGCAGAGGCGCCTGCTCGCTTCATGGAAGCAACCACATCCTCAATCTTGGGGCTCTTCCACACTTGGCGGAGCGTTCTGAGGAGCCACACGCCATCCAGCGCGGTCGCAATAATGGGGTGACTTGGGGGTCAAACCTACTCGTTTAACAGACAGTTTCTGGCTTCCTCACAGGCGTGGGAAGACCATCGGCACGCCGGTGTGGGAATTCCAGGGATGCCTGCTTGTTTCAGTCTTGAGCTGAGTACGATGTCCCCAGGTATATCCAGGACCTCACGTGAGGATCGTGGACGGCGTCTGTTGGAGTTCCCTCTGGCCGGTGGCAGGACCGACATCGATGGCGGGGCTGACGTAGGTCTTGCCTTGGGCGACCGCTCGCACGGCGGCCGCCAGATCGTCCGCAGGGACATCCTTGAGCAGATAGCCGCGTGCCCCGGCTTTGAGCATCGCGGCGACGTAAGGCCGGCCGGCGTACATCGACAAGGCAATGACCTTCACCTTGGGCCATGTCGCGCAGATCCAGCGGGTCGCCTCCAAGCCGCTCAGGACCGGCGGCATGCTGACGTCCATGACAATCACATCCGGCTGCAACTGCGCCGCCAATTCCATGACGGCGTCACCATCGGCGGCCTGCCCGACCACTTCCATGTCCGCCTGCTCCCGCAGGATCGCACTGAGGGCCTCGCGAATCAGCGTCTGATCGTCGGCGACAACAACTCGAATAGCCATGTCCGTGTTCCTTATTTGTATAGGAAAGGCCCCACACGACGAGTCGTATCCGGCAGCCCCGTCGTCCGGACGTGCCTACGTTTCTACGCACGCCACACCGGGAGGTTCACGGACTGCGGAGGGACAGTCCTTGTTCTTCCCCGAGCTTTCGTTGCACTCGATCCACCTCCTGCGGTGTGGGCAAGCGCAGCGGCTTGGGGACCGGTTCACTCGGCTCCCGCAACTCCCGAATGACATCACCGAGATCCATCGTGTCTCTTGGCCGTCCCGCGGCATCATGTCAGATAAACGCGACATGACGCCGGGAGGCAAGATGTGTGCATCTGGCCGAGAAGGGGGTAGAAAAACGGGGCCGCTGTGGAGCGGCCCCGCGCGTGATCTGAGCGTGTTTGTCCCTTAGAAGTCCAACACGCCGCAGGCGGGCTCTGAGAATGGATTGTTCTGCGAGCCGTTGCCTTTGCCCGAATTCAGGGCCTTCACGGCAACGCAGCCATCCACGGAGATCAGGTCTTCGGGCAAGACGCCCAACTGCGCTGCGATCTCAGCGGCGATGTCGTCGATGGCGATCGTCAGGTCCGAGTCGCTCATAAGGCCGCTGTCGGTGCGATCGCTCGTCCCAAAGCTCAACTCCACATCGGCCTGGGCCTCCGCCATCAGCAGCTCGTCCCAGTAGGTCACCGTGCCTTCCAGGTCCACGGAGTACTTGGCCGCACCCACCACGTCGTCCCAGTCGAGGAACATGCTGCCCGCGCCGACCGTGACAATCAGGTTCGTCGGGGCGGGCAGCTCCGCCAGCACGACAGCAGGCGTTAGCAGGGAAACGACCACCAAAGCTGCACAGATTCTTCTCGCGTTCATACACCACTCCTCATCTTGAAATACGTGTTGTCGATCTCTCACTCACTCAAACTGCACTCAGCGCAGGCCGCAATCGTTGCCGGTTTGCAGAAACGATCACCCCCTTTCCTTGTTGCGCCGACAACTGCAAACGGTCCACGCGAGGGAAAACCCCACGGCGTCGAACACGCAGGATCGACCCCCTATCTGCCTGCCCCCACATTTTGCATGTGCGTACTTGTTTACCTATACTCATGAAACTTGTCAAGGCCATTCTGCCCGGTTTGCGTATTTTTTCTAATCCCCCACGCAGTAAGCTCTGACTGCCGATTTCAGACGAATATCACGGACCGGGGCGATGCTCGGGCTGTCACGCGAGTTGACCTTCGATCATGTCCGCCGTACTTTCGTCAAAATTTTTTTCTCCCGCTGCTCTGGATCGGCCCATGAAATCTGCTCATACCCGCCGGATTGTGTCGATAAAGGAAGCGCGACATCTTCGGTGGCATTTCGGCACGGAGATGCTTCGTCACAATGAGAGCAGGATTGACATCGGTCGCGCCCGGGCGCACGAGTGGGCGGCCGGCGGGTGCGACAGGAACAAGGAAAGGAACAAAAATGAAAAGCAAGATTGTTGCGATGGTGTTGGTGGCGCTGGCCGCCACGAGTGTGGTCGCGCAGGACCAGAGTGTGGGCGTCACTGATCGGCTCGGCGTCGGCGTGATCCTCGGAGAGCCAACCGGCTTCAGCGTGAAGTACTGGCTCGACAAAGAGCACGCCATCGACGGCGCCGCGGCGTGGTCCTTCTGGGACGACGACGGCTTCCAGATCCACGCCGACTACCTGTGGCACAATTATGACCTCCTCAACGTCGATGAAGTCTCCGGCGAACTCCCCGTCTACTACGGCGTCGGCGCCCGGCTCAAGTTCCGCGAAGACAACGGCAAAGGCAACGACGACCACGACACGGTGTTCGGCATCCGCGCGCCGCTGGGGATCAGTTACATGTTCGGCGACACCCCGATCGAGGTCTTCGGGGAGATCGTGCCCATCCTGGACCTGACCCCGGACGTCGATCTCAATCTCAACCTGGCGATCGGCCTGCGCTTCTACATCGACTGAACAAGCGGCTCGCAGGCGGTTCAGGTCAGCCCTTGCGTCGATGTCCCCGTGACGCTGCAAGTCGCGCAGCGCGTGACGACGGGCCAGTCCGCGACGATTCGCCTCGACGCAATTCCCGGCCGGACCGTCGCAGGTCACGTCTCGCAGGTGCCCGTGCTTCCTGAAGTCCCGCCGGGCGCGAACGAAGCATCGATTACGGTGCGAATCGACGATCCTTCCACCGATCTGAAGCTCGGCATGCGCGCCACCGTCGAATTCGACCTCCCCCAAGCACCCCAGGCCCAGAAGTAGCTGAGACAACAGCGATCCGCCACTGTGGTGGGAAGGGGGCAGAAGTACAAGCGTAGGCAATGAAATGGAGCCACAAACGGGCCCGATAGGCGAGCCGGCTCGTCAGCCGATTCCAGCAAGGGACTGGATGTGAGTTAAAAGATCCCTGGCCAATTGAGCAACTTGCTCAAAGTCTGTGAAGTCCTCGTCGGCCACCTCATAGCGAAACTGCACGGCGAAGGGGTTCAATTCCAGCAGGCTCCAGAATAGTTCGATGTCCTCACCCTCGTCTTCAAGCAGGCCAAACAGCGGGTTGAGGTCGTGAGTCTTCGGGTAATCGACTCTCTTCAGGGCCAACCAGGCTTTCAAGGACTTCTCGACCGCCTGCTGAAGATGGAAGCCGGTGAAGTTGGCCGCCGGGGATATCCAGATGTGGTTCCACTGGGTGCCGGCCCACACCATCCCTCCTTGTGCAACTTGCCACGTGGAGGCGGGCGTCGGTCAGGCACAGAGAGGTCCGGCCCAATGCGGACCCTGTCATCAGGATGGTTCCGATCAGCCGGTCGAATAGCACTGAGATGCGCACCGCGAACGAGCCGCGCGCAACGGTCAATAGATCGAGCGCACGCCCTTTTCGCTGATTTTGTCGATCAGCTCCTTGAGGTCTTTCAGCAGCACGTTCAACTGGGAGGTGCTTTCCAGCAGGCCCTCGTAGAGTCGGCCATCGTTGATGAGCCGGCCGACGGTGCCGTCGCCGGTGTTGACCTTCTCCGTGGCCAGGCGCATTTGCGAGATTGCCTTGCCGAGTTCGTCGCTGGTGCGGGTGATGGACGCGACCAGCCTCTCCGCCTTGGCATCGGCGCTCTTGAGCGTCTCGGTTCCCGTGGAGGTGAACTGGCGGAACTCCTGCAACGTCTTCTGCGCGTCGTCCATCGCCTCGGTGGCCTTGGCCATGGCCACCGTCACGCCGTGAGATGCCTCGGTGAAATTCGCCAGCGTGGCTTTGATGTTCCGCGTGTTGTTGGGGTCGCCGATGATGTCATTGGCGTTGCTGATGAAGGTGCCGATGCCGTCCACCAGGGAACTGAGCTTCTTCTGGCTTTCCTCGGGGAAAAATTCGCTGGTCATGCCCGCCGAGCCCTGGAGCTCCATGTTGTTCACCAAGAAGATGGTTTCCGGCCGGTTCGGATCCTTCGGCGGCGCGGGAAGATTGTTCGGATCCACCTGCAATTCGATATAGCTGCTGCCCAGCCCCCGGGTCATCAGCTTGACTTCGACATTGGAGGGAATGTCCGTGTATCGCTTGTTGATGCTGAGGATGCATTTGGTCTGATGGTACCTCTGATGGGTAATCAGGTTTTCAAGCACTTCGGGGGCCATGACGTAGGTGACGCGGCCGACCTGGTAGCCGCAGAACCGCACGGGAGTATCCTTCTGCACGCCGGTGGCGGTGGGGAATCGAACAGAGACCTGGAACGATCTCATGCGGCTGACCGCCGTCGGCAGGTCCCCGAATTTGAGGACCATCCATCCCAGGGCAGCCAGTCCGACGATGACAAAGATGCCCACCACGAGATCCCGTCGCCTTTGTGTCGATTCGTAATCGCTCACCGCTGTTTCCTTTCTACATCCGCCCATCCATGAACAAATCCCTGATGGCGCGCAGGGGATAACCGCTTTCGTTGAGCTGCTTGATCAGCCGGATGCGCTCGACCTTTTCCGCGTCAAACAGCCGCCGGCCGCTCGACGTTACCTGGCTGGGTTCCAACAGTCCAATCATGAGGTAATATTGCAGAGACTGCGTCGACACGCCAGCCTTTTTCGCTGCTTTGCCTATAGACACCAACGCCTTATCTTCGTTCGGAGTCATTCACTGGTTCGTTTCATTGCATTGACGGGTTGGCTGATCGTCCTGCGGCCCTGCGCCGAGTGCAGCTTGCACCAGAGACAGGAAAGATCTCTGCACTCGCTCGAATGTCAGAGACGCCAGGACCTTCGCGCCCTCCTGCGATTGCCTCAATCTGCGGGAGAAGGAGGGGGATATCATCACGAGGTAATCGAAGCTCTGCGGGATGCCGTGCTGGTTGCGGCGAAAGGCCTCCCGCACAAGCCGCTTCAAGCGGTTTCGCACGACGGCGTTGCCGCTCGATTTGCCGACCGAGATTCCCAGCCGGGGCCTGCCGCTGTCGTTGGGAGCCGCGTACAGGGTGAGCAGGCCGTCGCCCGCCCGCCGGCCGCCGTCCAAGACGGCTTTGAACTGGCGGTTGCTTGTGAGCCTGCTGCTCTTGGGAAAAACCAGTCGCTTCGGCATCTCACGGGACCGCAGACACAATCTTTGACAAAGGTTCAACATCCGGCACATTGCAGCCCGTGCGTTCCGCCGGCTGCCACCGCGCACGCGCGCCTGTGACTACGACGTTTGAGAGCCGGCGAGGCACCGCAAGAGCCGCAGCCGCTCATTCTCGTACGTGCGCTGGTCGGTCGACAACGTCTCGGCAGGCAGAATCCGCGTCGCCCGCTCGATCATCTGCTCGACCTTCTCAGGTTTGAGATCCTTCAGGGCCACCGCGTCGTACGCGACGACCATGACCGAGTTGGAGGCGACCAGGGCAAATCCCCCGTCGATGAAAAAGAATGTGTCGCCTTCGCAGCAACCCTGGTACTGATCCTCGGAAACGACGGTGACTTTCAAGATGCCCAGGCCGAGCTCGCACAGCATGGGCGAGTGATTGTAGAGGATGCCGATCTGCCCGTCGTGCGCCGGGAGGACGACCGCCGTCGTGCGACAGTCCAGGAGTTTGCCCATGGGGTCGATCAGATCGCAGTGGAACGTTTTCTGTTCGGGACTGTCCATGGCTCGGACGCTTACCTCTGGGTGAGTGTTTTGGCCTTTTGTGCCGCCTCTTCGACGGAGCCGACGTACATGAACGCTTCCTCCGGCAGTTGGTCCCACCGGCCCTCGCAGATCTGCTTACAGCTTTGGACGGTGTCGGCCACGGTGACGTACTTGCCTTCCATGCCGGTGAACTGGCGGGTGACGAGGAACGGCTGCGAGAAGAACCGCTCCAGCCTCCGAGCCCGCGCCACGGTGGTCTGGTCGTCCTTGCTCAATTCGTCGATGCCGAGAATGGCGATGATGTCCTGCAGCTCGTTGTATCGCTGGAGGTACTCCAGGACGGTCTGGGCGACATCGTAATGCTCCCGGCCGACGATGTTCGGGTCGAGGATGCGCGAGGTGCTTTCCAGCGGATCGACGGCGGGGTAGATGCCCTTTTGCGTGATCGCACGCTTGAGCACGACGAAGGAATCCAGGTGGGCGAACGTCGTCGCCGGCGCCGGGTCGGTCAGGTCGTCGGCGGGCACGTAAATGGCCTGGACGGACGTGATCGAGCCGGTCTTGGTCGACGCGATGCGCTCCTGGAGCTGGCCCATTTCCGTCGCCAGGGTGGGCTGATAGCCGACGGCGGAGGGGATTCGGCCCAGCAGGGCGGAGACTTCCGAGCCCGCCTGCGCGAAACGGAAGATATTGTCGATGAACAGCAGGATGTCACCGATGCCGCTGTCACGGAAATACTCGGCGATCGTCATGGCCGCCAGCCCCACCCGCAGTCTCGCCCCGGGCGGCTCATTCATCTGCCCGAACACCAGGGTGGTGTGGGCCAGGACCGTATCGTTGGTGCCCGGAATCGTGGTACGCTGCATTTCGAGCCACAGGTCGTTTCCCTCTCTCGTCCGCTCGCCGATGCCGGCAAAGACGGAATACCCCCCGTGCCGCGTCGCGATTCTCGCGATCAATTCCTGGATCACCACCGTCTTGCCCACGCCGGCGCCGCCGAAGAGCCCGGTCTTGCCGCCTCGCACGAACGGACAGAGCAGATCGATGACTTTGATGCCCGTCTCGAACATCTCGCTGTGCGCCGTCAGGTCCACGAGCTTGGGCGGCTCGCGATGGATCGACCGTCGCGTCTTGGCGTCGATGGGACCGCGGTCGTCGATCGGCTCGCCGAAGAGGTTCAGGACTCTTCCCAGCGTCTCCGTCCCGACTTCCACCGTCAGCGGCCCGCCGGTATCGACTACGTCCATGCCGCGGCGCAGGCCCAGTGTGCTGCCCAGCGCGATGGCCCGGACCCTGCCGCCGCCGAGGTGCTGCTGCACCTCGCCGCGAAGCTTCTTGTTCTTGCCCGCGAACTCGAAGTCGATTTCGAGCGCGTTGAACAGGGACGGCGCGTGTTCCGGCGCGAACCTGGCGTCAAAGACGCTCCCGATGACCTGCATGAGTTTTCCGGTGTTCATTCCAAAGCCCCCATTCCGCTGACGATGTCCAGCAATTCGGAGGTAATCTGAGTCTGACGAGCGCGGTTGTAATCGGCGGTAAGCTGCTTGATCATATCTTCGGCGTTATCCGTTGCGTTTCTCATGGCGATCATTCGTGCCAGGTGCTCGCTCAGGATGGCGTCGAGGAAGCAGCTCCGGATGGAATAGTGCACGAGCATTCGAGCGAGCCCCTCGATGATCTTGTCGGCGGAGGGCGACAAGTCGAAGTCCTCGAACGTGAGGTCCCACGGCCAGAGGATGTGCGCCCGCGTCGTGAGATCATCGACCAGGTCGAGCAGCGGCAGGATAGTCAGCGTCTGTGCCTGCTGGCTCGACGTGGAGTAGAACCGCTTGTAGATGATGCCCAAGTAGCCGAGCGTCCCCGACATGTACTGGCCGACGAAGTCCTCGGCGATGGTCCGGATTTGCGGGTCGTTGGGCATCTCGTCGAGGTCGGTATAGACGTGAGTGGGGGTGACGCCGTGATAGGCCAGGATGCCTTCGAGCCGGCTGCGCGGCACGTAGATGTCCAGCGGGCTGCCCCGCGCCTGCGCTTGGCGGATATGGACTTCGAGGAGGTGAAAGATATCGGAGTTGTACGACCCACAGAGGCCCTTGCGCGAGCCGATGGCGAGAATGGCCATTTTTTCCGAGGCGTTTTCGTTGAGTAGGGGATGGTCGATCGGCCGCTGCGGCGTGGCCAGCAAATACGCGATTCGCGCCAGCGCGTCGCGGTACTCCCCGGTCAGGGCCCAGCGCCCGGAGTAGGCCTTGTACCGCGCCGAGGAGATCATCTCCAGCGTGCGGGTCATCCTCCTGATGCTGTCTATCGCCTTGCGGCGCAGAAATATCTGTCGAATCGACGCCATGTCTTACGGGTGCAGTTCCTTGTACGTGGTTTTGAACTCTCCAATGCTTGCGGTCAGCTTACCGGTCAGCTCGTCGCTGAGCTTGCCGGTCTTGTCGATTTCGTCGATGTACTCCGGGTGCCGCTCGCGGAGCCATTGCAGCATGTCCGTGGCGAAGGCGCTGACCTGGTCCACCGGGATATCGTCGAGCAGCCCGGACGCGCCGGACAGAATCGTGATGACCTGCTCCCCGACGGACAGCGGCGAGAACTGGGGCTGCTTGAGCAGCTCGACCATCCGGTTGCCCCGTTCCAGCCGGTTTTGGGAGGCGCGGTCCAGCTCCGTTCCAAGGCGGGCGAAATCCTGCAATTCGTAATAGGACGCCAAATCGAGCCGCAGCCGGGCGGCGACTTTCTTCATTGCCTGGACCTGCGCATCGCCGCCGACGCGGCTGACGCTGACGCCGACGTCGATGGCCGGCCGCACGCCCGCGTGGAACAGGTCTCTCTGAAGGTAGATCTGACCGTCGGTAATGGAGATGATGTTCGTCGGAATATAGGCAGAGATCTGGCCTTCCAGGGTCTCTACGATGGGCAGGGCGGTCAGCGAGCCGGCTCCGAGCTTGTCGGACAATTTGGCGCTGCGTTCGAGCAGGCGGCTGTGGAGATAGAAGATGTCGCCCGGGTAGGCCTCGCGGCCGGCGGGCCGGCGAAGCAGCAGGCTCAACTGCCGGTAGGCCACGGCGTGTTTGCTCAGGTCGTCGTAAATGCACAGCGTGTCGCGCTTCTTGTCGTACATGAAGTGCTCGGCCATGGCACAGCCGGCATACGGCGAGATGTACTGCATCGGGGCGCTTTCGGCGGCGGGGGCGGCGATCACGATCGAGTACTCCATCGCCCCGTGCCGCCGAAGAACATCGACCACCTCGGCGATGGTCGAGTCCTTCTGGCCGATCGCCACGTAGATGC
>Ga0315296_10004749_pt1 | contig 11070 bp, 11 predicted proteins | sample YL17G14_18_MG_FD_203921 | JGI IMG/M metagenome (GOLD analysis project Ga0315296, IMG submission 203921) | Sediment microbial communities from Yellowstone Lake, YNP, Wyoming, USA - YL17G14_18 | ecosystem: Environmental > Aquatic > Freshwater > Lake > Sediment | place: USA: Wyoming | collected...
CCCAGATGGGTTGTCCGATGATTATGAGGTCATAGTCGGTTGGGGTTCTTTTTGTTTGGGAAATCTCGGTTTCTTTTCCGCCCGTAGCATCCCTGCCAGCTGATAGCCAGCCGAATTTGCCTTGGCGGCTCTTCAAGTCAATGACTTCTTCTATGTCTGCTCCGAGTTCTGCCGCAATGGTCTCGGCGATGAATTTCGCGTTTCCAGTTCGGGTGTAGTAAATTACCAGAGTTTTCATTGTCAGTCCTCAGTTTGTTGGTTACGGACGGTCTCGGATAAAAGATTTTTTATATACTTTGAAAAGCCCGCGTGGTTGTTTGGGTTTGGGGGTAAAGTTTTATCCAACCAACCAACCAACCACGGACGACGACGACGACCACGACGACGAACGACGGACGGACGGCTAACGGACTACCACGAGGTGTATACCTGATTCAGGATACACCAATGGACAGGAAATGGAAGAGGAAGGCTCCACTAGAGATAGATATAGTCTGAATCGAGTAAACACTTCATTAGCGTGTTACTAGTAGCTGTCTGAGTTCCGCCAAAGACGTTCTTTTAAGTCTAATGGCTGAAGACTCTGAAGACCCCTTATGGATGCGGAGTTGACGCCTTCTCAGATCGCCAAGGAAGTTGGCGTGTCCTACTCAAACGCTTTTAGCCGCGCGCGCTATAAGAATCTAAGCACGCACTTTACGCGTCTGTTCAACTTCGAACAAGATTGCTGTCCGGGCATTGGTTTCTGCTCTGAGCCCTTCTAGAGTTGTGTCATCGTAAGCCTTTAGCTTGGGATCACCGATGAAGCACATGAGATATTCCTTAAAGAAACGGTCGACTGCTTTCGCATACAATTCACCGCCTGCTTCCAAACCGATGACCGAAGAAGCTGGAGCGACGACAAAACCATTTGTGCTGTAGATGATAACAAAACTTTCAGGGGTTACCGAAAGCATTCGACTTGCTTGTTCTTTCAGTCTGTCGAGCTCTTTGTTCTGGGTGAATCTTACTGTTGTCAAACCATAGGGCTCCTTTCGCACCTTGATTCCTTCTTTTTCGCTTTTTCCTTGAACTAAGAAGCCCTTGGTTTGAGAGAAGCCTGCGACTCGAGTATTCAGGACTCCGCAAAAATCGGCCCCAAATTCTCTTTCGGAAGCATTTCTTCCTCTATCCCTGAGACTCCTTGCTCTGAACACTATACCTTGTTGATCGTTTCCACCGCTGAAGGTATCCTCAATTCTTGCCAAGAAACGGTCTGTGGCTGAGGGTTCAGTTTCTAGCCTGCCATCTACCATTCCTTCAATCGTGCGGCTCTCAGCTTGAGTTATTAGTTCCCCGAATCTCTTAACCATGCCATTTGCGAAGAATATCTCACTCTCCGAGTTTTCGATTGCAGATCTGTAACCTTACGGGAATTTATGGTTTCAGTCGAGCGATCTGCGCTCGCTGGGAGCTGCTTCAGAAAGTTATGAAGACAGGTGATGAAGACAGGAAAATCGACAAGGAACTGCTTGGTTTGGACCAATAATATCCAGCTCAGTTAGTCGCTTTTCTTGAACCCGTCCGATTTGGTTCGCGCATGCCACTTAACGCATCGGTTCTCCATGGATTTCGCACAATCCCTTGACAATATCGAGCCATTCATACTTCTTAGTCTTCATCATCTTTTGAACTATATTTCCCAAAGCTGCCAAACTACCGAATGTTCCAAGAAGCCCCGTTCCGAAACTTGAAAGGCTTGTCCCCCACACCAAGGATGTCAGTCCTCCCGCAAGACCTAGAAAAGTTGTTACAAGACTGCCAAAGCCTGTTTCCAGCTTCTGAAGGTCGTCATATGAATCATGTATATTCTTCGCAATCTCTTGAGGCGTAGCTCCTATCTTAGAAAGCTCACTGATTTTATTTCTGAAACTCTGAACCCTAGGATCCTTATGAAGTTGGAGAAAGCCATCAATGTTCACCAGACGGGTCGTCGGAAGTAAAAGAACTTCGCGTGCACGTCTGATTATTTCGTCAGCTGTTTCTACCTCTTTCATACCGCGACGAATGTTGTTGAGCATCTTGTATTCATATAAAGGGGCTCTCAGAACATCATCCAAAGGAGCTGCCGAAAGTTTCTCCAACAAGACTTGAGTCACGTTGATGTTCATCGCTTCGAAACTATAAGGGTCCGGATTTGCATATCTACGTCCATACCGGTTTATCATTACGTCGACAGCTGCTTTGAACTCCTCAGGTGACGCCCCTCGCTCTCTTCCCAAATCTTGTTTATAGGCAGTCTCTATTCGTTTGAAGTCGTCAGGTGTAATCATTTCGGCAATTCTCACTTTTCTGAAGATCTTTGAATCAATTAGTTGTCCAAAAATCTCAACTTCGGACTGAGTTGGTCTGGACCTATCCAGTACAGCCCCTTCATATCCTCTGTTTTGTATCTGGTTATCTCGAAGATAGTCGGTCGCTTTTTTCGCTGCTTCTTCGTCTATCATGATTTCGTCGAAGAGAAGCAACGGTGCTGGGTTTCTAACATAGTAGAAAGCAAAAGTTGGATAGAGAAAGCCTTCCTCTAGTCCCTTGAGTTGCGCGATTTGCTTCCCAATGCCACTGTCAAATACATAGCTCGGAGCGAACCCTTTTGTCATAACACAAACCCCTACGACATGAATCAAAAGGTGCTATCTTGGTATTCACTATTACGGTTTCTCAAATATCCGAAATCCTTACTGGAGATACCACGAATGGAAGTTCTTTCTCATCGATCCGCCTTCCGAAATCAAACAATCCAAAACAGCCTCGTAATTAGAGCGATTTCTTGTGCAGAAGGCTACTTCGAGCAACTATTCAGACTGCTCAATGAAACGATTAGGCCACGCGCGCTATTTGATTTTCACTTTTTCCATCATTATTCCTAGATGCTTGATTGCCGTAGGGTCAACACCTTTCTTAGTTTCGAGATATTTCTGCATTTTTTCGATACCTACTAAACTTCTGACTGTGTCCGCTTCTTTGACCTGCTCTCTTTGATTAAAGCTTCCGTATTTTAGCGGATTATCTAGTAATAGTCTATACGCAAGGTCTTCCTTCAGAAATTTCTTAGCTTTCGGGATCGGCCGGCCTTTGATTTCACCGCCACCTTTAGTTTTGAATGTATTTCCAAACGCATCAATGTAAGCGAAGAGGCTAAGAAAATCATCTGCCCTCGCAGTGTACTCTTCGAATCTCGGAATACCAAGATTGCAAGCATAAATGAAAACTCTATTCAACGGTATTTGCTCATTAATCTCATACAGAATCGATCGAAGATCGCCTATATGATTGAGTAGGTCTCTGTTGCCAACGTCAATAGCGTATGTATTGAAACCTTTCTCCAAATACAAATCAATAAATGGTTTAGAAAACTTGAATGGCAATAACGGTATGGTTCCCATAAAAGCTTTGTAATTTCTCATTTCAGTAATATTAATCAAATCACGCAAGAAAGCCACACATTCTAGGATTCTGGACTCGGACAAAGCTTTGTCCAGTTTCAACAATTTTGCTCTAATTGTAGGAACAAAAAGGATTTGTTCACTAGAGGCATACCAATAACTTGACAGTGACTTTGTTATTTCGTGTGAAGGAACATTATCAAACATCAAATCAAAAATAGTCAGATTCAACTTCCCTTTTTCACCTCGGTCAAGAAGTTCTCTTGGTTGCTCACCACCGCTTCTGAAAGATTCTATTGTGCGTAGACTTACTCTTTTCGTAACTTCATTTATTTGTGCTGTAGAGGGTAGAGGCGATTCAAGATTCTTGATGCATTTCGTAGGAGTCTCAAAAGATGGTGAGCTGGCCACCACAATTTCCTTCTTGATAATACCATAATCATCATCTTTATTCAACTCTCGAATTGCTATCTTCGAAGCCATAATTGTTAATAGTCGTAAAAAAACTTAAATAGCTATAGGTAGGTCGCGAGCGTGACTGAGATTCTGGATTATGGACTTGATTCACCAGCCAGAGGTTTGTTAGTTCTAATTCTGTCAATAGCAGATAGAACAAAACAAAAAGCAATGAACAAACTCCATTTTCAAAAAGCGATATATTACTTTGAGAATCTCAAATCAGAGAAAGAGGTATTTTTTTCAAATTTCAAGTATGGTGGTGTTTCTTTTGAGCTTATGGAAAACATGGAGACTCTAGAGGAATCTGGGCTCGTGAGGAGAGTAGGAACAAAATACATATTGACGACGAAAGGAGAACAATTAGCCGAACAACTCAGAAAGTCCGCAGATTATAAGAGTGATACGTTACGCAAACTTGAATACGCAAAATTTCTTTTGAACGACTTGACTGATAAAGAACTACTGTTTTTTATGTATATGACTTTTCCCGAAACACAAGTAAACTCCATCGAGTTCAAAAATCTAATCGAGGACAAACGTGCGTATGTAGAGAAATTATTTGCAAAAGGTCGCATAGATTCCACGACTGCTGGTGAGTGGCTTGGAATGGAACCGAGACATTTCCTTGAAACTCTCTCTACTTGCGACCAAAAATGAAGTATGTTTTTGATACTTCTTCAGTCATAGTTCTGTTGGAAATATGTGCTCTAAAAGAACAGCTTCGAGCGTTTTCTGCAAAACATTCTTTGTATGTTTCTAGTAAGGTGAGAGAAGAGTTCATGGATGGCCGCAAAACAGACAGAGAAGCACTGAACATATTCTCTGTTGTGCAACCAATCTTAAACAAAGACTTGCTCGCATATTTCAATCATAAGACTAGCTCAGGTGAGTTCTGGACAATATCGTATGGTTGTTCTGGAGGCGATTGTATTTGTGTTCTTGATGATGGTTTTGGAAGAAACTTGTGTCAGTTTTTGAACATCAAGTATACTGGTTCTATTGGAATCATTAATGAAATGAAAAACGAAGGTTTTCTCTCACGAAAGGATTTGCTAGAAATTCGAGGCAAAATAAGAAATAGCAACTTCTATTTGTCCAAAACATTGTTAGATAGACTGGATGAGATTTGTTTTCAATAGCATCTATAGAATTCATATAGTTACTATGGGCTCTTTTTCATCACAAGTCACGCTACAGTTTTGGGTTTTGGGATAAAACTTTACCCCCCCACACACACACACATTTCTGGAAAACGGTTCTGAGTTCCCCTTCAGGGATTGCGGAGCAGCTAGCTCCAGTTCACCGCTTCCCTACCTTTCCCATAGTAGAATAATATACCCGTTAGAGGCTCTAAAGGGTATATTTCGAAGGTGCAGTATCGATTCGGGCTCTTTGCTGAATCGATGCCTACGAAAACAGACAAATTCGTAGCACAAAATTAAATGCTGGGCAGAACAGGAAGCATGTAATATGAGATACAAAGAACTTTTTGATAGTGTCAACAAGTACTGCTACAGAAAGGAGCCTATCTATTTTGAAGCAATTGCAGACCTTGAAGAATTGCGCAAAGACCTAACCAAATTGGACGACACCAAGCATTTGTTTGGAATAGTGAAGCCTTTTCTCATTAAGTGGGGGAGAATGGGTAGAGTTGTTGGTAGAGACGGCTTGGACTGGAGAGGTTTAGGCGAAGGATTGCGAAGTTCAGAGAAGGATTTTGGAAACCTCAGAAAGGAGAGGTTTCAGACTGTTGACTTTGAAGTAGATAGGATTTCAGATTCAATCACAAACATATACGGAAAATTAGACCCTCTTCCATACTTGGGAAGTCCAACTACTATTTCGAAAACTCTGCATCTTCTTAATCCAGAAATTTTCGTCATGTGGGACAAAGATATCAGGAAAGGATATAAGAAAAAGAACAGTCGCATCCGTAATAATCCCGAGGGGTATTTGGAATTTCTAAAAGAAACTCAAAAACTAATCAGAAACGCTCTAAATGACTGCAAAAGAGAAACTGGAAAAGAATTAGACGAAATTGAAACGGAAATCAGAAGTAAACATAAAAACATAACGTTAGCCAAAATCATTGATGAATATAATTATAGAGGGGCACATCCTTCAGGCTGAGCAAGTCCATGTGAAATCCACCCGGTCTTTGTGCCATCCGCTATTCTTCTTTCTTGATTTCGTTATCCATCGTTGTTTTGAATGTCTGGTTCAGCTATGACTTTCCGGCAATATGCGTGTGTATACTCGATTCGTATACTACCCCCTATATGCTGATCTTACTGTCTTCCTGCCTCTCTTTTTCCTGCTAAATGCTATTCCCTGAATCCCGTATACGTCCTGCCAAAAAGCATCGTGTTTGGTTTGGGGCAAAGTTTTATCCATCCAACCTTTCTCAGCGTGCGTTACGAAGACCCAAAATCTTATGAATTCTCCAAGGCACTAATAACCATGAATCTCGATAAGAAAAAACTGGCAGGCACCCTGCTCTCAATAGGGGCACTACAATGGTTCTTTAACGTAATGATTGCAGAAGGACTCCATCAAGGATTTAATTTGTCACCAAGCCAATGGATTCCATTCAGCAACCAAATCCATTATGTAAGCGAGCTAGGAGTAGGCTCAACAGCTCCAATCTTTAACATATCCACAATAATACTAGGTTTAATGGTCGCTGGCGCTTCTTGCCTGTTCTATCTAAAGGACAGAACAAAATTGTTTTCTTCTCTTCTGTTTATAGCTGGAGTTGGAGCATTGGGAGTAGGAGTTTTCCCAACGAACATACAACCCACACATGGAATCTTCCAATTGTTTGCCCTATGGTTTGGCGCCTTTTCGGCTATTCTATCCTTCAGAAAACAAGAAGCACCTGTGTCATACATTTCAGCAGCTCTTGGTATTGTATCGTTTGTTACATCAATAGTGTTTTATCCTTATCTGGGATTGGGAGTAAATGACATGTCAACTTTTCTGGGATTAGGTAAAGGAGTTCTGGAGCGAATAGTGATCTATTCCCTTATTGTATGGATTTTTGGCTATGGCTATCACGTTGCGAGTAAAACTTCAGAAAGCTAAAGTTTGGGTTTGGGTTTGGGGGTAAACTTTACCCCCTCCTCCTCCTCCTAGTACTGCTATATAAACAGACTGAACTAAACACCTGAAATAGATGTTTTACACGGTCTGTTAAGCAGAATTGAGCTGTGTTCAAATAGATATTTTACCCGAGTAAAATATCTCCCTAGACGGTTTTCAAGTTGTTTAAAAGGAAAATGGAAGATAGTTCCATCGGGTTAGCTCTATGAGATTGAGAGCCGTCCTCTTCTCATTTTCTTACAGGTTGGACAATAAAGTTGTCGTCTCTTAGGATTTTTTGCCCATGCCACGTTATTAACTATCTTCCACTCCATTCTTATTCCGCATTTCGGACATGGTAATGTAGGCAATGAAGGCAAATAACGATACGATTTTCCCATTTTGGTCTAGTATAATATCTTCTAATTCAGCTCTTAGTTTTTGCGTTCTGAGAGAATTACTTAGGTTCATTATCTTCTTGAAGACTTTTTTCTGATGCGTTTCTCTTCAGTAATTCAGCATCGCTTAATGGTTGTTTCTTTTCAACTACCTTTTCATAGTTGGACTTATTTCCTTTTGAGTTTTGGTTTAGTCCTTGATGCTTCTAAATAGTCTTCGTATTGGTGCAATCTTGGACACGCTTTCATGTCAGGGTCGTTTTTACAATAAGCTTTCAGTGTTTCTTCGTCAGGTCTGTAAGAAGAACCTACTTTTGGTGGAGAAGCTCCGCAAATTCCATTGAACATTAAATAGATACATTGCAAGTTAAGTTCACCTCATATCGTACCTTGAGAGATGAAAAACCGAGTTGGCATTCTAGGATAATCGAGTTGTCCTAGGGGTCATTTGTCTTTCGTTGATGTTATTTTGTCCTTGACAAACGCCAATAGCTTCTTCGACCTAGTCTCGGCTATGCTCGGAATTGCATCCATGTGTTTCAGAAATTCTTTCTCTCCTTGTTTCTCCAGCACGGTCTTCAATATTTCTTCGGGAGAACCGTCGTATCCATAATTCACCTTAATCACTGCATAGCAATATCTTCTAATGCTTCTGGCGAGTTCTCGTCCAATTCCACGTATTTTCTTTACGAGTGGCAACTCATCTTCACGGACTCCATGTCGTATTCTTTCTTTGAATATCTCGTATTCTGTGGGCACAACTTGGCTTTTTGTTCTTGCAAGTCTCTCATAAAGAGATAACAACTTATACATTTCTCGCATCTTGGAAGGCAGATTGCTGGAATAGACTTTGCATTCCTTGTCTATATCCGTTTCACTCTTATTCTCAATCCATTTGTAGTAAACCGAATATGCTGAGTATTCAGGTGATGTGTGGTCTGTAATCCCCCGTTTTTGCAGGAAATCTTCAACTTCCTTTGACCTGACGTAGGGCTGTTTTGAAATTCTACAGTCTGGAAAGACTTTCGAAAGAAAATATACGAGGTCGAAGTCAGAAGTGACTCCCTTACATTGTTCGAGATGCTGGTTTAGTTGAACAAAAGCAGAGAGTTGAGGTGACGAAAACCCACTGAACAAATAGTCGAGCGTTACTTTTCCAAAAGGAGTGAGTTGGTATTTCATACCGAGAAGTTCCAGAAAACCTGCTTCGTGAAGGATTCTTACTCTTCTCTTAATCAGCTCAGGCAAGTCATGGGCGAGCATGCTAGTCTTTCTTTTCGTTGCTTGAAAATGAAATAGCGAGTTAGCAAAAAAACTGATTATGTCATCGTCAGTATTTCTTTTTGAATAGACCAATTCCAATATAGCTTTAAGGAAATATTCATCTCGGGCTATCTGTGACTCAGCTTTAGGCAGTTGACCCGCTTTGTACTCTTCAAATTTACTTAAGTCGTCGTCTTTCCTTGTTACCACGAAATAGAAACCTTCTTTGTCGAACTGAGGTCTTCCAGCCCTTCCTGTCATTTGAACAAACAGGAATACTGGTATCGGATTCTTGCTCCTCTCTTCCATGTCGTACAATGTGAGGTCAGCAATGACAACAGCTCTTGCAGGGAAATTTATCCCGTAGGCGAGTCCCGTTGTGCAGAACAAATAATCAATCTTCTTTTCCTTAAAAAGACCAGCTATGTAGCTACGAAGCTCAACGTGAAGGTCGGAATGATAAAATCCGATGCCCTTTTCCAAACAATCACATAAAGCTTGTTCGAGTTCAGGAAGTTCGTCCCTTGCTATGGTCTTTTTTACGTCCTTGATTATCTGTTGTTTGTCGTTCTTGATGCTATTGAGCTGAGCGCACATTTCTAGTGCTCGTTCTTTTGTGTAGTTCTTAGTACCGCAGAAAATCAGATACGGTTCCCTGTTCTTGTCAATCATAATCTTGCATAGATTAGCGTTTGTACAGTTCTTTCTTACGTCTATTATGTCTGGGATTAAGGGAACGATTCTGAGTTTGTCAGGAATTTGGATTATTTTCGCCTGAAGCCATTGACCAATTTCTGCCTTGTCCTCAAAAGTGGCTGATATGCAGAAAATTCTTGAATTGGTTTCCTTCAATATGGTCAGTAGTTTTTCTAAATTGTACCCTCTAGTACGGTCGTATAGAATGTGAAACTCATCGACAACTACAAGTCCAAAATCCTTCAGAAAATCTCTGGAAAATAGACATGCCCTGTACAACTGCTCAAAGGTCGTAATGACCAAATCAGCTTTAGTCCATTCACCAAGATTGCCAGCTCCTTCCTGTATCGTGAATGGAGGAGTCAGATACTGAAAATCTTCTAATTTGTCATCTATCAAAGCGTGCGAAGGAACGGTGTAAATTGCTCTGCCGCCCTTCTCCAGTTCTTGAAGTATGGCAAGTTCGGCTATTCCAGTCTTGCCTGAACCTGTCGGAGCAATAACTACGAAGTTACCCTTAACGCCCAAAATACCTTCATCACAGGCTTTCTTCTGAATATCATTGAGTTCCTTCCACTTCTTCAGTTTAATGAGCTTCTCGATTAAGGCAACCATTTCTATTCTCTTCAATTCTCTTGACGGTTTTACTAATCAGTAACAGCAATGGTCTTCATATTTAAGAATTGACCACAACTCCAAAAGGCGACTCGTCCACTATTTTGGATGCTCTTCCTGCATCCTTGACAGGCTAGCGGGAAACTGCTGTAGCGTAAACTTTGGCACATTCAATCATCTTTTTCAATCCAGCTATAACTTTTCCGCACGCACAAAAACTGGCTTAAAAGAGTGATAGAAGTTGGTTCTATTCCTTCTTGCCTTCCGCTAGGCTAGACCCTTTCTGTGTTTTCATGGTTTGCAGAGCAATTTCCTTGTAGTGTGAGATGTCCTCAGCTCGAACCCTTGTGAAAACATGCTGAAATTTCTCGAAATCTGCCATGCGGTAATAGACTCGTCTAGTTTCCAATTCACTTATTTTCTGTGCATAGAAAACATTGTCGAAAACGTTGTCTTCTGGAACTACGAGAACCAAAATCGAATCATTCCAGAATTCTTTGTAGGTCCTAATTAGTCTAGGTTTAATCTCAGGCTTAACGCTTCCCCGCATCTTCACTTCAACGAGCATTAGGTCATTTTTCTGGTCATCGTAAACAAGCAAGTCTGGCGAAGACCTAATTCTGCGAACCGTCTTCGAGTTTCTTGTAGTTTTCGTGAGTTTTGACTTGACATCTGCAAAAGGGCTTTCGTAACCGTAATTATAGATAGTATAACCCGATTTCTGTAACATGACTCTTACTATGTCCTTGTATGCATTGCCTTTCAACAAGCTATCAAGGAATTTCTCATCGTCAGACCCGCTCAAACCTATTCACCCTGAGATTCTATTATGTCTAGTTCAGCTATAACTTCTCCGCAACGTCGTAAAGTTGGTTGGGGTAAAGTTTTATCAACCAACCAACACATCACTACCTCTGCATAACTTTCTCAATCACTACCCCGGTGCCACTACCTACCTATACCTACCTACCCATACAACGCACACGCACACGGCGAGTGTGTGGGTGGTAAAGTTTTATCCCACACACGAAGCCTGAAACCAGATCCGTTCTGATCTATGCGAAGTTTTTTTATCTCCGGTGGGCAAGAATGATAATGGGTACCCGTTGAATGAATCCGATTTCTCTTGACGA
>Ga0315296_10004750_pt1 | contig 11067 bp, 11 predicted proteins | sample YL17G14_18_MG_FD_203921 | JGI IMG/M metagenome (GOLD analysis project Ga0315296, IMG submission 203921) | Sediment microbial communities from Yellowstone Lake, YNP, Wyoming, USA - YL17G14_18 | ecosystem: Environmental > Aquatic > Freshwater > Lake > Sediment | place: USA: Wyoming | collected...
GAGGAGCGTCTTCTCTGGCCTAGCATAGAATCCGACTCCCGCTGGTGTCCCGGTAGCAATTATGTCGCCCGGCTGGATCGTCATGACCTTCGAGATGAAGGCGATTAGCTGCGGAATCTTGAAAACCATATTGGCTGTCGTACTGTCCTGTCTTACCTCGCCGTTGACTCTCAATTCCATCTTCAAGTGATTAGGGTCTATCACTTGGTCCTTGAGCACAAGATACGGGCCGGTTGGAGCGAATGTGTCAGAGCTCTTGGCCCTGAACCATTGCTTGTCTGCAAACTGTATGTCTCTCGCACTTATGTCGTTGAACACAGTGTAACCTGCAACATGGTCGAATGCTTCTGACTCAGCAACATCCTTGCCGCCTTTCCGATTATGACAGCAAGTTCGACTTCATGGTCAACTTGGCTTGAAATCCTAGGATAGACAACGGGATCGTCTGGGCCGATGATCGCGGTGCTCGGCTTGGAGAATAGAATGGGTCTATCGGGGATGGGAACCTGCGCCTCCTCTGCATGGTCTCTGTAGTTCAGGCCGACGCAGACTATCTTGGGAGGGCATGGAACGGGAGGCAATACACGCACACCGTGAATGCTCCACAGCATGCTCTGGTTTCCTTCACTTGGACTCTCTCCTACGAGTCCTCGTGCGTGAGTGGCGAGTTCTGACACGTACTCTTTGATGTCTTCACCGAGTTCGACGAAGTCGATTATGGTTTGGGGGAAGGTTTCAGGCGGGCGTACGTTCCCTCGGAGTTTCGAACGGCATAGCTCATGTGCACAAGCCAGATCAACGATCATACCGGCCTCAAGCACACCGAGCCTTGCCTGCTGATGAACTTCGAACATGACTAGCTTCAATGCGGCTTCATCGCTCAGCGAGCTAGATTGCTGACAAGGCTTAATACTATTCAATGTGTCTGCGCTTGTTCCATCGTCAAGTGAGGTGTACCTGTTGGACAAGAAGGTCGGTGTAGCCGTTATTGGTGCTGGTTTCGTCGGCGGACAAGCACACGTCCCGGCATTCAACAAGATACCTGGGTCAGAACTCGTAGCATTGGGAGACCGTGATGAGCAGAGGATCAAGAAGTACTCGGACAAGTATCACGTGAAGTACTATCTCGACTACGACCAGCTTCTGAATGATTCGAAAGTAAACGCGGTTGTCTTGGCGGTTCCGACACCGTTTCACTTCGACATGTCCATGAAGGCGATAGCCAAGGGCAAACATGTGCTCTGCGAGATGCCTCTCGCCCCCAGAGTCGCTGAAGTGGAGAGGCTTGGAAGAGAAGCTGATAAGGCCGGAGTCACGCTGATGCCGGTTCTCAATTTCCGGTTCACGCCGAACTATGTGAAGGCTAAGGAACTCATCGATGCCGGGAAGATTGGGAAGCCTGTGGCTGTTTCCTTCAGGGAATTCATAGCGGCCAAGGATCTTGCGGCTCAATGGCCAGCTGATTCGTGGGCATGGAACATCGAGAAGAGCGGAGGCTACCCTGACTTCACGCTGTCCGTATGGTCCATTGACCTTCTGAGGTGGCTCTTGGACGCTGAGATTACCGAAGTTGAGTGGAAATCGAGCTACGCGCCTTTGAAGGAATTTGGTGGCATAAAGTCCTACAATACGATGGGGCTTGTCAAGTTCTCAACCGGGGCTGTCGGCGCTCTTCATTTCAGCTCAATGGTGGTACCCACAGCAGGGACAAGTCGCCTTGAAGTCTACGGAGACAAGACTCTGAATCTTCAGGCGAATTGGAACGACTCGCTCACATTAGTCGGGCAAAACCCAGAGCGACAGGAATGGATGTTCAGAGAAGGCGGAACAAAAGTCTGGGGCCACTACCAACTCGACGAATACTTCATTCAATGCTTGCTCAGCAAGAAGAAACCCAAGATAACCGCCGAGGACGCAGCCAAGGCAATCGAGGTCGCATCAAAGATAGTCAAGTAGAAGCCTGTAGGCTTCCGCTTATGCGGTCACGATAGCCATAGTCTCCTTCAGGACATCGGCGTTTATTCTGCCAGATCTGAAGGTCTGCCCAGTCCTGGTGTTGTTCACTGAAACGGCAGCTGGTGCGAAAAGGTTAGGGTCGATCTTGTAGAAATCGAACCCTGCGGCCTTGAAGATCTCATAGAAGGGCTTGCCGTATTCTGCGGCAGTCGAGGACGGCGCTTTTGCAACGATTTCCCTCAATCTCTGATCATCTTCAAAGTCTACAGTGTAGTATGTTTCTCCACCGTAATACAACGCATCATTTGCTCGGCCCATTGCTTTCGCGGATTTGGGATGAATTGTAGGGATTGGAGCAGATCCAAAGGCATAGATGATCTTCTTCGGATCGAGACCCAGTCTTCTCAGCTTGTAAATGCCTATCTCCACGATTCTGCCGGACACTTGAACAGCGCCGGCAACTGAATTCGTCGGAGTCACGAACACATAGACCTTCGATGGTCTGACACCACATTCCGATGCAACATAGGAAATCGCATCATCAGGCGGGAGCTTGTCAGATTCGAGAACTATGATTGCGACATCTGCCTTGTCTCTGTATTCGATTTCGGCGTAGATGTCCTTGGGCTTGAGAGCAAGAGCTCTTGCCGGTCCTGACCCCATCCCAAAGTAGTCTCCCGTCTTGATATCCCAGCCTGCGAACTGGGATGCCAAAGCGCTGATTGGAGGCTGATCAGTCGCCACATTAATCGTGGGAAGGTCGAAATCATCGTAGGTTCGAGAAGAAAGCGAAACCTTGCACAGACCGGCCATACAGAGCTTGACAGCCATCAAGCCAGCCTCATATCCTCCAGGAGCGTTTACACCGGCATCGATGATTGTGGCTCCTTTCGGACGCTTCTCTACTCTGACTTGCAGCTCGTCCCTGCGGCTAAGGATTTCCTTCACAATTCGCATTGCATGTTTGTTGACGCTAATTGCCATTCTCATCTACCTTTCAATGAGTCTCTCATTCCACTTCAGATCTGAGTTATCCGTGACTCGGGCAAGAACTTGGCCTTTTCCCTCTTCGTTCACGTCTCCGCTGAAGAAATAGAATGGGCCAGGAATCTTCTCGTCTCCAACTTTCGCCTTTGCGCGTATCTCCTCGAACTGAAAACTAGGCAAGACTCCGCCCACGTTACCGAGCACAATGATTTTTCCGCCTGTCATTTGTGCTCCAACGCGACCTGCACAGTTTCTCTCAATCATGATGGTTCCGTTCTTCATGTGGATGCCCGCATAGAGGTCACAATTACCTTTGATCCGAATCGTTCCGCTTTGCATCCACGCCCCAGTTTCGGTTCCGCAATTGCCGTGAATGGTAATCGTCCCGCCGCGCATGCCCTTGGTTCCACCGCGTGCGGAACCGCCGATTGCGTCTCCTGCGTCTCCTTGGACCTCGATCTGGCCGTTGCGCATCTGTGTTGCAAGCCATGATCCCGCATTGCCGGTTACGGTGATCGATCCTCCTTGCATACGCTCGCCTAGGTACATTCCTGCGTCGCCGTCGATCTGGATCGACCCGCCAGTCATCTCGAAACCTATTCGCCTCACAGCGCTCACATTTCCAGTGATTTTGACGGTGCAATCGTCGAGCGTGCGTCCGATCTCGCCCTGAACCTTGAAGAGAGAACCCAGCTTGATTCTGCGATTGCCTTCCCAAACCTGCGTCAATTCAATCTCGCGCAATGATTTGCCCGCTACGAAGTCTGGGCTGATGCATTCGGCCGTTACTGGGATCCTGAACTGTCGGGTGGGAGTGAAGACGAGATCGGTCAATCCTCATACGTCTCCTCTTGTCGTGATGGCTTGTGACGATGTGAGGTAGCGTTCCTCGATTGGGTAGTTGGCCATGCGGACAGTGTAGTAGTCATCGAACTTGCGCTCCAGATCGCTCGTAACAGTCTTCATGATCCCTTCGGAAACTTCGGGTTTGGTCCAGAAGGTTCTCCCTTGGACGCTTCGTACAACCTCGCCGTTCTTGACGACGATGCGTCCGTCCTTGACAGTGAAGGCGGCACTAGCGAAAGCCTTCCTTACAGCCTTGTAGTCCTTGGCTGGGTCGATCTTCCGAGGTTCAATGCTGTAGATCGCGATGTCCGCATCTGCGCCTGCTCCAAGCTGGCCCTTGCATCCAAGGCCGAGCGACTTCGCGGTAGCGGCTCGGGTTATAGTCGCGATTTCATGAAGCGAGTACTCTCTGTCGATCCCAGGCAGGTCGAGCCGTCTCCTTGCTGTCTTGTTGATCTTGTCAATGACTCTCTGCCGAGCTTCCCTGCTCACAAGCCAGGAGATCACGCGTGGATATGCTGTGAATGGGCCTCCGTTTGGATGATCAGTGGTCAGATAGATCTTCCACGGATCTTTGACGAGCAATGCCAGTTCAAGAGCGATGCCCCATTGTATGGCGTTGACGTAGTTGCTCTTCTTGTAAGTCGCCGACACGACTCCCGCGCCAGTCTCTGACTCTACATCAGCATTGAACCACTTCGTCTTCGAGAACTTGAACAACGCAAACATAGCCGGGCCATCGGCAGTCATCCAAGTCACATTCGTGAAGACCAGCTGGCCCATATCAATGGAGACATGGTCATGCGTGTTCACATAATCAGCGATCTCGGGCGCTCCCGACCTTACGTCTGCCCATGACCACCCTTTCCTACCGGTGAACTGGGCATGCGTTACATGCATGGTCGGACCGCTTTCTCTTTGGATGTCGTGAACGCAATCCATCGTGTCGAGTGTTGTCTGATAGTTACCGGGCTCTGAGAGTCCGTTTGGGTGAATGTGAACTGCGTGCGGCAAGTTGAGGATCTTATTCACTTGGCATAGGGCTCTCACGATCTCTCTTGGGGTGACGTCGAAGTTTGGAACCTTGTCGTCCAAGTGTCTAAGGTTTCGTCCCCAACGCCATGCTTCGATTCCGCCGGGATTCACGATCTTGATCGCGTAGCCCTTTGTGGCCTCGAGCATCCACGCCACATACGCTGCCAGCTCATCGATTCTTCCTTGTTTGACATACTCCATCACAAACCAGTTGTTGCCGAGAAGTGGGAAGCATCCTTTGTCGATGATCGGGATATCATTGAGTTCCTCGTGGGTATGACGTGTCTTCAGTGGCGGTGTGGCAGGTTCGAACACCGTAGTGTACCCCATTCTCGCGTATCGGTAGCCTGTCGTAAAGACCGACGGGATCGTGTGGCCGACTCCCGAGCGTGTGTACTTGGTCTTCGGCTCGGGATCTCTCCAATGGTCCTCCGGGCGCATCATCCTCGCACAATTGGCCTTCGATCCGGCGATGTGTGAGTGAATATCGACGCCTCCAGGCATCACGGTCATACCTGAGACGTCCAGCACACGCGCTTTGCGGCTCACTTTCTCGACTATCTTGCCATCTCTGATCGAGATATCCATCCTTTCGCCTTCGATGCCGTTCAGAGGATCGAAGACATACCCGTTCCGGATGAGAAGCTCAGCCATCAGCGTCTCGCCCCATCTTCTTGACGCGTTTGATGATCGCGTCAAGGATCTCCTCATCTGTTCTGACGCCCAGAGGAGGTTCAATCACTTTCTTTGCTTCAAGTGCGACCCCATCAATTCGGTAAATTGTGCCAGCCGCCTCGACTCCAATGATCGCGGAAGGCATCACAACTTCGGACGCGTCCGAGGTGGGAGTTCTCTTCGGCTCCACTGTAACGATCGGGATCTCAAGCAGGTTCTTCACAGCTGCTCTCGGAAAATGAGACACGGGATCCGATGCAACGACAAGGGCTGCGTCTACTTCACCACGAGCGAGTGCGTCAATTGCTGACGTGTCGCCGGGGTTGAATCTCGGGTATCCCTGCGTGAGGTCCACGGCATATGGGTATCCAGTCTGCCATGTTGAGACTTCGTTTGCGCCGGTAACATTGAACCACCCTCTCATCGGCACAACCACGAACTTGGTCACGTAGTTTAGATCCCTGACAAGTGTCAGGGCGGCCTCTGTGTTCCGATGCTTTCCCATAGTCATCGTGAGGCCAAGACCGAAGAACAGCGCTCCAAACTCGCACTCCATCATCATGTCCGCGATCTCTTCGATCGTCTCAACCGGGACCCCAGCCACGAAGTCTTGTTCGATTTCTTCGCCATTGATGGCTGTTCTCAACGCGGTCAGAAGTTCGTAGTCTCCGTTTGGTTGGATCTGGATGAATCGGTCGGCAAGCTTGGCCGTATCGGTCTTCCTTACATCGACAACGATGAGTTTGCGGTCTTTGCGTGTCTTTCGGAACCTCCCCTCACTGAAGATCGTGTATCGGTTCATGTGGCGTGGGTGGGAGTGGACCGGGTTACATGCCCAGTAGATGACCAAGTCAGCAGAGTGCCGGACTTCGCCGAGCGTGCAGGTTGCTTCGCCGGCATCTTGAACACCGAGTATTGTAGGACCATGGCATGATGTTGTTGTGTTGTCGACAATGCCGCCGACAAGTTCAGCAAGCTCGATCCCCTTCGAGATAGCCTCACATGAGGTCTGGCTCCAACCATAGAGCAAAGGGTACTTGGCGTTGATCAGAATCCGCGCAGCCCGGTCTATCGCTCTGGTGAATGTGGTTGGACGGAGCTTTCCTTCTCTCCTTACGAGTGGTTTCAGTATTCGGCTCTCGTCCGCTGTTGTGAATCTGCTCACCGAGATCGCGCAGCCGTTGCGTGCCGAGTCGACAATACGCCCATCATACGTTATCTCGAGGTTGTCGCAGCCCGATGCGCAAAATGTGCAGAGTACGTTCTGTAGAGTCGTACGTGGCATGTTTCTCACTTGGTCTTCATGCTTGTGATTTCTTTGAGAGTTGCTACTTTCGCTTCTGGTGCTCGCTCTATGGTGGCCTTGAGCCCTTTCAGAGTCGGCATACCAGAAGTGTGAGTTGATGTCCCAAAGAGCATGCTCGCCCAAGCACCATATGGGAGGAACACAATTCGTCTATGCGGGGCCTGTTTGGATATGGTGCCTCTCAGGATCACTTCTCCAAACTCGGTCTTGACGCGGACATTCTCGCCTTCCAATGCGCCGAGCTCTTTCATATCATCCGGATCGATCTCGCAGATTGCCACAGATCGGGAGTATTCATCCGAGAACTTTCCACGCTCTCTACTTCGAGCTTGAGAAAGGCTTCTCCCCGAGATGACTGTGACTTCGAGTCCTGGCATGGCTCACGATCTGGCGTCAGATACACAAGTCATTCGTATATTATATCCGCTCAGTAGCCTGTATACAGTATGTTCGGGCGGTCAGAAGAAAGCCATGCCTCCAAAAGGACGAAGAAGCCTGTATGTCGCAGTTGTTGCAGTACTGGCAGCGCTTCACATCGTCCTATCGTACGCTCCTCCCCTCGTCGGTTTCAGAAGAATGAGCATAGCGATGGAGCCGTTGGAAGGCATCATCGCTGGGCCTTACCTTGGCTTCCTGTCGGCAGCGATCGGCTGGATTGGGGGCCGTTTCGTCAGACCTGATAGTGTCTGGATTGAGAACGTCTTCGGAATCGCAGAGGCCATAGGGGCTCTCGGAGCAGGTTTCCTCGTTTTGAGAAAGTGGTATCTCACAGCCGGAATCTACGCATTCTTGGTACTGGCCTTTCTGGTCCATCCGTTAGCTGGGAAGATACCGCTGTGGACCCTTTGGGACACATATCTCGGGTTCGTGGCCATATTTCCCGCAGCTTTCCTTCTACGTAGGACACGTGATGCCAAGTCGAGTAATTCGTGCCTTGTTCCTGCAATAGCCTTGGTGGCATTTGCATCTGTGGAGCTGGATTCGATGGTGAGAATATTCATGCTCATAGTCGGTGGGCTCTACCAGGTTTACCCAATCCCTGTGGACCTGCTTGCCGGGGTGTTCGTCCTAGGCGCATTTCAGACACCTGTCGAAGCTGCATACAGCATTCTAGCTTCTGTGCTCGTCGGTGTCCCGGCGCTTGTTGCGCTCGAGAAGAGCAAGATTCTGAGTTGGCCCCTACGATGAATGTCCTGCAGCCTTGGGCGTCGAGGACGTTTCGGGGGTGCATTGCGCCGTTGTATTCACATCAATGCTAAGGCTTGGCGGGTTTCTCCATCAGCTTCGTCTTCTTGAGAACGCTTCCATCATCGTAGTGAGGGGTCCTAGAGACGGCATCTTCTGATTTCTCATTCTCCCTTGCCTCGTCTGCGAGTCGAGCGGCCTGCCGCATCATCTCATGGGCCGCTGACACAATCTGTGTGTATCGTTTCCATTCCTTCACCTGGAAACATCCTTCGACACTGAGGTCGGCCACCCGACGTGCTGTTTCGTAGGCAGCCATGGCCTTCGTTCCAGCGTACGGATTAGAGAAGGATGCCGCCTTGATGGCTTTCTCCTTGTCTACGACGACCTGCGGCAAAGAGACCTGAGCGCCCTTCTTGATCGATTCTATGACTCGATCGATCTCTGCAGTGAGCAGATTCAATGCTCCTGTTATTGCGAGTACTCTTGTCACATCCAGGTTGAACAGAACCATCTCCAGAGGGTCCAAGAATTCCCGTCTTGCGCCGATCATTGAATCGGCTTCAACTATGACGTAGCCGAACCCTTGCTGCTCTAGCTCCTGAACTGACTTCTTTGCTGGACTGTCCGACACAACTACTACCGGGATGCCCGCAGCCTTGATGATCTCTCGGGCTCTCTTCGGCCCTGGGAGCGTCGCGTTCGGGCTTGTTATGACTACAAGCTGAGGCTTGAACTCGAGTAGTCTCTTTGCGGCTTCTTCCGCCTGTTCTGTCCCTAGCTTAGCTCCTGCTCCGACGACGCGTACGTCAATGTCTTGTCTCTCTGCCCTTTCGTCGAGCATGAATTCAATCAATGACGCTGACCCAATGCACCCGAGTTTCAAGAACCCGACCTTGACTGTCATAGCTTCATCAGGCTCCCAAACCGAATCGTGGTCTCTGTCTTTAACTCTTGGCATGCAGCGAGAATCATTCTTTCAGTACAGCTTGTTTCGGCTCGCTGTTCAAAGTGATTGTCTAGTAACCATTAAATCGTCTGGTCATCGTTCAGCAGTCAGACAGTTGAATCTATGCGTTTCTGGTGATGCATCATGCAATTCAACGGGGTCGAAGTCGAGGAGACATTCGCAGAAGCATTTCCGATGGTGGTCGGCAGGATCCTTGTGACTGCAGCAAACCCAAACTGGGCCATGATTGCTGGCAAGACTGCGACAGGGTTTGCCTCGTCGATAATCATGTCACCAGCAGAAGCCGCAATCGAGGGAGGCACGGTTCCTCCGGAGAGGACTCCTGACGGACGGCCGGGTGTCTTCATTCAGATGTGGCATAGATCAAGAAGAGAGCTGAAGGTACAGATGATCACGCGCATAGGACAATGCATCCTAACCTGCCCGACGACAGCGGCCTTCGATGCGTTGCCTGACGCGGTACGCAGACTCAAGGTCGGTCTTGCACTCCGCAAGTTTGGTGATGGCTTTCAGAAGCGGGACAAACTCGGAGACCGGAACGTGTGGCGAATTCCCGTCATGGAAGGCGAGTTCATTATCGAGGACAGGTTCGGAGTCAAGAAGGGCGTCGCAGGAGGGAACTTCATCATCATGGCCGATTCGCAGCCTTCGGCATTAGAGGCTGCCGAGAAAGCTGTTGAGGCAATGGTCGCGGTAGAAGGCGTTGTGCTTCCGTTCCCCGGAGGCATCTGTCGGTCCGGCTCGAAAGTTGGCTCGATGAAGTACAAGTTGCCTGCGTCAACGAACCACCCCTTCTGCCCCACGCTTAGGACTTCAATTTCAGACTCGAAGGTTCCCGCTACGGTGCAGAGTGTCTACGAACTTGTCTTCAACGGTCTCGACGAGGAAATCGTCAAGAAGGCAACTGGAGTGGGCATCGTGGCCGCTGCAAAGACCCCGGGCGTGGTGAAGATCACGGCCGTCAACTTCGGCGGCAAACTTGGGCCTTACCAGATCCAGCTTGTAGATGCGCTCAAATCGGCCTCCTAGCTCATCAGAAGCGCAGAGTTCGGAAACATGCCCACCGAGATATCAGAAGGCGTTTTCCTGATCGACACCTTGGGTGCTGGAACTCCGGGTCTAGTGGCCAGTTATCTTGTAAAAGGGGAGAGATCCGCTCTCATAGACACTGGATATCCATCGAGCGCCAGCACATTGCTCTCCGAATTGCGAACGGCTGGAGCTGGTCGCTTGCAGGTTGACTTCCTCATACCCACTCATGTACACTTGGATCATGCGGGAGCGCTTGGTCATCTCACCAAAGAGATACCCACGGCACGTGTCCTGGTCAGCGAACACGGAGCAAAACACCTGATCGACCCATCCAGACTCGTTGAGAGCGCCACACGCGTCTTCGGAGACAAAGCCATGGCTGTATATGGCAATCCTGTGGCTCTGCCAAGGGAACGAGTTGAAGCGGTCGGCGAAGAATACCGACTAGATCTCGGTGCTGGGAAGAAGCTCAAGATATTCTGGACCCCGGGCCACGCATGGCATCACATGTCCGTCCTCTTGGAGAATGAACACCTTCTGATCGCCGGCGACGCCGTTGGATTGCACTATCCGGGATTCGACTTTCCGATCCCAGCAACGCCTCCGCCTGGCTTTGATGAAGAACGTTACGTCAAGAACCTTGCAGATTTCATGAACATGAATCTGGCTGGCTTGCTGCTACCTCACTTCGGGCCAGTACGCGAGAACGTGGGGGCCTTTCTCAATGCAAACATCGACACGATCGGGCAGTGGGAATCAGAGGCCCAGGAGGCAGTCAGGACTGGAAAGCCTCTGGACGAGCTCTTTGAAGTGTTCATGACTGATGTCTTGGAACGCAGTGGCAGATCACGAAAAGAGATACCCGACCATGTCGTTCGGAGTGTCAAGCTCTCGGCGATGGGCTGCTACACATACGCACAGGCAAAGACGGGCAAGCAGTAGGTCCCAGCAAACGAGCTCCTTGGTCACGGCTCCACATGTGCCCAGCCACAACATTCGTCTGCATGGCACCACGCATTTGTAGTCGTGTTCATGAATGAGTAGTGAGCGCCTGCTATGGGACTTCTGGCAAGGC
>Ga0315296_10004751_pt1 | contig 11067 bp, 14 predicted proteins | sample YL17G14_18_MG_FD_203921 | JGI IMG/M metagenome (GOLD analysis project Ga0315296, IMG submission 203921) | Sediment microbial communities from Yellowstone Lake, YNP, Wyoming, USA - YL17G14_18 | ecosystem: Environmental > Aquatic > Freshwater > Lake > Sediment | place: USA: Wyoming | collected...
GACCCTGGTATTGTACTCTCTAACCAGTTCATTATGGCTCTTTAAGGCAACGGGGCTATCGAATGACCAGCCCCGGTAATAAAGCGCGTTTTTACTCTTGGGAACCACATAGCCGCCGGTGGTCTCCAGCGCCAGGTACTCTCCCGGGTTTACCTCGGCCAGGACCCAGGCATGGTCGGACTGGAGGATATTGGATATGGCTTTATCCTTATTCCCCACGATGATGACCGCCTTAATCCCCTGGGCTTTAAGCATATTCCAGACTTCCGAAGCCATATCGGAGCAGATGAAATAATCGATAGTGCTGTAGACATGCGTTTCAATGTAATTTTTTACAATTTTCGCCGCCGTTTCTGCGGGCGTGGCCCCGGTAAGCGTGGCCTGCTCTTTGAGTCCGCCCATCTGCCCTTGTAGTTCGGTAATTTTAGCCTGGGCTTTTTGTAACTCTGCATCTACGGCTGATTTTTCTGATTGAAGTTTAGTGAGGTCATTCTGCACTTTGGACAGCTTTGCCTGTGCATCTGTTAGCTGGGCAGCTACCTGGTCGTAGACCTCCTGCGCAATACCGCCTGCCTGGCACCCTGCCAGAGTGACCGAGAGCAATAATACGGCTGTGATAAGGACTAGTAAAATCCTTTTACGCATAAGAACCTCTTTTCTGTCTCCCCCTTTGGTAAAGGGGGACAAATGGGGATTTCCGTTTATAAAATCCCTCTCAATCTCCCTTTATAAAAGGGAGAAGTGGCTGCACCCCTCTTAAACGCCCCATTCAAACTTCCTCATGATTAAACACTTTCCATCATAAAATATAATAAAGTTTAGTCAACTAGTTCTTTCATTTCAGAAATAATATTTTCCAATTCTCGACCTTGCTGGCTCACCAATTCATTTAGTTGGTCACATCTACCTATATATTCACCACATTCTTTTCCCTTCAGTACCAGTTCTACGACTTTAGAATTGAATGAAGGATTAAGAGCTGACATTCCACTAGCTTCATTGACCAACTCAATATATTCATTAACTGCCACTAGAGCCGTTTCCCTTGCATCTTCGAAGGTTTGCCATAGTTGTTTAATTATACTAAGTCGAACGTTGTATTCCTGCTTGAGTTCCACGAATCTCTTATACTCTCGTGGATTATCAAATGACCATCCCTGATAATATAAAGGTTTATCCCAAACAGCAAATCCAGCGGTTGTCTCCAACGCCAGATATTTCCCCGGAGTTGTTTCCGCTAAAACCCATGCATGATTTGCCGCGGTGATATTTTCCGCTCTAATTTCCACATTTCCTATTTGGATTAGTGCATTGATGCCATGAGCTTTAAGCATGTCCCAGACATCCAATGCCATATCGGAACAAACAAAAAAATCGTATTCGCTATATATATGTGTTTCGTGGTAGCGTTTAACAATGTTTTCCGCAGTTTCAATGGGTGTCTCACCGACAAGTTCATACTGCTGTTTCAGTTCGCTAACCTGCCCCTCAAGCTCGGTAATTTTCGATTGAGCTATTATGAGGAGGTCTTTGATATTAGATTGAAGTTCGGCAGCCTGTGCCTGTGAAGTTATGAGTTGGTCACTAAGGGTATCATATTCGGCTTGAGAAACACCACAACCTAACAAAAGGAATACGAGAAAGACCGTTATCGTTATTAACGCTAATTTAATCTTCACACCCCCTCCACCTCTCTCATCAGCGCACTTAAAAAGTCCTTTTCTGCCACCACCGCCACCTTTTCCCCCCTCTTAAAGATAACGCCCTTGCCCTTGCCGCAGGCGATGCCCACGTCGGCGTCCTTGGCCTCGCCGGGGCCGTTGACCACGCAGCCCATTACCGCCACCTTTATCGGCTTATCTATTTTTTGCAGCCTTTTCTCGACCGCTTCGGCCAATTTTACCACGTCCGCCTCGGCCCGACCACACGTGGGGCAGCTTACTAAAACCGGCCCGTGTTCTCTTAAATTAAGGCTCTTTAATATCTCATAAGCGGCGATAACCTCTTCGCGGGGGTGGGCGGTCAGAGAAACCCTGATAGTATCCCCGATGCCCAGCCAGAGCAGTGTGCCGATGCCCACCGTGCTGCGGATGACGCCCAAGCGGGGCGTGCCGGCCTCGGTAATGCCGATGTGCAGGGGATAAGGTATCTTTTCGGCGATGCTCCGGTACGCCTCGATAGTGGTGGGGACATCGAAGGCTTTTAAAGAGACTTTAATAAGGTCGAAGTCCAGGCTTTCCAGAAGTCGTACCTGTTCTAAAGCAGCCTCGACCATTCTTTCAGCGATGCTAAGTTTTTTGTTCCTGGTCTTAGGCAAACTACCAGCATTCACCCCAATGCGGATGGGGACTCTTCTTTCCTTCGCCGCCAACGCCACTTTTTTCACTTTATCCGGTTCGCCGATGTTGCCCGGGTTCAGGCGGAGTCCGTCGGCTCCCGCTTCCAGCGCCATTAAAGCCAGGCGGTAATCGAAGTGAATATCCGCCACCAGCGGTATTTTTATTCCTTTCTTTATGTCAACTATAGCCCGGTCGGCTTCAGCATCGGGGATGGCCACGCGTACCAGCTCGCAGCCGCAGTCCTCAAGCTCTTTTATCTGCCTGATGGTAGCCCTGACATTGCGAGTATCGGTCTTGGTCATCGACTGCACCACGATGGGCGCACCCCCGCCGATGGTGACATCGCCGATTTTAATGGCCTTGCTCGTTCTCCGCGACATCATGGCACCAGGCTCCCCCCGGTTGCCCATCGGAAAACATCCTGGTAGGTAATCAGTATCATCAAAGCTATCAATATCATAAATCCGACGGAGTGCACGATGCCTTCAACCCGCGGGGACACGCGCTTGCCGCGCCGCAGCCACTCCAGCACGATGAATATCATCCTGCCGCCGTCAAGAGCCGGGAAGGGTATTATCTGTGTTATCGCTATCGCTATGCTGATGAATGCCGTCAGCTCCAGCACCGGACTTATCCCGCTATGGGCCACCTCTCCGGCGACCTGTACGATACCCACCGGCCCGGCCGGCACGAACGGCACGGTGCCGATAATCATGCCGATTATCCCGTTCTTGTAGAGGACAAGGGTTTCGATACAGTCGCGCGACCCGATAGGGATTGCCCGCCAGAAAGGAAGACTTTCGCTGACGATTACTGAATTAACGTTCTGAGATAGAGTACCGATGGCCCCCTGCCCTGCCGGCGGCCGCCAGCGCGGCGTGAGCTTTACCACTTCGGTAGTAGCGTCAGCATGTTTAATAGCTATGGTAATTTCCGTACCCAGTCCGAGTTGAATATCGCGGGCGAGGTCGCCAGTACTATTTACCGGTTTATCGTCCACGCTGATAATCGTATCGCCGGCTTTGATACCGGCCATTTCCGCCGGCGACCCAGGGGCAACCTGTTCAACCACTACCTGTCCATTGACGATATTATGAGGAACCATGTAAGCCACCGATAAAAGCACGAAAGGCAGTAATAAATTCATCAGTATGCCCCCGCTGATAACCAGCATCCTGACGCCGTGGCTCCGGGCCGCCAGGGCTTTCGGCACGGTGGGGTCTACTTCGCCGGGCAGCTTGTTAAAGCCACCGAAGGGTATCCAGTTGATGGAATATATCGTTTCCCCCCACTTTTTACCGTAAAGACGGGGCGGGAAGCCGACGCCGAACTCCTCTACCCACACCCCCGTTGCCTTGGCCATGATGAAGTGCCCCAGTTCATGGACGATAACAAGCACGGACAGGACGACCACGCCTGCCACTATCGTAAGTATCATTTATTATCTCCCCTGATAAGCCCGAGGACCGTTTCTCGCGCCCAGGTATCCGCCGCCATTAGCTCTTCAACCGAGGGACGAGACACCTGCCGGTGCCGTTCGAGCACCTGCTCGACAAGACGTGCGATATCAACAAATCCTATACGCCGCGATAGGAAAAGGTCGACAGCTACCTCATCGGCAGCGCAGAGTACGGCCGGGTAAGTACCACCTTTCCTGCCTGCTTCGATAGCCAGGCGGAGACAGGGAAACCTGGCCATATCGGGCTGCTGGAAGGTCAGTTGAGAGAAATTGCTCCAATCAAGACGCGGCAGGTCGGGATTGGCGAGGCGGTCGGGATAAGATAATGCGTACTGGATTGGCAACCGCATATCGGGATAGCTCAACTGCGCTTTGACCGAACCGTCAACGAATTCCACCATGGAATGAACGATGCTCTGCGGGTGAATCAGCACTACAACGTCTTCTACATTTATATCGAAGAGCCAGTGAGCTTCGATAACCTCAAGGCCTTTATTCATCAGTGTCGCCGAATCGATGGTTACTTTTTTCCCCATCTTCCATGAGGGGTGGTCAAGAGCCTGCTCGACGGTTATCCGGGCCATCTGTGTCTTTGAAGAGTCGCGGAAAGGCCCCCCGGACGCCGTCAGGATAATCCGCCGCGCCGCCTGTTTCTCTCCATTGAGGCACTGCCATATGGCGCTGTGCTCGCTGTCTACAGGTAGAATCCGCGCTCCACTTCGCCTGGCCTCACCGGTAATTATTTCCCCGGCAGTTACCAGAGACTCTTTATTGGCGAGAGCGATATTCTTTCCGGCTTTCACCGCTGCCAGAGTGGCGCCCAGTCCGGAAACTCCCGACGTTGCGATAACCACGGTATCAACGTCAGGATTACGGGCCATCTCCTCGAGCGATTGATACGTACACCCCATGGCACCTAAACGATTCCGGGTATCTTTCTCATCTCTGCCGGCTAACGAATAGTTGACGAACTCCGGCTTAAATTCGCTGACCTGTTCTACCAGTAAATCCAGGTTTTTACCCGCAGCCAGCCCGACGATGCGAAAGCACTCTGGCAGAGAGCGCACGACGTCAAGTGTCTGCCGCCCTATGGAGCCGGTCGACCCCAGCACCGCCAGCCGTTTTATCCTATCAACCATAATACTATATCTTACAACAAATGTATGAATTAAATACAGATATTGTAGCCCATATCAGAATTATGAATAGTTCTCACCCCTTCGCAGTGGACATCGAAGCCTGAAATCATGTATCTTAGGGAATATATTGTTATTCTTTTCTTCAGATAAGGAAATAGAATAGAACATCATAAACAGAAAAGGTGGCATATATGAAATATTCTAAAGCATTCTTCGAAAGACAAGAGGAAGCAACAAGAAAATCGGCAAAAGAAGTAGTACCTATAATAATCGAATTATTTCATCCAAAGTCGGTAATTGACGTTGGCTGTGGCACCGGAGCGTGGTTGTCTACCTTCAAGGAATATGGAGTTAATGATGTTCTAGGTATAGACGGTGAATACGTGGATAGGAAGATGCTTAACATTCCCGAAGAACAGTTTCTGCCGGCTGACCTTAGTAAACCACTATACGTAGACAGAAAATTTGACTTGGTATTATCGTTAGAAGTAGCTGAACATTTACCAAGAGAGTGCGCGGATGTGTTTGTGGATTCACTTGTTCGCCTGGGGAAAGTTATTTGTTTTTCAGCCGCCATTCCATTCCAAGGGGGTACAAACCACATTAATGAACAATGGCCAGAATACTGGGTAAATCTCTTTCAGAAAAGAAAGTACGTTGTACAAGATTGTATAAGGAAGAAGTTATGGCACAATAAGCATATATATTGGTGTTATATCCAGAACACATTGTTTTTTATTGAACAGAACTACCTCCGAAGTTGTCCAACATTAATAACCGAATTAGATCCTTTACAGGCAACTCAAATTTCAATAGTACATCCAAGAACGTATATGAATCTGGCATTATCATTACAACCCCGGAATATGCCTTTCAGGCTACTCCTATTAAATATATTGTTGTTATTTGCAGCTTTGCCAGGTGCGGCTATACGTGTTTTTATTCGGAGAATAAAATTATTACGTGACCTGCCCCGATAATTTGAGTTAGTATTTCCGAAATAATGGCTTCAGACTAGCTGCCGCAGGCAAAGCTTTCACCGCAGGAAAATGGAAATAAGGGTCACTTAAATACTCCGGGTTTTAGAAGCGGGGCGGACCTAGATGACAATCTCGGATTTTCTATTTTCGGAGCCCCGTAAGAACATAATGGTCACGATATTACCCGTTTGTAGTCCCGCCAGGGCCTTTTGCAGGTCGTCGGCGTTACTGACGCGCTACATATTGACCTTGGTGACGATATCGCCCGCCTTAAGCCCGGCCTTTTCCCCTAATGAACCGGGAGACACTTCCCCGATGACAGCGCCAAATATGGGAATCGCTCCTTGCTTCTGCGCCACCCTATCGGCGTCAGCTATCTTCAAGCCGAAGCGTAGGCGTTTATTGCCGTTGCCGCCTGCTGCTATCAACTCCTGGATTCTGGCACGGTCGAAGCCGATAACCGCCTGGCCATCGATAACAATCACCGGCACGCCCATCTGGCCGGTCAAATTAACCATTTCTTCCGCCGCCGTCCGGTCGCAGGAAACATCGTATTCCGTATATTTAACACCAAGCTGGCCAAGGTAACTCTTGGCTTGATAACAGTACCCTCAGGTCGGCGTAGTGTATATCTTAACATCCATCATTATCACCTCATAAGCTCAGGAATTGCTATCCTTATCTATCTCCACTTCGGGTAATTTGGGCAAATTTAACGGGTTACTGTTCTTCTTTAAAGGATTGAACGGCGGAAACGCATTGAGGAATTCTTTCTTTTCACCGCAGTATTTACAGACGCCACCACTCTTAGGTCCATTGGCGACCTCGATTGCCCAATAATGGTGACACTGTTCTTTCTCTGTGTTTTCCTGAATCCTTTCTTTAACTCTCTGTTTCATCACACACCCCCTATCTGCCATTCACGATAATTCTAGTTCAGAAGGCTTTTATTGTATGCGACTTTTGTCCCAATAAATAATAAGGGATAATTATGAATAAATTATGAAAAAAGCCGAAAATACTCAGGTTGAAAAGTGATAGCGGTGAACCTAATAGAACTAGCAGCAGCGCTAGCTGTACTCAAGCCCGGTCGTCTTCAATGATTATCTCGAAAGGACAACTGATGGCATTGTTGGGACAGACAAGCTCACAGAGAGTACACCAGCGGCACTCGTCCACGTCGACAGCCCTGACGGCGTTATCCACAAGCACCAGAGCGCCACAGGCACATACGCTGACGCATAAACCGCAGCCCTGGCACTTATCTCTATCTATTAACGGCATCTCTCTCATATTTCTGTCTCCACATACACTTTATTATAAAATCGAAAGCCGTATGTTGTCTGCGACATTTCTCTCATCAGACTATACCCGCTATTTCCCTGAGGGCTTTCTGGTTGGTAATGATAATACGGTTGCGTTCCATTCTGATGGCACCTTCTCCCTCCAGATTCTTAAGAGACCTCCCCACCATCTCGCGGGCGGTGCCTATCATCGCCGCCATTTCCTGCTGTGTAAGGCGCGGCCTCTCGCCGGCACCATCTCCGGCGTATTCAAGAAGTATCTTAGCGACCCTGCCGGTGACATGCCGGAAGGAGAAATCCTCAACCAGCGATACCAGCTCCTGCACCCGGCGCGATAGTACCTGAATTATGTTCAGGGAGACCTGCGGGTACTCCTTGATAACGTTTTCCAGGTCCTTCTTCTTTATCCCGTTGAGAACCACCGCCCCCATAGCCCCGGCACTGACCAGATTCACGCCGCCGCTCAGAACGGGGACATCATTGAACGATTCACCGGGGCGTATGATGTGGAAAATCTGTTCCTTGCCATCGGCCGATGTCTTGAAGACTTTAACCACGCCGGCAACGACAAAGTACAATACCTCAGCCGGTTCCCCCTCGAAAATCAGTATCTCACCCCTCTCCACCCTTTTTTCGAAGATATGTCTACTGATAGAGGAAAGAACAGACTCGCTCAATCCGGAGAAATAAGGTACTGACTTTAAAGACTCTACCTGAACCGTCATATCTGCCCGCTTGTCCTGCTGATATCCTGCTCAAAATTACATCTAGGATTATACCAGCTTATAGAACATACGGCAAAATGAAGCATCGGAGGGTGTTTAATAATGTCATTCTCGGGCTTGACCCGAGAATCCAGACACCCTTACCCCCGCACACCCCTCTGGATTCCCGCCTTCGCGGGAATGACGGTATGGGAGTTCTGGATTCTTGCTTCTGCATTAAGTACGGAACTAGATTCGCTGGAATGACAATTGTAGGAAGGCTGGAATGACAGCAAGCCATGGTAAAACAACCTCATCACCGGATTGAAGGAAAAGACATACTCTGCGGATTCATGGAATCGTGCCGCTAGCTCATGCTGCGGAAATAGTAGCCGACGCCGGGTTCGGTTAAAATATATTTTGGCTGGGATGGGTCCGGCTCTATCTTCTGGCGCAAATGTGAAACATAAATCCGCACGTAATCAACGTCGTTAATATATTCCCAGCCCCAGACGTTCTCCAGTATCTGTTGATGAGACAGGATGCGGCCGGCATTTTCCACGAGCAATGCCAGAAGACGGAATTCCCGTGGCGTAAGCTTCAACCTCTCGCCATTTACGATAACTTTCCTCTCCGCCACATCAATAGTGAGGTATTCATTGGTAAAGAGAACCTTCTTCCTTTCATGCTTATAAGAAGGATTCTCGGCACGCCGTAAAACCGCTTTCACCCTGGCCAGCAGTTCCCTGTTCCCCACCGGTTTGGATAGATACTCATCAGCACCACATTCAAGACCGCGCACAATATCATCCTCGGAGTTGCGCTTACCGGTGAACATGATAATCGGCATATCACTGACTCCACGAATCAAACGGCATGTCTGCCAGCCATCAATTTCCGGCATCATGACATCAAGAAGGACAAGGTCAGGCTTACGTTCATAAACGATGCGTACGGCTTCCTGCCCGCTGCTGGCTTTAAGCACTTCATACCCGTTGCTGGTAAGAACCTGGTCAGCCAGTCTGAGCTGGGCAGCCTCGTCATCAACGACAAGTATTTTCTTGGCCACGGATGTTCCTCAAGATGCAAATCCGTATCTTTTTTCCCATAATTTTACGAAATTCTTTACCGGCTGCGGCAGTTAACCGATTTCGACAGATACGGGCAATGTCTGACTTTAATGCTGTTTATCCGACTCAATTCAAGATTGTTTGTCAATATCATTTATCAAGTCGAGCATGCGTTGACTGTATTTCAGTATGTCGTCTAAGCCGCACCGCTGTTCTTCGTTAATTTTCCCCGGCACTTCATCCTGCATCAATTCGGCATAGCCGATAATAATATTCAATGAAGCACGAAAATCATGGGCTATTTTCCCAATATCGTTGCGTTTTATCTGATTACCTGTCTTACGCTCTCCATTGACGACTACCAACCGCTTGCTGGAGCGCGGTAGGCTTTTTATAAGCTCATCGTTTTTCTCTTCAAGGTCAATGCTGTTAACGTCTTCATGTGTCATAAGTATTATATTAGCATATTATCGGTCATCAGACAATATCAAAAATATAACATATAGATAGAAGTTAATCACAATAGAATCACAAAAGTACTATAAAGACCACTTATTACCCAATGGAGCGTAAAGATGGGTTCATTTGAAAAAATAGTACTGACTGATTGATGGGAATAAATAAAATGAAGGGGGGGCGGCTGGAGATATAATTACATCAGACCAGGCCGATTAATGTTTGAGATATTTCTGAATGGACCTATCAAGGTAAGCAACGGCCACATCCTCCCGCCGGAATCTCAGGTCACCACGCGGCCCGCTGCGATAGGTCCTTATTTTCCCCTGCTTGCACCATCGTCTTATCGTGCCGGGGTGTACATTGAAAATACGGGCGACATCATTCGTTGTTAACATAGCATTTCTCGAACTCTTCTCTCAATGGAAGTCAGGTGAGAGTCTTTTTACCAGCGCTCCAGGGCGACAACATCAGGCTCAAGTGTGCATCCGAACCAGTGATTGAATACCGAACCTGCCGGTGCATCCGCCAGAATCGTATCTTTCACCTCGTCATAGAACCCCTGGTACTCAGGGATTTGTTCACCTCTTTCATCGAATACCATCACCATGTTATTTTTTATCCTGATAACCGTTTTAATCATCTCCGCCTTCCTCCAGAATCATTCTCTCTGATTCTATCGTAATCTATAGATATTAATTGGTCATTAAAATGGCATAAAAATTATGTTAAAATTTTACCCGATAAAGATTGATGTAATTTATTTCTGCCGAAATGCCGTATTGAAGTTATGGTAGCTTTTCTCTATAATAATTTTGTTTGCCGGAAAAGGAGAGCATGAGCCAACTTATAGATGGATTAAAGAAAATAGCCCAGACCATACCCCAACCGATGGGATTTCGCACTTCCCGCCAGGCCGAAGTAATACCAAAAATCCTGATTATTGCCAGTTTGGAAGTCAGTACAACAAACGCCCCGGCTGATAACATTGATGGTGCTGACGCCATCCTACTTCATTCGGATAAACCAAACATGACCGCGAAAGCTATCCAGAAGATAGTCGAGCCTCTGCCGAAGATACCCTGGGGCGTGTATCTTGATGATGATGATAAACAGGCGGCAGTTGAGGCCGGGTGTGACTTCGTGGTATTTTCACCAGCCAGTCGAATTTCCACCACTATGCAAAATGAGAAACTAGGCAAGATATTACAGGTGGAGTCATCAATGGACGACGGACTGTTAAGAGCTGTCAACGACCTGCCGGTAGATGCCTTACTCGTTACCGATTCATACGAAGAAAGCGGCACTCTGGTATGGCATCAATTGATGATTCTCCAGCACCTGGAGAATCTCATTTCCAAACCCCTGATAGTTCCCGTCCCGGCGAATATCACCGAAGTTGAGCTCAAAGCCCTCTGGGAAGCCGGCATAGACGGAGTGATGGTGGAAGTGGATGCAATGAAGACCGGAGGGCTGAAAGAGCTGCGCCAGGCTATAAGTAAGCTGCCGCCGCGTTCCGCACGAAAACGGGGCAGGGTGGATGTCCTGCTGCCCCGCACCGGTGGGGAGACTCCCGCGATAGCCCCCGACGAAGAAGAGGAAGAGGAGGAGTAGTC
>Ga0315296_10004753_pt1 | contig 11065 bp, 7 predicted proteins | sample YL17G14_18_MG_FD_203921 | JGI IMG/M metagenome (GOLD analysis project Ga0315296, IMG submission 203921) | Sediment microbial communities from Yellowstone Lake, YNP, Wyoming, USA - YL17G14_18 | ecosystem: Environmental > Aquatic > Freshwater > Lake > Sediment | place: USA: Wyoming | collected...
GACGAACACTCGTTTCTGGAAAAACTGATCCACCTGACGCCTAAAGACGTCCTTCTGGCGTTCTCCTTCCCGCCCTATTCCAAGGAGACGGTGCAGACCGTGAAATTCTGCCATGAGCGGGGGGTGATGTGCCTGGCCGTCACGGACAGGACGACGGCGCCGATCGTCCGTTGTTCCCAGGAGACTCTTCTGGTCAAGACCCGGAACCTGATGTTCACGAACTCCGTCTCCGCCGTCTCCATGCTGATCAACGCCATCGCCACGGAAATCGCCCTTCTCAACAAAAAACGGGTCGTCGCCAATATCGATCTGCTCAATGAATTTCTCGCCCAGGATTATTTGTCGTGAACAGCCCGAAAACAGCCAGAAAAAACTTGACAAAAGTGTAAAATTGTGTTTTTTTAAATGAAAGTATGGTTGCATATATTTTTGCGATGAAAGTTTTCTTTCATCATCAAATTCGATAAGGAGGAATGACATGTCTAAAGCCAGATTGGGTATTGTTCTTCTCTTTTTCGCTCTCCTCACCGGGGCCGTCGCGGCCCAGGACGCGACCCAGACAGGCACCATCGCAGGGACGACGATGGACTCGGAAAGCAACGGGCTTCCCGGCGTCACGGTGACGATCGCGAGCCCGGCCCTGATCCTACGGACGGCCTCGATGGTGACGACGGCCAGCGGCGCCTTCCGGTTCAGCTTCCTGCCGGTGGGCTCTTACGAAGTGACGTTCGCCCTGCAGGGATTCAAGACCGTCAAGAAAACGGGCGTGGAAGTCTCATTGAGAAAAACGACGTCCATGAAAGTCACCATGGAAATCTCTACGATCGAAGAAAGTGTCACGGTCATCGGCGAATCCCCGGTCATCGACATCAAAACGAGCACCATCCAGACGAACTTCACCCAGGCCATGCTGCAAAAGCTGCCCAGCGCGCGCGATCCGTGGGTCATCATGTCTATGACCCCAGGGATGGTCATGGACCGCGAGAACGTGGGAGGAAGCACGGCCGGAAGCCAGAGCAGCGCCTACGCTCATGGAACCCTGCGCAACCAGACCAACTACACCATCGACGGCGTCAACATGACGGACGCCGCGGCGAACGCCGCCACGGCCATGTACTATGACTTCGACTCCTTCGAGGAGATCCAGGTCGAGACTGGCGCCCACACCGCCGACATCCAGGTCGGCGGCGTCGTCCTGAACATGATCACCAAATCCGGCGGCAACAAGTTCAGCTGCGGCATCAGTCTCTACGGCGAGAACGACAAGCTGCAGTCGGCCAACATCCCCGACCCGACCAAGAATCCCCAGTACGCCAATGTCGGCTCGGGCAACCCCCTGGACTATTATTACGAATGGGGAGGCGACGTCGGCGGGCCGATCATCAAGGACAAGCTTTGGTTCTACGGTGCGTTCCGCAACACGGTCATCAACCGCTTCATCATCGGCTATACGCTGAACGGCGTCCCCCAGACGGAATATACCTCGCTGACGCACGGCACGTTCAAGATGAATTTTCAGCTCACGAACAACAACAAGCTCATGGGCTGGGTCAACTACGACAACAAATACATGCCCCACCGCGCGGCGTCGATCACGCGGCCTCCGGTGACGACGGCCCTTCAGGATTCCCCCTCCTACTTCTACCACCTGGAGGATACCTGGACGCTGGGATCGAACCTCATGCTGAATTTCAAGTTCGGCGTCAACGATATGTGGTATCAGACCGGCAATCAGCCCGAAGTGGACATGAACCAGCCCGCGGTCAGGATCTACTACACCTCGCCCGTCACCGGCGGGTATGAGAACGCGTATTACAACTACACCTGGTATTATTCCGACCGCTACCAGTTCAACGCCTTCGCCGACTATTTCAAGGACGATTTTCTCGGCGGAAACCACGAGATCAAGGTCGGTTTCGAATACCAGAATTCGCCGTTCCACACGACCCGGAAACACCCCGGCAACATCCTCCTCTATTTCGACAATCCCGACCACACCGGCGCCTATCAGGTCTGGACTTTCCGGGAGAACAAATGGAATCAGACTGATGAAGTGTACTCCGCCTATTTCCACGACGTCTTCAGCTTGAAAAAGAACCTGACGATCAACCTGGGCCTGCGGCTCGACAGCACGCACATGCACATCAACGCGACCGACGTCGCCAGCTCGCCCTGGACGGATTATTATTACGCGAACCGGTCGACGGCCACGCCGAGCTATCATCAGGCTGAACAGAAGAATGTGGTTTCGTTCACGATGCTGTCGCCGCGGATCGGCTTGACCTACGATCTTTTCAACGACGGGAAAAATATCCTCAAGGCCCATTACGCCCGCTATTCCTATCAGGTCAGCTACGGCCCGGTGGACGAGGCCATCACGACGGGGTACTGGGAGGTGGACTACAGCTGGAACGACGCCAACGGCGACAAAATGCCCCAGACGAACGAGTTCGGCAGCATCAAATACACCAATATCGGGCAGGCCGTCAAGATCAACCCCGATCTGAAATCGCCCTATACGAACGAAGTCGTGGCCGGATTCGAAAAGAAGCTCGCCCGGGATATGGGCGTTGGCCTGAGCTTCATCTATCGGGACACGCAGAGATTCTGGTGGTCGGACAACCAGGCCGTGGATCCGCAACTTGACTATACGCCCGTTAACGTTCAAGATCCCGGGCCCGACGGAACTCTGGGGACGGGGGATGACGGCGGGACCATCACGATCTATAATCTGGCCTTGGCCAAGGTGGGCGTTTCCCAACCTTATGTCACTCAGAGACCGGGTTACAAAACGTCCTTCCGGGGCGTGGAGCTCACCTTGACCAAGAGATACTCGAACCGCTGGCAGTTCATGGGCTCGGTGACTTTGGGCAAGACGAACGTGAAGCTGCCAATCGAAGCCGTGGATGACCCCAACAATCGGGCGTTCACCGACGACGTGGTGGATTCGAACGACGCCCCCGTGATCATCAAGGCCAGCGGGAGCTATGACCTGCCCTGGGGCTTCTACGTCGGCGCGTTCTTCAACTACCGCTCCGGCTATCCGACCACACGGTATTTCAACACCAGCACCAAGCTCCTCAATCAAGGCCGGGTCAGCGTCACGACCGAGAAAATCGGCACCAACCGCTATCCCGACAACGCCATGCTCGACCTGAGGCTGAGCAAGGTCTTCAACTTCGGCGCCATCGGCAAGATCGAATTGATGCTCGACGGCTTCAACATCCTCAACTCGGTGACGACCCTGGGTTGGAACGCCCAGTCCGGCAGCAGCTATCGTTTCATCACCCAGGTCCTGGCCCCGAGGATCGTCCGCCTCGGCATCAAATGGGGTTTCTGAAGCATCGCGGATAAAACGCGAATAACGCAGAGGGGGAACCCGAGAAGGGTTCCCCCTTTTTTTGGCCGTCTTTCAAAGGATGGGCTTTTCCGCTATCATATTTTATCTGAAGGGCATGAAAGCATCCCGCGGGTCAGGTCTACGTCGTTTTCCCGGATGGTTTTCCCTGTTCGCTCTTTTCTTTTTTCTTCTCCCGAGCGGAAGGCCGGTCTTCCCCGCGACGTCCGAGGCTTACAACCTGCTCCTTATCAGCGTCGATACGCTGCGGGCCGATCATCTGGGCGTCTATGGATATGACGGCATAAGAACGCCGGCCATCGACCGCTTGGGACACGGTGGAATGCTCTTTTCCCGAGCCTTTTCGCATGTTCCGCTCACCCTGCCTTCGCACTGTTCGCTTTTGACGGGGACCCTTCCCCTCTTTCACGGCATCCGGGACAACGGCTATCGCCTGCCCGCCTTCACGCCGACGCTGGCCGAGATCTTGAAAAAAAGCGGCTACCGGACGGGAGCCTTCGTCGGAGCTTTTCCCCTGGACTCGCGTTTCGGTTTGGACCAGGGATTCGACGTGTATGATGACCTTTACGGCAGCAAAAACGCGGTCCGGGACCTGTCGTTCGTCGAGCGGAAGGCGGACGACGTCAACCGGAAGGCCCTGGACTGGATCGGCGCCCGCCGGAACGATAAGTTTTTCGCCTGGATCCATTATTTCGATCCGCACGCCCCCTATGAGCCTCCTTCCCCTTTCAAGGAGGAATACAGAGGCCGCGAATATGACGGCGAGATCGCCTACACCGATTCCGTGATCGGGAAGCTTTTGGCCAAGCTGGACGAGTGGAGATTGACCGAGCGGACGATCATCATCCTCACGGCCGACCACGGCGAGGCCCTCGGCGAGCATCAGGAAGCGACGCACGGGATCTTCATCTATGACGCGACGCTCCATGTGCCGTTGATCTTTTTCAATCCGGGCCTCTGGCCGGCCCATGGGGTCGTCTCTGGCCAGGCCGGTCTGATCGACATCGCGCCCACGGTCCTGGAACTGCTGGGGCTGCCCGCCGAGCCCAAGATGCAGGGTCTTTCGCTGGCCCCCGCATTGAATAAGGGAAAAACCAAGCCCGTAAGTTTCCAATATATCGAATCCGTGGCGGCCATGATGGACCGCAATTGGGCTCCGCTCCAGGGGATCAGGACCGAAGAGTGGAAATATATCGACGCCCCGCAGCCCGAGCTCTACGACCTTCGGAACGATCCAGGGGAAACGAAGAACGTCCTTGAAAGAAATCCCGACCGGGCGCGCCGTATGCGCGAAACTCTGCAGGGTCTCATCCGGAGCTCATCCTCCCCCGCCGCCTCGAAGGTTCTCCAATCAACGGTGGACAAGGAGACGCGGGACAAGCTGGCTTCCCTGGGCTATGTTTCGGGAAGGACCGCCAGCAGCAGCGAGTCCCGGCCGGATCCCAAGACCATGATCGCCCTGGACAATCTCTTCAACGAGGCGATCAACGCTTCCGAGACCGGGAATCTGGAGATGGCGGAGCGGATCTATCAGGACGTCCTCAAAAAACAGCCGACTTTCACCGTCGGGTACGAATATGCCGCTTACAATTTGTACAAAATGGGAAAGCTGGACGAGGCCATCGCGCTCTTGAAAAAGGCTTTAGCCCAGAACCTAACGACGACATCCCTGATCTCGAGGCTCGGACTCTACGATCAGGAGGCCGGGCGCTTAGAAGAGTCCATCGGGATCCTGGAAAAGGCCATCAAACAGGACCCGAATTATGCCGAAGCCTACAACTATCTCGGCGTCAGCTACTTAAAAAACGGCCGGACCGCGGACGCCGTCGCCTCCTTCAAGAAGGCTATCGCCCTGGATCCCGACTATGCCCTGGCGCTGAACAATCTGGGCAACGGCTATCTGGCCTTGCAGGATTACGATGCCTCCGAGCAGACCTACAAACAGGCGATAGCCGTCGACCCGGCTCTGGCCGCGGCCTACAACGGCTGGGGCGCCGCCTCCTACCGGAAAGGCCTCACGGACGAAGCTCTTTCCCATTGGGAAAAATCGCTGGAATTGGACCCTCGGCAGCCGGACACCTCCTATAATCTGGGGCGCGTCCACCTCCGGCTTGGACATAAAAAGGAAGCCCTGAAATTCTTCGAGCTTTTTGTGCGAACGGCTCCGGCCCAGAAATATCAGAAAGACCTGGACGAGGTCCGGGGCGTCATCGAACGGCTCAAAAAAGAGATCGGAGGAAAGGCGCATTCATGATGGATCGTAAAAACAGTGTCCGTTTCGGGATTCTTGCCCTCACCGCACTTCTGGCCGCTGGCATCGCTGGACAACAAAAACCCAAGCCCGCCCTTCCTCCCACCTATCAAAACTGGCTGAACAATGAGGTCGCGTATATCATCACGGCCAAAGAACGGGACGTTTTCCTCGCCCTTCAAACGGACAAGGAGCGGGACATCTTCATCGATGCTTTTTGGAAACAGCGGGACCCGACCCCCGGGACGCCCGAAAACGAGTTCAAGCAGGAGCACTACCGGAGGATCGCCTACGCGAATCAATATTATGGCCGGGAAACGACGCGGCCCGGCTGGCAGACCGACCGGGGGCGGATGTCCATCCTTCTCGGCCCGCCGCTTGACACCGTCAGCATCCAGGGCGGAGGGACGGTCCATCCCTGCCTCATCTGGTCATACGAGACAAAATCGCAATACGGCCTCCCCGCCCATTTCAACCTGGTCTTCTACAAAAAGGACGGCTTCGGAGAATACATTCTCTACAGCCCGGCCCAGGACGGGCCCGCCCGTCTCCTGGTGAATTACCAAGGCGATTTCACCAACCGGGAGGAGGCCTATCTCCGGCTGAGAAAATACGATTCGCGGCTCGCCGAGGCCGCCCTGTCCCCGATCCCTGACGACACGACCTTTTACGGACAACCCTCCCTGGCGTCCGAGCAATTGTTCGCCCAGATCGCCTCCCTGCCGCAAAAAATGGTGGACGACCGCTACGCCGAAGCCCTGCTCAAGTTCAAGGACGTAGTCGATGTGGAATACACAGCCAACTATATCGACAGCAACGCGCTGCTGAAGGTCTTTCAGGACGAGTCGGGTCTTTTTTTCGTCCACTACGCGATCGAGCCCAAACGGCTCTCTCTCTTGACCGGAAACGACAAATACAGTTTGAATTTCGCCCTCAACGGGATCGTGACCGACATGCAGGACCGGGTCGTTTTTCAATACGGAAAGAACGTTCCTCTCGATTTCCGCAAAGAGCAGATCGATGATATCCAAAAAACGTCGCTGGTGGTCCAAGACATGATCCCTCTCATCGACGGGGATTTCAAGTTCAGCCTGCTCCTGAGAAATACGGTGTCCAAGGAATTCACCTCCTTCGAGGGCCGGGTCTCGATCCCCGCCGACGCGGCGGCCGCGCTGCGGATGGGCCCGGTGCTCTTGGGCTATCAGCGGAAGTCTGTCGCTCCGCCGGCCGACTTCAACAAGCCGTTCAAGATCGGCCGCGACCAGATCTCCTGCCAGGCGGATAACGTCTTTCACCCCAGGGAGACGATGGTCGTGTTCTTCCAGCTCTTCGGCCTGAAGCCGGACCTGGCCCAAAAGGGTCACGTCGCCTATACGATCCAGAAAGACGGCCGCGAGCTGACATCGAAGATCAAGTCCTTGAAAGACGCGGACCGTCTAAATATCTTTGAAGAGCTGCCGCTCAAAGATATCCCGGCCGGCAACTACCGGCTCAGGATCTCCCTCGTCGACGGCGAACGGAAAGAACTCCTTTCCGCGACGCAGGACTTCGGCGTCTCGCCGCTGGCCGACCTGCCCCGGCCCTGGATCGTCTCCAAGGTGATGCCGCCCTCGAGCGACATCGAATACGCCTACATCCTCGGCACGCAATGGGCGAACGAAGACCGCCTCGAGGAAGCCGATCGATCCCTCAGCCGGGCCGCCGGCCAAAACCCCACCTCCGTCAAATACGCGCTGGGCTACGCTCAAATCCTTCTGAAAATGAAGGATTATCGCAAAGTCAAAGAGATCCTGCGCCCGTTCCTGGACAAGCCGGAGACCGCCGACCGGCTCCTGACGCTCTGGGGCGCGGCCTGCCAGGCATTAGGCGATTATGCCGAGGCGATCGAGGCCTACAACAAATATCTGGCCCAGGCCGGAATGAACCTGCCGGTCCTCAATTCGCTCGGGGAATGTTATTACCGCCAGGGGAATATGAAGGAGGCTTTGGCCGCTTTGGAAAGATCCCTGGAACTCAATCCCAAGCAGGATTCCATCCGCAAGCTCGTCGACGAGATCAAGCGGAAAAAATAAGGGGGCCCGTCCTCAGGCCGGCCGGAATTCCTCGCGGCGGACCGTGACCCGGTCCAGCTTGTCCATCAGGACCGTGACCCCGATCCCCGGCCCGGTGGGAACAATCATCGTCGAATCGGGTTGGAGGACGAACTCGGGTTCCACGATGTCTTCTTTGTAGTAACGCTTGCTCGCGGAGATGTCGCCGGGCAGCGTGAAATTGGGCAACGAGGCCAGCGCGACGTTGCCGGCCCGCCCGATCCCCGACTCCAGCATCCCGCCGTGCCAGACCGGGATGTTTTTCGAAGCGCAGTAGTCGTGAATGGCCACCGATTCCGTAAAGCCGCCGACGCGCCCGGGCTTGATGTTGATCACGCGGCAGCTTTTCAATTCCAGCGCCGCCCGCGCGTCGGCCAGGGTGTGGATGCTTTCGTCGAGGCAGAGGGGCGTCTTGAGCTCGCGCTGCAATTTGGAATGGTCATAGATGTCCTCGTAGCTCAGGGGCTGCTCGATCAGCAGCAGACCGGCGTCGTCCATCGCCCGGAAAATGCCGACATCGCTCAGTTCATAGGCGGAATTGGCGTCCACCTGGAGGAGGACCTTGGGAAACTCCCGACGGAGGGCCTTCACCAGTTCGATGTCGCGTCCGGGGGCGATCTTGATCTTGATCCGCCGGTATCCTTCGTCCAGATACGTTCCGACTTTTTTGACGAGCGCTGCCGGGGTCGTCTGAAGGCCGACGCTGACGCCGACGGCCACCCGGTCGCGCCTGCCGCCCAGCATTTGGGAGAGCGAGACACCCTTCGCCTTGGCCAGCGCGTCCCAAAGGGCCGATTCCAGTCCGGCTTTGGCCATACGGTGGCCCCGGAACCGCGTCCAGAGGGCGATGGCCTCATCGACCCGGGAGATCTCCTTTCCCAGGACGGCCGGGATCAGGCAGTCGCGAAGGACGTGCCAGGCGGTCTGGACCGTCTCGGAAGAATAGAGCGGCGTTTCTTCGACGACGCACTCTCCCCAGCCCGTCAGGCCGCCGCCGTCGAGCCGGACCAGGACGTGTTCCTCGTGGGTCTCGACGCCCATGGACGTCTCGAAGGCGGACACCAGTTCCATTTTCGTGTGTCGGATCTCGATCCTGTCGATACGCATGGATTCCTCCTCTTTCGGTCGGCGTAAATCGTCAATAAAAGAATATCACGTCCGCGTCCCGAATATCATCCGGCGGCCAAAAAACTCGGCCGGCCGCCAGCTCAGGGAGCCAGAACCTTTCTCGTTTTCAGGTCGAACTTAGCGCCGGGCAGCAGGACGTGCATGACCATACCGGCGAGGCCGATGGTCTTCCCCGGAGTGACCGAGACCTTGGCCTGGGCCGGGTCGTAGACGATGACGTCCTTGTCCCCGATCACGTCGAACGTCTCGTCCGGATGGACGATAATGGCCGTCGCCTCGTCGATGCCTATCCCCAGCAGTTTAGGGTTCTCCGCGACCAGGCTGACGAGCCGGTTGTGGCGCTTGCGGGTCGCGAAGTGCTGGTCGATGATCGTCGTCTTGATGAATCCCAGTCCGGGCGCCGTGATGACCATGCCCGCCTCGAGCGTCTCGAACTCGTGCCCGGCCGCGGGCGGCCGTTTCTCGTCGCCGGTGATCATGACCTCGCTCATGATCGCCGCTCCGGCGCTCGTCCCGCCGATGACGGCGCCATTCTCATAGATCTCGAGCAGCTTCTTGTGGACGGGCGTGTCGAGAAGCGCCTTCGTGACCCGGGCCTGGTCGCCCCCGGTGAAATAGACGCCCCCTGCGTCGTTCAGGATCGCGGCGGTTTCCGCCTTGGAGGCCTGCTCCCGGGTCGGATTGAAGATGACGGCGTCGGTCACGCCCAGCTTCTTGAACTCATCGACCATCGACGTCCCCGACTCGTCCGGCGTGGCGCTGGCCAGGGGAATGACGACGATCCTGCCGCTCTTGACCTGCGCCGCGAGCTCGACGAATTTTTTCATCATGCTTTCTGACCGCGTGCCGCCGCCGATGATAAAGAGGCGTCCCTGCGGCGCGGCCTGGCCGGACAGGACAAGTCCGAATAAGAGGGCGGCCAATCCTGACTTCCATCTTCTCATCTTCTTCTCCCTTGGACCGATTTTGTCGAATGCCTATTTCAGGCCGAGCTCGGCGTGCTTTTGGGCGATCGTCTCGGCCAGCTTGTCCAGGGTCGCGAATTCCCCCGCTCGGGGCAATCCGCGGCAGATCACCGGCGCCAGGACTTCGACCTTGAGATTGGGGATCAGAGCGGCGATCTGATCGACGATCTTATGCCCCCAGCCGAAGGAGCCGACCACCGAGGCGAATTTCAATTTCGGCCCCAGGGCGTTGGCGAGATACGCCGCGTAGGCGACCTCCGGATGAGGTCCGATGTGGACCGCGGGGGTCCCGAGCACGATCGTCGCGGCGTCCACAAGGGCCATAGCCAGCTTGCCGATATCGGTCTCGGACAGGTTGAACTGATGGACCTTGACGCCGCGCTCGGCCAGGGCGGCGACGAGGTGATCGACCATCAGCGCCGTGCTGCCGTGCATGGAGACGTAGGCGACGACGGCCTCCTCGTTCTTGGGCTTGTCCGAGATCCAGTCGCGGTAGGCTTTGAGGATGAATTAGGGATAGGTATTTGCATGAAGTGACAGTCACTTAGGGATAGGTATTTCATTTTTGAGGGCTGCGGCCGATTACGTGTTTTTTCGGCTTTTCCCCTCCTCTCATCGTGAAAGATGTTAAATCATGACGAGAGGAGATGTCAAGATGGCCAGAGGTGCTCCCAGCAGAGGCAAGTGGAGAGCCCGGGCCCGGGTTCCCGGAGCTCCCAGCAAAGGAAATAGACGGCCTTAGCCGGATCTCATTATTGTGGACACGAAAAACGCGCTCTTGGTCTGTCATAAAGAGTTAGACCAGAAGGTCAAGGATATTATAGAAACACTAAACAATTTGGGAAAAAAGAAATTGCTTTAACTTATTTCTTCTTTCCAAAGAGTTGACATTTATAGGAGACATAGTTATCTTTTAATCAAAAGGGAAATCCCAAAAAGAGGAGGTAAATCATGATTGGAATGAGTTTCTTGGCTTCGCTCCTTCTGTTTATCATTAGTGTTATTGTATCGGTGATATTATTCTTTTTGTTAAAGATCAGGATCGGGAAGGGAATAATCGGGTTTATAGCTGAGGTTTGTGTGGGATGGTTCGGAGCCTGGCTGGGATGGATTCTTGGACATTGGTGGATCAAATTGTGGGATGTTTATATCATTCCTGCGATCCTTTGTTCAGCTTCATTAATCCTGGTTCTTCATGTCTTGTTCCCTCCACCGAAGGAAGAGAAAAAGCCTCTCTCCTAAGAATGTTTGAAGCCCCGGGCTTTTTCTCACT
>Ga0315296_10004754_pt1 | contig 11064 bp, 8 predicted proteins | sample YL17G14_18_MG_FD_203921 | JGI IMG/M metagenome (GOLD analysis project Ga0315296, IMG submission 203921) | Sediment microbial communities from Yellowstone Lake, YNP, Wyoming, USA - YL17G14_18 | ecosystem: Environmental > Aquatic > Freshwater > Lake > Sediment | place: USA: Wyoming | collected...
TTGCCGATCTGTGCGTAGGCGCAACCCATCATGATGGTTTCAATGGCGCCTAGGCGCGCAGTGAGATAGCGCATGTCAAAGGTTGTGGGTGAGCCTCCGTAGATTACTGGTGCGCCAGGGTTGGCGAGCTGTGAGATAACCAGCCCACTGAGGAATTCTGCGTTCAGTTGAACCAGCGAGCCTGCAAGTGTTACGGGTCCTGTGGCACCAAGCTGTGGCATCGGAAGGATCTCCGCAGGGATTCCGAACTTGGCGCAATCCATCAAGTTCTGGACAATGAAATCTCCCCATTTCAAAGGAGCTGACGGGCAGAGGTCGAAGATCGCCATAGGCTTTCGAGCCAGTTCCTTCTCGCCCCCGCGGATCGCGGCCAGCATGTCTTTCATGTCATATAGGCCGTCCACGCTGAATGTGCCGGTAACTATCGTCTTTGGCGAGTTCTTCAGCACAATGTATAGTCGATACCGGTCAACGATCGCATCAGGGACGTCTGTAACTACGAGCGCCGTACTCTGGGCCTGAATATGCTCCAACCCATCGGCCAATCGGACAAAATCAGCAAGATCCCTCGATACCGGCCGCCTGATTTCAGAGGTTTGCGAGTCGAGCAGATAGAGCGCTGCTGAGCCTGGATCGTAGTGGACCCGATTCTCCTCAAGGAGCAGGTCATGTTTTCCATCGCGGCTGTACAGTCTTATTGTTGACGGAGCTTTGACTAGAGACTCGTTCACCAGATGCTGTGGAACACGGGCAACCTTCTTGGTCCAGTCAACATCCGATCCGGCATCGGCAACCAACTTCAAAGCAGCATCGCTTTGTATCATTACGCCAATTTCTTCCAAGATCTTCAGCGACTTCAGATGAATCGTTTCTATCTGTTCTCGTGATAGCAGCTGAAGCCAAGGCTGACTTGAAAACGACAGCTTAGTCATTCCCATTACCCGTTTCCTGAACGTCACGTTTCAGGAGTAGGGAAAGCTCCATGTGCCTTTGAATATTTAACGTAGTCGTGAGCACAGTATCGTATGTGAGTTGTCGACAATCGGGGGAGTGGATAGCAGTGGCTGAAGATGGCTTAGATGCGAAGAGCGCACGCGACCTAGTGGATGGCGTACCACGTCTCAATCGTTTCAGGACTGTTGACGAGCTCGAAGAAGCATCACGTGAACTGGCTGAGACGTACCCAGGTGCTGTTGAATGGAGAAGAATCGGCGAGTCTTCTGAAGGAAGGCCAATCACGGCACTCATCATTGGTGAGGGTGATCGATCGGCTTTCCTGTACGGTTTTACTCATCCGAACGAGCCAATCGGGTCGATGACCATAGAGTATCTCGCATCAAGGCTCGCGGTCAACGCCGAGTTGAGGAAGAAGATCGGATACAGATTCATACTCGCAAAGGCGATCGATGTAGATGGCGCTCGACTGAATGAGGGATGGTTTCGCGGGCCATTCGATCTGCTCACGTACTCTGAGAACTACTATCGACCACCGCCGAACGAGCAGGCGGAATGGACTTTCCCGATCGATCACAAGACGCTCCATTGGACAACACCGAATCCCGAAACCAAAGCCATAAAGAAGATTGTGGACGAGTTCGAACCTGAATTCACGTACATACTCCACAACGCCGACTTCTGCGGCGTGTACTACTACCTGAGTCACGAACTCCCCTCCGCTTACACAGAATTGAAGAACATTCCCACTTCAGAGGGTTTGCCACTGCATAGAGGCGAACCACCAGACGAGCCGTACATGAAGAGCCTCGACGACGGCATATACCACGACTACGGGATCACAGACGAATACGAATTTCTCTCGAGCACTCTGAACTGCGACCCAGCGACAAGAATTGACTGTGGAACCGACTCCTACGAATACATACGAGAAATGTACGACGGCTTCTGTTTGACATGCGAGGTCCCGCACTTCTACGATGAGAGGATCATGGACACAAGCCCAACTCGTTCAAAGCGACGGTACTTGCTCTTGGGAAGTCTCAAGATTGAAGCCGACACTCACAGCCTCGTCAAACGCTGCTTCGAAGAATCCAATGAACTACTCAATACGAATTCCAGAATCTATCGTGCGATTAGGTATTTCGTCGAGCACTGGCCTGATGATGAGCAGACCATGCGCATACATTCAGAGGACGAGGAGTTCGAGCGTCCGGCCACGGCGGCGGAGGCCTTCGATTTAACGGTGCTGAAGAGGTTCGGACAGATGCCGACACTGGGGATGGTGCAGAGGCTCCTCAAGGAGGCTGAGGAGAGAACAAGGCGTCAGAAACTCAGAACTCTGCATGAGACAGTTCATTCCCGCCTCATCCAGCTGAATGCGGATGTCATGCGGGAATCCAATCCAAGAGCGATTCCTATAGACACACTTGTGAGAATCCAACTTCAAAGCGCCCTCATCTGCTTGCGACACCTGAGCTCGAGGATGCACTGATGAGGAAACTGGAAGAGACCGGGAGCTTGGTTGAGGTCGTTATGGTCTGATCTGCTACGGAGGCTTTGGCAAGGATGCTAGTTGTTCCACCGACCGCTCAAAGGCCCACAGAGATTGACAGAATAATCGCAAAGGTCACCCGGAAGGCGAAGCATCGCAACGAGATCGTTCAATCAGTTCGGAAGGTGTGGATGCCATATCATAGGATTTGGATCTCATGCACCGACATCCGCACATCGAGACCCGCACGAGTGGTTACAGCACTCAACGCGCTTTTCTGCTCCTCCACGGGAAGTGAACGTGAACTTCTGCAGCTCTTCAGGCCAAGACATCTCGAGAAACCTCTCAAAGAGATGGATGCGGATCCCAGCGAGGTCGTTCTCTCGTATCCCGAAGCTGACTTGAACATGATTATGGACAAGCTGATAAAACTGCGCGCGGAGGGTCAAGATCAACTTGTGCAGATGAAGTATCAACTTACCAATGAATATCGGAAGATGCAATGGCGATATCTCTTCCTTCCCAGATCGACACATTCACTTCAGCGCGAGGAGCAAACTTCAGCTAGGGTTGCGGAGCTTCAGTCCAGATCACTCGCGGTCGACCTTTGTCTGAATCTGACTGGCAGTCTTGTTCCCCAGAACATTGGGGAGCACGACGTCCTCTACGTGCCAATGGCAGTTGTTCATGTCAAAGAAGGTGAGAATGACTCCAGTCATCATATTCTAATTGACTTGACGACTGGAAGGCTAGACGCTGCTTTGACCGGCCTGTGTGAGGCAAATGAAGACTTCAAGTCTCGTCTGGCGACGGCCTTGAGACTTTGAGCAATGGGAACGTAATGAGTTGCGCTCGAAACAGAGTACACAGCTGCGTTTGCTCACACATCGCGTTGATCTGGCGGGGAGGGAAGTCTTAAATCAATTCTGGCTCCCATACCTGATAGATTGGAGTCCGAAATGAAAAGAAAGACTCCGATAGGAGCATTGCTATTCGCCTTTCTTCTCTTGTCGACATTGCTCACACTCCCAACAGCGCATGCAGCTTGGTACACCCCCCCTACACAGAAGCTCAAGTTTCCAATGATGGTTCTCGGCTGGGACGACTGGTCAGTAAATTCTGGCGAGGCCATCACTGAGCAACTAAAGAAAGTCGGAATCTCCGTCGAGGTAGTGCCGACCGATGACTCTGCAATGTATCCACGACTGTACGACCGAGACTACGGACTTGAAGAGATGAGCTACGGATACTCCGCGTACCCGTCGCACATGTTCTACAGATTCCACTCGAGCACTGACTGCGCCAATTGCGGACAAGACTGGAGCTTCCGCAATGCAACCGTTGACAAGGTAATCGATGAAATGCTAAGAACGACTGACAACCAGAAAGCACGTACCCTAATGTGGAAAGTTGAACAGATGGCTGCAGAGAACGTCCCATATGTGCCGCTCTTCCTCACTGACGAGTACCATGCGTTCAGGAAAGAATGGACCGGCTACACTGTTATGCCCGCTGGTCCGATATCGTACCTGAACTGGCTCACATTGCCCGATATCTACTCGACTGCCGGGAAGAAGGACTTCATCATCGCCTTCAACAACGAGCCTGAAACATTCAGTCCTATGGCCGCGACAACTGGCCGATCCCTGCTGTACTCCATGAGCGTCTATGACACGTTGCTAGCCTACGACGAGAAACTCCAGCCGATCCCATGGATGACCACCGCGTTGCCAGACTTCTCTTCAGATGGAAAGACCATGACCTTCCACCTCAAGCCAAATCTGAAATGGCATGACGGCAAACCTGTAACCGCTAATGATGTCATCTTTACCTTCGTGTACATTGTCTCTCAAGCTGCAGTCGGACAAAATGCAGGCGAGATCATAAAGTACTTCGAGTCCGGCGAAGCTCCAGACGATCTCACAGCAGTGATACATCTCAAAGAACCGTACGTCTGGGCATCAGAAGCATTCGGCACCCAATACATAGTGCCTGAGCACATCTGGAAAGACACAAAACTGGTACCTAAGTACGATTGGGATCAATCCATTGTTAGCCCGAAGATCGCCGTGGGCTCCGGACCATTCATGTTCAGCTCATGGGTGCCAGGCGAGTTTATCAAACTCGTGAAGAACCCGAACTGGTGGAATGCAGGACACCCGATCATAGACACACTGATCTTCAGGAAGATAGACACGGAATCAGCCAGAATACTCGCAATACAGAAAGGGGAAATTGACACGGAAAGATATTCAGTGGAGCCGGCTTTTGTCGAACAGGTGAAAAGTAACCCCGACCTCACCCTTACCCACACGGTCGATCAGTGGGACTACATACTGGCTTTCAACAACAAGTCTCCTCCATTCGATGATGTTTGGGTGAGACGAGCAATCGCATACGCCCTTAACAAAGACGAGGTCGTGAAACGAGGAGCCCTAGGCTACGCAACAGTCACCACAGGCTACTGTCCGGCAGCTTTCTACCCATTCTGGAGCAACCCGAACGTCCTCACCTACCCATACAACCCAGACAAGGCCAACAAGATACTTGACGAGCAGGGGTACCTGGATATTGACGGAGACGGCATAAGAGAACTCAAAGACTTTGTCGCCGCCTACCAGCAGCAGAAACAGCAACAAGAACAGCAGCAACAAGCACTGATGAACCAGTACATGACCTTGGCGGCTATCGCTGTGATAGTCATCGTCGTTGGACTGTACCTCGTCTACAGGAGAAGGAAAAAGGCTTAACATCTAACTCCCCCTCTTCTTTTTTTGTAGAGAACCATTGGTGATGAGAGACTACTTAGTCAAGCGAGGACTATCAGCCCTTGGCACTCTCGCGCTAGCGGTCGTCCTAAACTTCTTCCTTTTCAGAATAATGCCAGGCGACCCGACAAGAACAGTGGTAGGCGACTTCCGGGTTGCGCCCGAAGTGAGAAAGGTGCTCATTCATCAATTCGGCTTGGACCAGCCGATATGGGTGCAGTTTCTCCTCTACGTGCAGAACCTCTTGGTAGGGAACTTGGGTGTTTCGTTTCAGTATCGAGGAACGTCTGTTGCTGCCATAATCTTCGGAAGGAGACTCTTCAATACTTTCATACTGATGGGCTCATCAATTGCGGTGGCTCTCCTAATCGGGATTGTGATCGGGACCATAGCTGCTTGGAAGCGAGAGTCCAAGTTTGACGTATTTACCGTGATCTTTTCGCTCGTGACTTACTCGATGCCAGTTTTCTGGCTTGGTATGCTGATCATTCTCGTGTTCGGCTACTATCTGAACAGTATTCCGATCGCCGGCACGATCACAGTTGGGCTAACCTACTCGAATGTGTTCGAGTATGCGGCTGATTATCTTCATCACATGACGGGGCCATTCGTGACCCTAACATTGTCGTTCATTGGATACTACTTTCTCATAATGAGGGATTCAATTCTCGACGTGTTCACAGAGGACTACATGCTGACCGCCAAGGCAAAGGGGCTCAGCAACAGGAAGATCCTATTCCGGCATGCAATGAGGAACGCGACCCTCCCGATGGTCTCTCTGATTGCGGTGGAAGTGACCTACCTTTTCGGCGGCGCAACGATGACTGAGACGGTTTTCTCTTGGTACGGTATCGGGCGCCTGGTCTACGAGGCCGTTGTGATGGCGGACTATCCGGTTCTCCAAGGTATATTTGTCGTGATGGCGGTCGTCGTTATTGCAGCGAACTTCTTGGCGGACATAGCGTACGCACTTCTGGATCCTAGGATTCGATACTAGGAAAGCGATGGACTTGACAAGCCAAGAACCCGTTACGCTGCAGATCAAGGAGGATCGCTTTTGGCTGTACCGGAGGAAACTAGGTGACTTTTGGAGGCTATACAGAAGGAGCGCCTTAGGCAAGCTCGGCCTAATCATCGTCTCCTTCTTCGTGATCGTGGCAGTTGCTGCGCCTTGGATTGCCCCGTTTGATCCTTTCTCTTTCGTCGGAGATCCCTTCCTCAAACCTTCATCGACGCACATCCTCGGAACAGATCAGGTTGGTCGCGACATCCTCAGCAGAGTCATCTACGGCACTAGAATTTCCCTACTTATCGGACTTGTAGCGAGCGCCATGACGATCGGCCTGGGAACCGTGATCGGTCTAGTCTCGGGATATCTTGGAGGTTGGATCGATAATGCCCTGATGAGAATCACGGATCTCTTCATAATAATTCCAGCACTACCGCTGATGCTCATCATGGCTTCGATACTTGGGAAAGGGATAACGAACATCATCATCGTAATCACAGTGGTAGGCTGGACAGCAACTGCAAGAATGGTTAGATCTCAGACCCTGTCACTGAAGGAGCGGCCATTCACAGAAGCGTCCAGAGCGATTGGATCGACAGATCTTCACACAATCGCCCGACATATCGTACCCAACGTCTTTCCTCTCGTCTTTGCGAACGGAATGATAGCAATAGTCGACGCCATCCTGTCAGAAGCCGGCCTGAGCTTTCTGGGATTCGGCGACCCCTCGGCCCCAAGCTGGGGCATGGTGCTTCACTTCGCCGACAATGCCGGAGCGACAGTCAATGGATACTGGTGGTACATCGTGCCGCCCGGGATTTGCATAATGTTCCTAGTGATGGGTTTCGCTTTCATCAGCTACAGCACTGACCAAATCCTCAACCCGAGGCTGAGAAGGAGATAGACCACCCATGAGCGTCTTGGACGTCAAGGATTTGACGACTCACTTCTTCATGCAAGAAGCCGTCGCACGAGCTGTGGAGGATGTTAGCTTCAGCCTCAGGAAAGGGGAGATGCTGGGCCTCGCCGGCGAATCAGGCTGCGGAAAGACCACAACCGCTCTCTCCATCATGAAACTGCTTCCGCCGGGCGGCAGGATCTTGAAGGGAGAGATCATCCTCGACGAAGAAGACCTAGTGAAGAAAACCGACTCTGAGATGAACGCGATCAGGTGGAAGAAGATCTCTATCGTATTCCAGGGTGCTATGAACGCATTGAATCCAGTAATTCGTGTTGGCGACCAGGTTGCAGAGGCCGTCACTGAGAAGGAGAGCGTGAGCAAAGCGGAAGCCTGGCAGAGAGCCCGTTCACTGTTCGAACTCGTCGGCTTGGACAGTTCCAGAGTAGCCGATTACCCGCATGAGTTCAGCGGCGGCATGAGGCAGAGAGTAATGATCGCCATGGCATTGGCGTGCAGTCCAAGCGTCGTCATCGCCGATGAGCCCGTGACCGCCTTGGACGTGATCGTCCAGGCTAGAATACTGGAACTCATCAAAGAGCTTCAGAGAAAGCTCGGCCTTTCAGTGATCATGATCACCCATGACCTCTCAGTGATAGCTGAGACATGTGAGAGGGTCGCCATAATGTACGCAGGGCGTATCGCTGAGCTTGGTAGCGTCAATGACATCTACAAGGATCCTTGGCACCCATACACTGAGGCGCTGATCACCGCCTTTCCTAGCCTAGTTGGACCGAAGAGGCGTTTCAGCTCTGTGCCAGGAGACCCTCCAGATCTCACCTCGCCGCCAAGTGGTTGTAGATTTCACCCACGATGCCCTTGGCAAGATGAGACATGTCGAGACCAGAATCCCGAATATCGGAATGTGGGCGCGGATCACTACGTGGCATGTCACCATAGTGAGAAGTTCCGTGAAAAGCTTCTAGGAGAGCGGGTCTAACGCGAGAAGAAGCATTCCTCAGCGTTAAGAATCTCTCCGTTTGGTTCCCCGCTCGGAGAGGAGTTTCAGGTATCTTCACGAGAAAAGAGGAGTGGGTACGGGCCGTAGATGATGTCTCATTCGATGTACGCAAAGGCGAGGTGATGTGCATTGCGGGCGAAAGCGGAAGCGGAAAGACCACGGTCGCAAGGGCACTGCTCGCTCTGACTCGAAGCAGATCCGGCGCCGTAAACCTGGCAGGCAAGGACATTCTCTCACTCTCTAAAACCGAACTGAGAAAGCTTCGCTGCAAGATGCAGATCATCTTTCAAGATCCCTACGAATCAATCGATCCTCGAATGAGCATACTAGAGATTCTGACCGAGCCTTTGGAAGTCAACAAGGTTGGCCGAAGCCGAAGAGAAAGGGAAGAGAGAGCGCGCAAGGCGCTTGAAGATGTTAGGCTCCTACCCCCACATGAGTTCGCCAGAAGATTCCCACATGAGCTCAGCGGTGGTCAGAGACAGCGTGTTGCCATAGCTCGCGCGCTCGTTCTTCAGCCTGACCTCATTATTGCGGATGAGCCCGTATCCATGCTGGACGCGTCAATCCGGGTACAGATTCTCAATCTCCTTCTCGACCTCCGCGAAGAGTATGATCTCACCTTTCTCTTCATCACACATGATCTTGCTCAGGCCAGATATGTAGGCAATGACATCGTGATCATGTACTTGGGAAAGATGATGGAATACGGACCTGTTGAAGATGTCGTGAAGAAACCAATTCATCCATACACCAGAGCACTCATCTCGAACGTTCCAGTTCCCGACCCAACCATCAAGCGGGACAAGATTGCTGTAAAAGGGGAGACCCCGAGTGCATCGGACATTCCCCCGGGTTGCAGGTTTCATCCTCGATGTCCATACGCCGCAGACGTCTGCAAGACAAAGGAGCCAGAATTCCAACGGATCGACAGCAACCGGTATTCTGCATGCCACTTCAATGACCGATGGCTCGCCTAGCAGTCTGCTCATATGCAGTTGAGGGAATCCCTTTGATCGACAAGATAGAATTCTCTTCAAAAGACCTCGACGAAGCTGTCAGATTATTCCAGGGCCTAATCAGGATCGACACGACGAATCCTCCGGGAAATGAAGGCAAAGCCGCGGAATACCTCAAGACGCAATTTGAGAGCAACGGCATTGACTGCGAAGTGCTCGGCGAGCCCGGGAGGGAGAACGTGATCGCGAAGATCAACGGTCGAAGAGAGAAACCAAGGCTCCTCTTCGAAGCTCACACGGACGTCGTTCCGGCAATAGGCGTGGGAACATGGAGTCACCCACCGTTCTCAGCGGAGATCGAGGATCGCTGGATCTATGGTCGAGGAGCATGGGATGACAAATTCGACGTCGCTGTTCAGGCAATGAGCCTGATTCTACTGAAACGCCAGAACGTGAAACTGAATGGAACACTCCTGTATGCTGCAGTTGCTGACGAAGAGGTCGCGGGATCCGGAGCCGCATGGCTCACCAAGAAGGTCCCGGAGAAAGTTGCCGCCGAGTATGTTGTCGGCGAAGGTGGAGCGCCTCCGATTCAACTGGGGAGGCAGAAACTGTACTGGATAACGACTGGGGAGAAAGGTCTCGCATGGTTCAAGCTAACAGCTAAAGGAAAGGCTGGGCATGGATCGGTTCCGACCCTTGCGGATAACGCAAGCGTCACGATGGCGAAAGCATTCATCAACCTCTCCAACTTGAAGACGAAGGTCACTATCATTGACGAGGTAGCTCGTGCGATCAGGGCTGTCGTGTTTGCATTCCTCGGAGAAGAAGAGGGCTCGAAGATCAGTGAATCACAGCTAAACGAACAGGGGATCGACACACTCCTCGATACGATCGCATCGAAGGACAAGGATGCCGCTGAAGAGTTGAGAGCACTCACCAGGATGACCATCTCACCGAATGTCATCAAAGGCGGGACAGAGACCAACGTAATACCCGGCACCTGCGAAGGTAAGGTCGACATCAGGCTGATGCCCGGACAGAACCGTGATTATGCCACTGAAATTGTCAGGGAGTGCGTACGAGGACTAGATATTGACCTGGACGTGACTGACTATACTGACGCATCACTGTCTCCGTCGAGCACCGACTTTTACCGCGTCATCGAAGCAACTGTGGAGGAGTTGGCTCCCGGGTCCTCCACTCTTCCCCGACTGAGCACAGGTATGAGTGACAGTCGATTCTGGAGAGCTCTGGGGTCGATCGTGTATGGTTGCGTGCCGATGTCGCCCGACATAAGATTGTCTGATGTTCTACCGGGTGTCCATGGCGCGAACGAACGCATGAACATAGAAAGCTTGGGCTTTGCGACAAAGTTCCTCTGCAACGTGGCAGTGAGGATCCTTTCCTAGACCATGTGTAATCGGCCAGATATGTCTCGCCCAGGACGCTGTTCACGAGCCTTTGGTAGATCTTCAGCTTCCCTAACCCAGCCTTGGGGCTGACTTTTGAAGGGGCGGTAATGGCGGTTTCTCGCCGTTGGGTCTCTTGGTGCGGGCATCAAGATTTGCACCGTCAAGACTTTTGGCAAGTTCGATGCTTCTTCATTAGGTACCGTGCTGTCTTCATCCGATTCGTCTTTGTCTTCCTCCGCCGCTCGAGCGATCGAAGCAAACCTGTGGGCGCTTTGGGCAGCAGTCTGCGGAAGCGGCTTTCGGGAGGAAAACGATTTGGCATGGTATTTGACTGGGATTCCTTTTCCCCTATTCAACGGAGTACTCAAAGCAAGATTGCAGCCAGACACATTGGACAAGAGAATCGAAGAGATGCTCGAACTCTACAGATTGCGCAACTTACCAATGTACTGGTGGGTAGGCCCTACGAGTAGCCCTGGCGATCTGGGTGAGCACCTGGAATCCCACGGCCTAACTCTGGGAGATAGAATTCCAGGAATGGCCGT
>Ga0315296_10004755_pt1 | contig 11063 bp, 9 predicted proteins | sample YL17G14_18_MG_FD_203921 | JGI IMG/M metagenome (GOLD analysis project Ga0315296, IMG submission 203921) | Sediment microbial communities from Yellowstone Lake, YNP, Wyoming, USA - YL17G14_18 | ecosystem: Environmental > Aquatic > Freshwater > Lake > Sediment | place: USA: Wyoming | collected...
GAACGCCCCCACCAGCACGGCCAGGCCGCCCAGGACGCACAGCGACAGATACATCGGCTCGACGCGCTCCAGGACCCCCAACAGCCCGCTGATGTAGAACGGCGCATCCAGCGGCGCGCGCGCCACGGCATACACCCGCGCCGCCGCCAGCAGCAGCGCCGGCAGGTAGATCAGCGGGACCACGAAGGGCCCGGCGCGGCCGTTCACCCACTCGCGCGGCCGCTCCGGGAAGAACAGCGCAAAGTGCAGGAAGAGCGGCGCCAGGAGCAGCAGCGCAATCGAGTCGATCCAGAAGAAGGCCCAGTCGAGGTGATCGAGCGTGCCGTTGAAGGAAAAGGCGAACGTGCCGAAGAACGCCAGCGCCAGCCACAGAAAATGCTGCGTCGCCGGCTCGGCCGGCCGCCGAAGCCTGACCGAGATCCCGACGAGCAGCGTGAAGAGCCCGACCGACGCGAGCACGTAGTACAGCGTCGTGTTGCCCTGCGGCACCGGCGCCAGCCGGATATCCACCAGCGACTGGCTCCTGAGGCGCAGCAGCGTGTACCGGCGAGCCTGGCCCTCGCGACTGTTGTGCAGCAGATCGATCACGTCCGCCCGTCGATCGATCGGACGGCCGTCAACCGCCAGCAGCACGTCCCCGACCTGGACGCCCGCCGCTGCCGCCGGCGTGCGCGCCGCCACCTCGGCCGCCGTCACGCCATCCGTGCGGTTAACCCACAACACGCCGTCCTCGACCTCGTGCCAGCTCGCCCGGATCACCATGTTGGCCACCCCAAGCGGAACCAGGAGCGCGGCCAGCACGATGCCCAGCACAGTACGCCCGACGGCGGACAACCGCGGGCGGCTGATCACGTCGGCCACCTGCCCCGAGCGCGCCCCTGTCTGGGTGTCCATGGTCAGAGAAGAGAACTGTAGAAAACTAACTCAAGCAAGCCCTATACCAGGATTTCGACAGCAATTCGCAAAGTAAACCCTTTAATACCAATGACTTACAGATGATAAGCTACGCCGCAAACGCCCGGAGTCCGAAATAATGGATAAGAACTCCAAGAAAGCGGACGCCGAGAAACCTCCAAAAAAAGGGAAGCGCGGCCGCTGGCCGCGCTTCCCATCCACAGGATCCGAGCTGTCTAGAACCGGACAAGCACGCCGCCGACAATCCGCTTCGGGGGGCGTATCACGAGCAGCTCGTCGTACACCGAGCTCTCGGTCCCGCTGTCACGAAACAGGTTCCGCACCGCGAAGAGGACCTGCCACTGCGCCGAGGTGAAATCAAGGAACGGCAGGCGCTGCGTGACCTGCACGTCGAACCGCATGTCCAACCCCGGCCGGACGATCGACTCGCTGTCGTGGCGCGCGAAGCCCGTGTTGATCTTGTAGATGACGAAGACCCGCGTCTCCGTGCCCGGAATCTCGGTTTCCAGCTGCGTCGTCAGGTCGTGCAGGCGCTCGGTGGTCCCGGCGCGGGCCCCGTGCAGCGCGAGGACGGCAACAACCTCCCCGTCGCGCGGCGCGGCCCACGTGGATTCGGTCAGCGCGTACCAGACCGACCCCCGCAGCCTGTCGGTGATCGCGTTGCTCAGGCCAATGCCCCAGCCGCGCGTGCTCACGTCGCCGGCGGCCGCCACCGCGTACTGTTGATTCGCCTGGCCGGCGACCGGAAACGGCGTCCACGACCCGAAGAGCGTCGACTGCTGATCGGCCACATGCTGGAAGAAGGTCCGGAACGCCAACATGCGGTGCGCGCCCAGGTCCCGCTCGACGGACACCTCGTAGTGCCGGACACGTTCGACCGGTGTCGACTGCAGGTTGCTGAGCATGACCAAGGTCCCGGGCGCAGGCACCCACAGGTTTTCGGCCAGCGGCTGGAGGAACTCCTCGCTGCCCGGGGCAAGAACGCTCCGCGCGACCGTCGCATGGACGCGGAGCCTGTTAATGGGCACGACCGTGACGCTGGCGCGCGGGCTCAGGAAGCCGGCGCCGGGCAGGTAGTCGTAGGTCGAGAGGCTGCCGCCGTACGTGACGCTGAGATAGGGTGCCAGCGTCCAGCGGTCGATGCCGTACACCGTCCCCGCCGAGCGCGACCAGAAGCTCTTGGCCCTCGCCGGCGGATTCGTGGCGGAGCGCAGCAGACTGTAGGACGCCCCCACGTCGAAGACGTGCCGCCCCGGTGGGCGGGTGCGGTACGCGCCAGACACGAACCACGAGTTGGCGTCGGCCTGCGTCATCACCACCTTGGCCGCCCAGTCCCCGTGGCTGGCGGCAGGCCCCCGCAGCGACACGTACGCCACGCCGCCTGCCAGGCTTTGCGGCGAGAACATCGCCAGCGGATCACCGAGCCGCCCCGTGGTCAGCAGGTTGACCTCGCCGGAGAGGGGAAACGCGTTGAAGAAGTTCGCCGCGGCCCGCGTCGTGGATTCCAGGAACCGGCCGAAGCCCGTCAAGGACTCCGGCACGGTCAATTCGGGCGCCAGCGGCTCCGCCGCGGGCTCCCCGAGCGCCACCCGCTCGGTCGTGTTCTTGAGGACGTTCCGTGCGAGATGCCGCAGCCGCCAGGCCATCTCGGAGTGATCGTCGGTGGCAGGCGTCGCGGGTGAGAATGCACTGCCACCGCGATCGGCGCCCGGAATCGCGCCGGGCTGCCCGGCGCCGAGCGCCGCGGTCATTGCCGCCTGGTCGCCGTCCAGGCCGCCGCCGAACGACGCCGTCTTGATCATCTCCCGCTGCAGCGCGAAGGTGTGCCGTGAATAGCCGTTCGGCCTGACATCGACCATCTGCCGGCGGGACGGGATGAAACCTGGGCGATGGGCACGGACGATGTAGGCGCCGGCAGGCAGCAGGCGAATCGCGAACCGGCCGCGAGTGTCGGTCACGGCTGACGCGCTGGTGAGGCCCAGGGCGGAAACGATCACGCCCAACAGAGGCTGGCCGGTCTGGTCCAGCACCAGACCTTCGATTGAGCCGGACGCCGTGCGGGCCAGACGGCCGATCCGATCGTCACTGACCGCGATCGCGCCGCCCACCTGCGCGCGTGCCAGTGAGCCGGAACCCACGAGGCACATGAGGACCGCCGGTGCCACGATTGCACGGAGGCGGACGACCGGTCCCTGCCTTCCACAGCCGTGAGTCAGCATGGCTTGCCTCGGCATTCTCACTCGGTTCACCCCGACGGCCGGCCGGGCCTGCGAAGCCCCTAGGACGTCACGGTGAAATTGACGTTCTGCACGATCGTCCTGCCCGCGACCTTGTCCGTGATCCTGATCTCGAGACGGTAGTCGCCTTCCGGGAAGCTGGCCAGTGGAATCGACTGCCCTCCCGGCACCGGGTAGGCGGCCTCGAACTGCGGCGGCAGCGTCTCGGCATTGAACACCAGCGGGCTCGTCTTGTTGAAGAACTTCTCGCCGCCCTCCGTCTTTCGGTTGAAGTTATACTCGACCGTGACGTCCGGCTTCCCGTTCGTTTCGGCCGCGTTGTAGACGTAGAAGATGATCGCCAGCTCGTCCTTTTGCGTGAACTTCCGGTCCGTAGCGGCCGGGGTCACACGGTTCCCCCCGATGGTGTAAGGGTTGTCCGCCAGCTGGCTCTCAGCGATCGGTGCGGTCAGGGGATCGACCTTGTCGGCGACAATGATGCTGCTCGTAGTCAGACCCGGCAGCCAGTAGTCCGGCACCGTGATGGACTGCTTCACGAGGCTGGTCTTCGGCGCGGCGGCGTTCTTCTTGTCGGCCGCCGGCCGCTCGCGCACGACGAGGTAGATCGTGTAGTCGCCGGGCAGCACCGAGAGGGCGCGCGCCAGCCGATAAGGGCTCTTCCCTTCCGGCGCCTTCAGTTCCGGGAAGCTCACGTCCTCAAACGCGAACTCCTGGCGCTGCGCGGCCTTCGGATCCTTCGGCCCGCCGGCCGGCGTGTAGCCGGCCTTGAGCGCGTCGGCCTCCGACATGAAGTTGCCCTGCCCCGTGGTGCCGAAGCGCTCGTCGCCCGGCTTGTGATAGACGTTGGTCCTGGCGTCAGCCCACACCCTGGCCGCGAGCACCGGCTCGGTGCCCTTCTTGACCACGCGGATATACATCGACACCGAGGGGTTTGCGAGCGACCCCTGCGGAATCGAGATCATGTAGGGCACGAACGTGCGCTGGTCGCGCTTCTTGAGGTAGTGGTTCTGCCAGACGATCGGAAAGTCCGACGGGGCTGGCTGGCCGAGGGATACATCGGTCACGAGCTTGACGAGGGCCTGGATCTCCTGGGTCTGGGCCTTGTCGAGCTTCTTCTCGGCAGGCTTCTGCTGGGGATCCCGGGCGAAGGCCCAGCCTGCGGCGGCAGTTGAAACCACGAGGAGGACGATGACGGCGGCGGCGCTCAAAGCGGCGGGCGCCGGACGGCGATTGCGCATGGCGATTCTACCCTCAGTGTGCGCCGATGAGCCCCATCCTCCGCGATCATAGGCGCGTCGGCACGAGAAGTCAAAACCCTTGTCGGCTGACGAGGTTACTCCGACCGCAGGCGCTCGGGCGCCGTGTTATCATACCGGAACCGCTGCGGTCGGTGGGATTGCGCGGCCGGGCCGACGCCTCGCCTCATGCTTAGAGACACCCTGGCCATCGTCCTCGCCGGAGGCGCCGGTGAGCGCCTGTATCCCCTGACGCAGGAGCGGGCGAAGCCGGCGATCTACTTCGGCGGGCCGTACCGGATCATCGACTTTGTCCTCTGCAACTGCATCAACTCCGGCGTCCGGCGCATCTTCATCGCGACGCAGTACAAGTCCCAGTCCCTCACCGGGCACATCCGCAAGGGCTGGAGCATCGTGTCGGAGGAACTGGACGAGTTCATCGAGATCCTGCCGCCGCAGAAGCGCGTGGGCGAGCACTGGTACCTTGGGACGGCCGACGCGGTGTACCAGAACCTCTACTCGATCCTCCGGGAAGATCCGCAGCAGATCATGGTCCTCGCTGGCGACCACGTCTACAAGATGGACTACGCGCGCATGCTGCGGTTCCACGAAGAGCTGCGGGCGGGCGTGACCATCGCGACCATCGAGATGCCGCGCGGGGAGTCGCGCCGGTTCGGCGTCATCGAGGTGGACGAGCACGAGCGGGTCACCGGGTTTCAGGAGAAACCGCGCGATCCGGTGCCGATTCCGGGCTCGCCGCACCTCGTGCTCGCCTCAATGGGTATCTATCTCTTCGAGACCGACGTGCTGGTGGAGGCGCTGAGGGCGGACGCCAAGAGCCAGTCCTCGCACGATTTCGGCAAGGACCTCATTCCCGCGCTGATCCACCAGGCGCCCGCCTACTCCTACCGGTTCACCGACGAGAACAAGAAGATGGCAAAGTACTGGCGCGACATCGGGACGCTTGACGCGTACTACGACGCCAACATGGATCTCGTGCGGGTGAACCCGGAGTTCAACCTCTACGATCCGGAGTGGCCGCTCCGCACGTATCAGCCGCAGGCGCCCCCGGCGAAGTTCGTCTTCGCGGACGAAGGCCGGCGGTCGGGCCTGGCGCTCGATTCGATCATCTCGCCGGGCTGCATCATCTCGGGCAGCCGCGTGGTCGGCAGCGTCCTGTGCCCGAACGTGCGGGTCCACAGCTTCTGCCTCATCGACGAGTCCATCCTCATGCCCGGCGTGCGTGTGGGGCGTCACGCCCGCGTCCGGCGCGCCATCGTCGATCGCGACGTGACCATCCCGCGCGGGGCGTTGATCGGCTACGACGCCGAAGAGGACCGCCGCCGCCACACCGTCTCCGAGCAGGGCGTCGTGGTCGTCACGCGCGACGACGAGCCCCTAGTCCGGGAGATCGAGGACGGGGCGCTCGCGTTCGAGGCGGAGGCGGATCGCCGGGGGATCGAGCCGTCGAGCCAGTAAACGGACATCAGGGAGGTCGATCGGTGAAGCTCAAGCGTGTACACGGCAGGGAGATCCTCGATTCGCGTGGCAACCCCACGGTCGAGGTGGATGTCGAGCTCGAGAACGGCGTGGTCGGGCGCGCGGCGGTGCCGTCCGGCGCCTCGACGGGCGAGCGGGAGGCCGTCGAGCTCCGCGACGGGGACAAGAAGCGCTACCTGGGCCGGGGGGTTCTCCGGGCTGTAGGGTATGTCAACGGCGAGCTTGCCGGGGCCGTCGCGGGACTAGACCTCGACCAGCGGTCGCTCGATCGGCTGATGGTCAACCTCGACGGCACGCCAGCCAAGAGCCGGCTCGGCGCGAATGCCCTGCTTGGCGTGTCCCTTGCGGCCGCCCGCGCCTCGGCCCGCGCGGCGGGGAAGCCGTTCTACGCCCATCTCCACGAGCTGCACGGCGCCGCGGGACACGCCTACGTGCTGCCGGTGCCGATGATGAACATCCTCAACGGCGGCGCGCACGCCGACAGCAACGTGGACGTGCAGGAGTTCATGGTGGTCCCGCTCGGCCTGCCGTCGTTCCGGGAGGCGCTGCGAGCCGGCGCCGAGACGTTCCACGCGCTCCGCGGCATCCTGAAGCAGCGCGGTCTCTCGACGGGTGTCGGCGACGAGGGGGGCTTCGCGCCCAACCTGAAGTCCAACGTGCAGGCAATCGACCTGGTGCTCGAAGCCATCGGCAAGACGGGCCTGCGGGCGGGCCAGGACATCTGTGTCGCGCTGGACGTCGCGGCCAGCGAGTTCTTCGAGGACAACGGCCAGTACGTGTTCAGGAAGTCGGGCGACCGCACGAGAACGCCTGATGAGATGGTCACGATGTACGCCGACTGGCTGCGCGAGTACCCCATCGTCTCGATCGAGGACGGTCTCGCCGAGGGCGACTGGACGGGGTGGCAGGCCTTGACCCGCGAGCTCGGCGGACGCGTGCAGCTCGTCGGCGACGATATCTTCGTCACCAACCCGGCGATCCTGCGCCGCGGCATCGACGAACGCGTGGCCAACGCGATCCTCGTGAAGCTGAACCAGATTGGCACGGTGACCGAGACGCTCGACGCCATCGCGATGGCGCAACGCGCCGGCTATGCCACGGTGATCTCGCACCGGTCGGGCGAGACCGAGGACACGACCATCGCGGATCTGGCGGTGGGGACAGGGGCGGGACAGATCAAGACGGGATCGGCCAGTCGCACCGACCGGGTCGCCAAGTACAACCAGCTCCTGCGGATCGAGGAAGAACTCGGCTCAAGCGCCGTGTACGCAGGGCGCGCGGTGATCAGCCAGTTGGGACAGTAGCAGGAGACCCGCCCTATTCCACCTCTTCCGGCGTCTCGTCGGCGGCGATGCGAAGCGAGCGCAGGAAGCGCCGGTCGCTCGCGTTGAACTCGAACCCCCGGCGAGGGGCCGTCTTGCGCGCGGGCGCGGCGGGCCGTGGTGTACCCGAAGCTGCCGTCCGGCACGCGAAGCCGACGAGCGCTTCGAGGGTGACGTACATCTCGTACCCCGCCGCTCGGGCCTTCTGCCGGCACGCGCCGACCTTCGGATCGCGCGCAACCGCCGAGCCGATGGCATCAACGAGCTCGCGGGCATACCGGGTCACGGCCTCGTCCATGGCAGTCGCCTCCTCACCGCCGGGCCGGGTTCCGGCGAGCCTGTCAACCACGGGGCACGACCCTGGCGGGTCCACGTGATTCGGCGGGATGATCGGGGGCGGCCCCAGACCCCGGCGGCATTCTACGGGCCGGTTCCGGCAGTGTCAAGAACGCGCGCGTCGGGTAGAATGGCGCGCACCCAGTCATGAGCCAGCCGGTGATCACGCAGCCCGACGCCCTGCTCGAGGTCCAGCGCCTGACCACGGCCTTCGATGTCGCGGAAGGGTCGTTGCTCGCAGTGGACGACGTGTCGTTCGGGGTGCGACGGAGCGAGACGCTGGGCCTGGTCGGCGAGTCAGGCAGCGGGAAGTCGGTCACGGCGCTGTCAATCATGCGGCTGGTGCAGCCGCCGGGCCGGGTGACCCGCGGCGCGATCATCTTCAAGGGGCGGAACCTGCTGGCGCTCGCGGAGCGCGAGATGCAGCGCATCCGCGGCGCCGAGATCGCGCTCATCCTGCAGGAGCCGATGACGGCGCTCAACCCGGTGTTCACGATCGGCGACCAGATCGCCGAGACGCTGCTCGTCCACGGCCGGGCGACGCGGGCCAGGGCCCGGGCGCGCGCGGTCGATCTGCTGGCTGCCGTGCGGATCCCCCAGCCGGAGCGGCGCGTCCGGGACTACCCGCACCAGCTCTCCGGCGGCATGCGGCAGCGCGCGCTGATCGCCATGGCGCTCGCCTGCCGGCCGTCGCTCGTCATCGCCGACGAGCCGACGACGGCGCTCGACGTCACCATCCAGGCCCAGATCATGGACCTCCTGATGGAGATGAAACGCGAGTTCGACCTGTCCCTCCTGCTGATCACGCACGATCTGGGCGTCGTCGCGGGCGCGGCGGACCGCGTGGCTGTCATGTACGCCGGCCGCATCGTCGAGATGGGCCCGGCGCGGGCGATCTTCAGGGCGCCGCTGCATCCTTACACGAGGGGGCTGCTGGCCTCGATCCCGGGCCAGGCGCCGGGCCGCCGGCTCCGCGCCATCGAGGGGACCGTGCCGAGCCTGACCGCCCTGCCGAAAGGCTGCGCGTTCGGCCCGCGGTGCCCTGATCGCGTGCCGGCGTGCGAGACCGAGCCCCCCGCGGCGACCGTCGCGGGCCCGGATCGCGAAGTCCGCTGCTATCGTCGCCAGCCGGGTCATCCGTGATGCCACTCGTCGAAGTCCGTGGCCTCGTCAAGGAGTTCACGCGCCCCAGATGGCTGTGGCGGCGCGACGTCCCCGTGCGCGCCGTGGACGGCGTCAGTTTCGTCGTCGAGGAAGGCGAGACGTTCGGCCTCGTGGGCGAGTCGGGCAGCGGCAAGACGACCACGGGACGCTGCGTGCTCCGCCTGATCGAGCCGACCTCGGGCGAGATCCGGTTCCGGGGCGAGGACGTGCGGGCGTGCTCGCGGCAGCGCCTGCGCGAGCTGCGGCGCCACATGCAGATCGTCTTCCAGGACCCCTTCGCGTCGCTGAACCCGCGGCTGCGGGCGCGGACGATTGTCGAGGAGCCGCTGACGATCCACAAGATCGGCACCCGAGAGGAGCGTCGCGCCCGGGTGGCGGAGCTGTTCCGCGTTGTCGGCCTCGATCCCGCGCACCTGGAGCGGTACCCGCACGAGTTCAGCGGCGGCCAGCGGCAGCGGATCGGCTTGGCGCGCGCGCTGGCGCTGCACCCCTCGCTCGTCGTCGCGGACGAGCCGGTGTCAGCCCTCGACGTGTCGGTCCAGGCCCAGGTCGTCAACCTGCTGCTGGATCTCCAGCAGCAGCTCAAGCTCACGTACCTGTTCATCGCCCACGACCTGAGGCTGGTCGAGCACGTCTGCACCCGCGTCGCTGTCATGTACCGCGGCCGCATCGTCGAGATGGCGCCAACAGCGGCCCTGTTCGATCAGCCGCGCCATCCCTACACGCGCGCCCTCCTGTCCGCCATCCCGGTCCCCGATCCCGAGGCTCCCCGGCTGCGCATCGAGTTCGACGCCAGCGCGGTGAATCTCAAGACGCCGCTCGGCGAGGTGAGCCCGGGGCATTTCGCCGCACTCTGACGTCCGGATGGTACAGTCCGCCTGTGGCGATGGGATGGGTGACGGAGCCTCCCCTGCCCGGCGTCACCCACTCGCTGACGGGCTCCGCGTCCACTCAAGTGAGCTTGCGGCTTAGCGCGAGGGCGGGCGCCGGCGCGCCACGCCGGTCGTCCTGCTCGACCTGGCCGTCCCGCAGGTGGACGATTCGGTACGCGTGCGCCGCGACGTCGGCTTCATGCGTAACCACGATGATCGTGTTGCCGCTCGCGTGCAGCTTGTCAAAGAGCCCCATGATCTCGAGGCCGGTCTTCGTGTCGAGGTTGCCGGTCGGCTCGTCGGCCAGGAGGATCGACGGGTTGTTCACCAGCGCGCGCGCGATGGCCACGCGCTGCCGCTGGCCGCCGGAGAGCTCGTTCGGCCGGTGCGTCATGCGGTCCGCCAGCTCGACGCGCTCGAGCGCCTTGCTGGCGAGCTTCTGCCGATCCGCGGACGGCACGCCCGCGTACACGAGAGGGAGCTCGACGTTGTGCAGCGCGGTCGCCCGCGGCAACAGGTTGAAGGTCTGGAACACGAATCCGATCTCCTCGTTGCGGATTCGCGCCAGCTCGTCATCGTTCATCTGAGAGACCTGCTTGCCGTTCAGCACGTAGCTCCCTTTAGAGGGGGTGTCGAGACAGCCAATGAGGTTCATCAGCGTCGACTTCCCCGATCCCGAGGGGCCCATGATGGCGACGTACTCGCCGCGATCAATCGTCAGGTCGACGCCGCGGAGCGCGTGGATCTCCTCCGCCCCCATGACGTACGTCTTCCAGAGGTCCTTTGTGTCGATCATCAGTACCATCGGCTCGCTCACACCTCTCCCTTTACGCTATTCCATACATACGGCAACGGCCAGCCGCCGGTTCCGGATCGGCTCGCCTCATGAGATCGGCACCCCGGTCATGGGGGGCACGTGGGGCAGGCAGACGGTGAGGCGGGACACGCCGGCCGGCGGCGCCGGGAACATCGCCCACACGCGGCGGCGCTCCCCGGGAGCCAGGTCGCCGGTCTCGGTGCTGCACCGGGGCCGATCCGCGTCATCGCGCAGCATGTAGAACTTCCGCTGCCCCGCTTCGTCCCACAGGAACATGTCCGCGATGGTCCCAGCATCACGCGGATCGGACGCGAAGGTCGAGCCCAGCGCGACCGCGTCACCAGGCCCGCCGGTGTTCACGAGCAGCAGCGCGACGGTTACGACCTCGGGGCCCGTCCGCTCGATCGCGAGGACTTGCACGGCGAGGTGAGGAACGTCTGAGGCGGCCTCGGCCAGCGCGCACGGCGCAGGCGGCTCGGCCGGCGCAGGCGGGGCCGAAGGATCGCCCTGTCGCAGGCAGGTGGCGCCTGCCAGCGCAACCAGGATCGCCAGGCTAGATCGCAGAGGTCGGCGCATCACCAGCGGGAACGGCAGCCGATCGGCCGCGCCGGAACATGACCGCGCCGATCACGCCCCCGATCGTGGAGAAGACGGCACCGACGAGG
>Ga0315296_10004756_pt1 | contig 11060 bp, 8 predicted proteins | sample YL17G14_18_MG_FD_203921 | JGI IMG/M metagenome (GOLD analysis project Ga0315296, IMG submission 203921) | Sediment microbial communities from Yellowstone Lake, YNP, Wyoming, USA - YL17G14_18 | ecosystem: Environmental > Aquatic > Freshwater > Lake > Sediment | place: USA: Wyoming | collected...
TTGATGTTACAAATACTTAGGGTTTTTCAGTGAACCCACGATAACCTAAGATAATCCAAGAAAACCTAACTCCACTTGGCACAAATTTGGCACAGGTAAAGTGAGGCACCCTGTAGAAGGGTGCCTTACTATTCAATACCTTGAGCCCATAATGATCCAGCCCAATTAAAACAAAATTGAAACAGGGGTGCGGGATAGCCCGCCCCCACCCCTTTTGCTTTATGACTAGATTAGCCTCTGAGAAATTCTGCTGGAGTTTCCAGTTAAATATGACTTGAGTCCGACCACCAACACGCACACGGTGTCAAAAATTTTTACACCTTGAAAGAAAATCCATCAACTATATGAAAACTTTCGAACTTACATAAAGGAGGGTTATACGAATGGAAAATAATAAAACTACAACCTTGGTCAAGACCGAAGCTAATAGAAAGAACGCCCTGAAATCTACCGGCCCAAAAACACTTGAGGGCAAAAGTATTATCAGATGGAATGCACTTAAGCACGGACTTCTATCCAAAGAAATTACCATCAAAGCCGGAGACGGCAAAGAGAGTAAAGCAGAATTTAAGGTTTTGCTATCGGAACTCAGGGAAGACCTTCAGCCAGAGGTATCCTCGAAGAGATGCTGGTTGAGAAGATTGTTATCTGTTACTGGAGGCTCAGGCGGGTGCTCAGGTGCGAAGCCGGAGAGATACGCAAGGAGCTGGATAGTGTCAGTTGGAGGGAACTCTTCCAGCGTGCGGAGCAGGTCAACTTTGAAAAGAAATTCTTGTTCCTTAATCAACATAAAGATAACCTCATGAAGAACTCTATCGGACTACAATACCTTATCGATGTATTAGATGAAGTTAAAAAGAGCGTTGAAGAAGCGGGGCATCTTTCTGAAGATGGCTTCAAGAAACTTGCTCTGAACTTTGGAGGAGAAGAGAACAGCCTTGCTTACTGGTGTTTTTTCTTTAGCAATATGGCAACTGAGGGACTAGAGAAAGCTAAACAAGATCCTGAAAACTATGGTGATACTCCAACTCCCGAACAATGCAAAAAGATGATTTTGAAGCTAATTGACGATGAGAAAGGGAAGATGGAGAACTTAAAGGAGATTATTGAAGAAAACGAGAACCTTGAATTGGAAGCCAAAATCGCCAGTCTCAGCCTGCCTTCCAAAGAAGCTGTAGACAAAATCTTGCGCTATGAGACTACGATAGAGAGACAATTATATCGGGCAATGAACCAACTGGAACGATTGCAAAGGCAGAGAAAAGGGGAGGTTGTTCCTCCACCGATTAGTGTTGAGGTTTCAGGTGAAAACTGATTTTGCTAAACAAAGCCAACCCTTTTCCCGTCATTTACCTTTCGACCTCGCTTTTCGCAGTCGTTGGTTCCGCCCTTTCACGGCGGCGACACGAGTTCAAATCTCGTTGGGGACGCTTTTTTCATCCAAGTCCCACCCCAAGCAAGCCTCTAAACAACAAGAGCTTAAACGAAAGAAATCGAAATCATCCAAACCAAAATGAAAATAGCTATTTCGGGTTGTTTTGACTTGAATATGGCACAAAGTTGGCACAAAATTATCTGGAAGTTTTCTCAAAAGCCTGACTACAAGATTTAACAACCACTCTTTCAAATTCAACAGGTCAGCTTCCTTTCAAAAGCTGGCCGGAAGATAATAGAATTCTCTTTTATGACCATAGAAGGTGGATATATGAATATGAAAGTGAAATCACAAATAAAAGGCAGAAGCTAACAGGATCAAAGAAGAACCTATAATGTCAAGACAGAAAAGGACTTGCGTTCGAAGTGACACAGTTGTGAGTAATAGGTTTCCAAACTCTCATAGTTTATTTTTCAGCATTAGCTCATTTTTGGGCTTGACAAAAAGCTATTAGTGAATTATATTACATATAGCGAAGTAGGTTAGTTCTGCTTCGACTAAAGTTTTTTTGACTTTGGGTCGGAGAAGCATTTGAAGTTGCAAAAGATAAAGTGAATTTTTTCACAAACAAAACCGGTAACCTGTTGAGAATATGAGGCGCATCAGCTTCGAGAACTCGGAATCATTTATCTTTACAGGCGCAGCTTCTTTGGATATTTGCTCACGCTTAAGTCCTAAGATGCATTTACCGGGCGCAAAGGTATTCGCAAATAGCGAATTAGTTTGCTAAAAGCGAAAAAAGGAGATTTCAATGAAGTCGGACTTCTTTATAGGTGAACAAATAAAAACCCTTAGAAAGCAAAGGGGCATGAAAATTAAACACTTATCTGGCCTTTCCGGAATTTCCAACTCCTTACTGTCTGAAATTGAGACAGGTAAAAAAATCCCTTCTATCAAGACCTTAATCAGGATAGCTGATACATTGGATGTGAATCCTTCTCTTCTCTTAGATCATCGTAAACCTAAATACTTAGATCTGACAAGAAAATCAGAGCGGGCAGAATTTATCTCCAGAGAGCTGAACGTTGTGTACAAAATGATAACCACCGGTATCACCGATGGGAAGTTGATGGTTTTAAGCCTTGAGCTTGCACCTGGGGTGGGCCGCGATAGAATGTATTCTCACGAAGGAGAAGAATGCCTTCTGATTCAAAAAGGGAAGGTTAAAATACAAATTGGGGAAGAGAGCTACTTTTTAGAAGAAGGTGACAGCATATGTTTTAAGTCGACCGTACCACACAATATATTCAATGTCGGTGACACAACTGCTGAAATAATATGTATAAATACGCCACCTTCCGCAATATGAGATTTTGCTTGGTATGTGAATTTTAAAATAAAGCTTAAAAAAATGGAAAATGCAAGGACAGTTAAAGAATTTCCAGAGAATAACAATTTAACCGCAATGGATATTCCTCATTTGAATATAGAAATTTGAGAAAGGAGATACTAATGCAAATAATAAGGTTTTATCGATATTGTTTATTCATATTATTCATAGTTCTTCTACTTTCACCCAGTCTTTTTGGTGGAGTCACAGGGAAAATTGCTGGGGTTATAACAGAAGAGATAACTGGAGAATCTCTCCCTGGAGTGACAATTCTAGTAGAGGGAACTAATTTGGGTGCTGCAACCGACAAGAGTGGCTACTATTCTATTTTAAATGTTCCTGTAGGTGTTTACACTTTGAAGATCTCTATTATGGGGTACGCAACGGTGAAGGTGACCAATGTAGCTGTAAGGGCAGATCTGACCACTACTGTTGATGCAAAGTTAAAGCCAACAGCTGTTGAACTTGAACAAGTAATAACTGTAATTGCCGAGCGACCGATTATTCAAAAAGATGTTACCACTACCTCTAGAATTGTCGATGCAGAGGAGATCAAGACTATGCCGGTGAACAGTTACGCTCAGGTGGTGGCTCTCTCTGCAGGGGTGACCACGGATTTCCGCGGAACCCATATCCGCGGTGGTAGAGTAAGCGAGACGATATATCAAGTGGATGGTCTTTCCATTCAGGATGTACAGGTGGGTTATCCTGGAGCAACTGTGACTAACGCAGCCATTGCTGAGGTTTCGATCCTAAGTGGTGGGTTTAATGCAGAGTATGGCAATGCTCAGTCCGGGGTGGTTAATATTGTAACTAAGGAGGGAGGAGAAAAATTTGAGGGTAGTTTTGAGTCGCAGTTAGAGGTTCCTGGAGGACCCAAGAAATATGAAACCGGTTATCAAAGATACATAGGCAATCTAGGTGGAACTGCTCCTTTTTATAAGAAGCTGAGATTTTTTCTCTCAGGTGAGGTAGTTCAAGCAGATGATGGTTATCCTGGTATAAGAAGAGTAGATCAACCGGTGGAAATCCGTGCATATAATACTAAAATCAACTATAATATCAGCCCGAACATAAAGCTTAGCTTCGGAGCCCTTTATAATCTTAACAAGCTTACCAGATATGTTATTGATTATAAGCTACGTCCTTGGACCTTCCCTCACCAGAAGACTATCACCCAACAATATACTTTGAGTTTTACTCATTTCTTAACCAAAAATACATTTTATGATTTAAGTCTTGGCTATTATTGGAGGCATCTAAATGAGCATCAACTTGATAAATGGTGGGATATAAGATATAATGAAGACTGGAACACCATTGATGCGACTGAACCTTCCGATACTTGGGGAAGTTCTTATGCTATCAACAACATTTCAATAAGACCTGAGTATCTCGAGACCAATTCGGACTACACTACTTTCTATGACTATCTTTCAATAAGTTATACTGGTAAAGGTAGCCTTACCAAGAGCTTAGGAAAGAATCATACAGTGAAGACCGGATTTGAAGTAACAATTCACGATTTGAACTACTTCCTAGTTTACGGTGTTTATGGAGCTCCTTATACTTTTTACTACGGAAATAGACAGCCGGTCATTGAGAATGGGAGGATCAAAAGGGAGAAGGTTCCGGCGTGGTTGGGTCTCCATCCTGTCAGACCAAAGCAATATGGGATTTATTTGCAAGATAAAATGGAGTACGGTGGGATGATTATGAATGTAGGAGTCAGAGTGGACGCTTTTGATCCTGCTGCTTCCAAGCCAAAGGATATATGGAGAGCATTCTATCCCGGGAATGATACTATTCATTATCCTCCCGATACAGGAGGGGCGGCTGGACCGTGGACCTACGGTGGGCCCAATTTTGACATTCCAGTTTTAAGAAATCTAAAAAAATGCTCAATTAAATATCATATTAGTCCCAGGCTGGGAGTATCTCATCCTGTAACGGAAAGAGATGTTCTTCACTTTAGCTATGGTCATTTCTTCCAGATGCCTCCTTTTTACTATCTCTATTACAATCAGAATTACACCTACGATTGGTGGTACTTAGTTGGAAATCCTGATTTAGATGCTGAGAAAACCATCTCCTATGAAGTAGGAATTGCTCATGCTTTTACTAAGGATCTAGCAATCAATGTCACGGCTTTCTACAAGGATATCGATAACTTATCTAATATACGAAACTTCGCAGATCCCGCAGACCCCAAAAAACCCTATGATGATCCAGAGACTCCAGAGGATGATTTGGTCGATGCACCTGTTGGGATACAAACTTACGTAAACGAGGATTGGGGAAACGTAAAGGGATTAGAATTTAGCATCCGTAAAAGGCCTTCAAATACAGACCGCTTATCAGGAACAATAACCTATACCTATATGCTCGCCAAAGGGAAATCTTCTGACCCAAGAGAAGGTATGTTACTCCGTAGCAATCAGACTCTTCCGCCAACTAAGTATTACTCTTTGGACTGGGACTTGCGCCACAAAATTGTTGCCAATATTGATTATCGGGTTCCCTGGAATTATGGTATAAATCTTTTGGTCGACTATGCATCAGGTTTGCCTTACACCGGCCCACAGACATCTGTCCAATGGGAATATAATGATAGGAGGCTTCCTTATACGCTAGCCGTGGATATGAAGGTAAACAAGACCTTTAGACTATTGAACAAACATCATGTGAATCTATATGTGCAAGTTACCAATTTATTTAATAAGAAAAACGTGACTCGTTTCAATGAGGAAAGCACATATGTTCCTATAATACAATACATAGAAGAACATCCCGGAGAATGGGGAGGACCCCTAAATAATCCCTTGGTGTATGGAAGCCATCGACAATTAAGAGGAGGCTTCGAGATTTACTTTTAATCTTTCTAAAATGGAGTAATAAGAGATGGAAAAGAAAATAAGAATCCAGAGCTTGGTTGCGTTGATCATAGTGAATGCAATCATCATGTTACCACTTTGGATTTCGCTCTCCTTGGCTCAATATGCTAAGCCTGCGTTGCCGTTAGCTGAAGATTCCAAAATACAAATTGGAAAACTCTGGATCGGGACAGATGCGTATCCCTATGTTACTAATTATGGTTTTTTAGGGTATATGGATTATCCTGGGGGAAGTGAGGATTATTATGTCACCTTGTTCAGTCTGATACTTTCTGGTAACGCCGCAACTCAGGATAGCATAATTCTTGACTTGGGGGCGAATACCGCATCTGGTAGTGGAGCGCCTACTTTCTATCTATGGCAGCATGATACTCTACACGAGAATTGGGATACCGTTGAGTCCAAAGGCAGTTATGTTTTTTGGGAAGCGACTGCAAGTTTTGGTGGTAATCCTTGGGATGTCAATCTGAACACAAAAATCAGGGCGTGGGGGATTGAAGATTACGATGATTTTGTCATGGTTCAATATAAATTTACTAATACTGGAACCTCTGATATAACTGATTTCTGGTTGGCTTCCAGTATGCCGGCAGAATGTGGAGAGAAAACAGTTGAAAATAGAAATTTGGATGATATTGTTGCTTTTGATACTGCCACCGGCTTGACTTACATGCGCGATGATGACGGTGATGGTGGTCTCTCACCTTACTGGGTTGGACAAGCTCTTTTAAAAGCCCCTCCTGCTGGTAGCAGCTCTGACGCTATTGAGACGGAGAGACAAATCTGGACCAGCTTGCACTATTTCAGATGGGATAACATACCTAATTCCAGGCTGACCCTTTACAACAGGATTAGAGAAAGGGTGTACGGCAACGTGCAGACCTCCCCTGGTGTATGGGACCTTTTTTCTGGAGTAGGTCCCTATACCCTAAAGGCTGGTGGGGACATCGAATTCACCATCTGTTATGTTTATGGAAAAGGAGGGGAAATATTTGGGAACTTAACTAATGCAAAATCACTCTTAGCTAACGATTTCATTGTTCCGGAGGAGAGGATTCCACCTTTTCCTCCTTCATTGTCAGGGGTAGTTAGGGGATCTGAGATCACTGTTACTTGGATGGGTGACGAAGCTGAAAAGGAAGGAGATTTTGCGGGATATAGGCTTTACAAAAGCGATCTTTCATTTGTTGGACCGTGGAGACTAATCTTTGAGGATCCCAAACCTTGTGTCCGCGAATACGTGGATAGAGCTCAGGTCGGATACAAGAATTTCTATGGAATCACAGCTTATGATACATTGGGGAACGAGAGTTCCTTATGGGCGGCTTGCTCCAAGACCCTGAAGGGGTTAGAAGCATCAACTTATCCTGAAAAAGAGTTGGGCAAGATCGTGGTGGTCCCTAATCCATATATTGGAAATGCTACTTGGGAGTTGCAAGATTATGAAAATAAGATTCTATTTAGCCATCTACCTGCAAAATGCAAAATCTATATATATACTCTCTCAGGAGACCTTATAGACATAGTCTATCACAACGTGGAGGGAGACCCGACGCCTGATGTGAACCCTACGGGAGATGAAAGCTGGGACCTTGTGACCCAAAATAACCAATCGATGGCCTCCGGGCTGTATCTCTTTAGGGTGGTCTCAGAATCCGGGGACACAAAGATGGGCAAATTCGCAGTTATAAAGGGTGAAAAATGAAAAGAAGAGGATATAAAATGAGGACAAAGTTATTTTTCATCTGTATTTTTCTTTTGATGATCTTTCAACTAAGTTCAGCCACCACTATCAAAGATAAAGTTGGCACCTCAGGAGCCCAATTTTTGAAGTTGGGAGTTGGCGCCCGAGCTAGGGGGATGGGCGGTGCTTTCATTGGAGTTGCTGATGATGCCCAGGCTGTATTCTGGAATCCAGCAGGCTTAGCTAATATTGAAAGCAAGGATTTAAGTTTTTCCCATCTTTCCTGGATAGCGGACGTCAATCACGAGTCCTTTGCTTATGCTCAGAACTTTTCCAATGTTGGCGTTTTTGCATTGTCGGCAATTATGTTAGGTACAGAGGATATGGATGTAACAACGACCCAAAAGCAGGAAGGAACAGGTGAAACCTTTACCTATCGCGATTTGGCAATTGGTTTGTCTTATGCTAGAAGCTTAACTGATAAGTTCAGCTTCGGACTTACAGTCAAATACATTGATGAGCAAATTTATACCCAGCACGCCCGGGGGTTTGGAGTGGATGTGGGAACTCAATATCAGACCGGGCTTAAAAGTCTGACTATATCTATGGCAATAACCAATTTTGGCCAAGACCTTCGTTTCGAAGGAACCTATTTTAACACAGAGGTGGTTCCCGGGACAAATACCATGCTTTTTGAGAAGAGAGGGTTTGATAGGTTTGCACTTCCGCTTAAGTTCGTGATTGGTATAACCTATGATATCTTGGAGGGGAAAGAGTTTAAATCAAAGGTAGCACTTGACGCTCTTCATCCCAATGACTATTCAGAAAGAATTCATTTGGGTTGGGAAAACTGGTATAAGGATATTTTAGCTCTGCGAGTTGGGTACAAATTTAACTATGATGAGGAAGGTTTGTCTTTAGGATTCGGAATTAAGAAGAGGATAGGTGCATTATACTTTAAAATTGACTATGCCTATTCAGATTTTGGAGTTTTTGACAATGCGGATGCTTTTTCCCTAGGTATAGCTTTTTAACCTTTATGAGGGGACACGAAAGGAGGTGAAGGGCCGCTTACCAAGTTTTGACAACTTAAAAACCCAGGAACTCAGTTTTTCCCTGAGGAGGTGATGGCCAACGCGCCATTGAGGGGATGATGGCTGATAAAAAACTGTCGTTATCGAGAAGCTTTTCAGTTACAGTCAGAAATGAAAGATTTTTGGTATCATCAAAAAAAGAAAGGAAGTGAAAAAAGATGAAAAAATTACTATTTCTATGCCTTTTGATGGCAGCGATGTCTTTATTTCCCTCAGCTAATCTTTTTGCTCAGTTGGCGGATACCTTACGAACAGATACCTTATGGTATGATAACTTCAACGATGGAGATTTCACCTCTAATTACCAGTGGAATCTCGTGGACTGGTACGGAACAACCACAGGGGATGCTTCAAGTGGGCAGTTTGTGATTAAAACCAGTGTCTCTGGAACCGGAGTTATAGCTTACTCCTTTGGCAATGGTTGGACTGATGGTGAAAACTACCTCCTTTCCTGCAAAGCAAAAGCTTCAGGAACCACTGGTTGGGAAAATTTCCAAGTTTTCGCCAAAGTGGATGTCCCCGGGACTAAAAGCTATCAAATTTACTTTGATTGCTCTTATGGAGGCAACCTATGGCTACTGGAAGGGTATTCGGCAAGTTGGTTAGCTTGGGGAGCAAGTCCTGCGGTACAGGTCGATTCATTCTTCAATGCGAAAGTAGCAGTGTCTGGAGACATAATCACTGCAAAGGCTTGGAAGCCGGGCACCTCAGAGCCGGACTGGCAGTTATTCTTTACCCGCGCTACCGTCCCAGGCGGTTACAAGAATGTATGGAGAGGCGTCCAAATTGGTGGATATTACATTGATTCGGTAACGGTCGATGATCTTGTGGTATACGGGTCCCCATACTGCGATTATCCAGCTGGAGATGTAGATGGCAGTAATACCAATCCCACTTTGGGCGACGTTATTTGGTTAGCTAAATATGTACTTGGCTTTCCCGGATTTCCTCTGACTGAGTGCCCGAGCGGAAGGTAGAGACGAGTAAGGAAGGTTACAAGGAAGTTAGAGTAACATTTGGTTAAAGAGGTAGTGCGTGACTGATCTGGATAGTAGAGTAGGCTCTTTATTTCCATAAATCAGGAGTGTGCCCCGACCTGGTTTGAAGAACCTGAATCGACTGGAATTCGACAGTATTCACGCACTACCTCTTGTCAAAATTTCGTTTGACTAAATAAACTACAACAAAAATTAGGGGAGATATCAATGAAAAAACAATTTTTTTTTGGTTTGTTCGTTCTATTCTTAGGTTTAGGCTTTGCCACACATCTCTATGCTCAGGACCCTTGGTTTAGTCCTGTAGTAGTTGAAACATTATGGAGTGACAATTTTTCAGATGGGAATTATGATACCAACTGGACTTGGGAAGTCACCAGTGGAACCGCACAGGTAATTAGTAACGAATTGGTTTTTGTAACAGCCGGCCTTCCATACTACGATGCATGGATTTATACTGTTGGTGACCCGGCGCACCAAAGACAAGGAAACAAGTATGCTGTCTACTATAGCACTAAGATGTGGGGCACAGGTACTCCAGCCAGCGTGATAAACATCAAAGATGATGGCATCGTTCAATGGCTAGTGGATTTCTATCCAACTAATGGGGCTATATACTTGCTGAAGGCAGTCATCCCAGCTCCGGGACAATACATAAAATGGGTGACTGGCTTGTCCAAAATTCAAAAAGGTGCAAACCTGAAGGTCTGTGTTCAGGTAATGGTCGATACCATCAGAGTGAAAGTTTGGACTGGACCTTTTGAACCGAGCACATGGGATTTGGAGTATGATTCAGCTTTTACAACTGGCGTTTTGTGGCCCGGGGTCTATGTGGGCGGATGGTGGTTGTCTAAAGATACCCTATCCTTTGACAATTTCGTGGTTGTGAATCTGGCCGGAACCTCTGTGGAAGAAGATAGATCAAGTGAGGAAGCTGAGGGCTTTTCCCTTTCTCAGAACTATCCTAATCCTTTTAACTCATCTACCGATTTCGCTTTTATACTACCTCAAGCCCAAAAGGTGAGGTTGGAGATTTATAACCTATTAGGTCAGAAGGTTAGAACTTTAGTTGATGAGGCGATGACCCAGGGAACCCATTTTATTGAGTGGGATGGGAAAGATGACCAGGGAAATGTTGTAGCCTCCAGTATATTTTTTTATAGAATGGAAGCCGGTGCATTTAAGGAAACAAAGAGGATGTTGTTTTTAAAATAGCATCAAATGACCTTTGGCTCTATAACAATAAAAGATTTTCTTGTTATCCAAGTTGGTTGCTTAGATGAAGATAAAATATTCCATTTGAAAAATGAGAGGTATAAAGAGTAGTGACCAATAAAGAAAGGTAAGAGATGAAAAAGAAGATATTAATCTTAGGTGGAATCCTGGTTTTTATCTTTATAGGGATAGGTTCAGTGGGAGCTCAGGACCCGGGCAACCGCGATACTCTATGGATAGAGCGGATAAATATGAATCAAGTTATTGCGGTAGGGGGATTTGGGAAAGACTTTGCAATCAAGTGTAGTGTTTACACAGACCAGGGTCTTGCAGGTTTTACTATCCCTTTGACTTTCTATCATGCCAGAAACACCGATATCTTCGCTGACTCCGTGAAGTACGAGAGTTGGGTA
>Ga0315296_10004757_pt1 | contig 11055 bp, 12 predicted proteins | sample YL17G14_18_MG_FD_203921 | JGI IMG/M metagenome (GOLD analysis project Ga0315296, IMG submission 203921) | Sediment microbial communities from Yellowstone Lake, YNP, Wyoming, USA - YL17G14_18 | ecosystem: Environmental > Aquatic > Freshwater > Lake > Sediment | place: USA: Wyoming | collected...
TGATTTCTTTGAACATTCTTTAAAAGATTGGGAATTAAACTCGGTCTTAAATACTGATACTCAACGCTGATTGGATTTTCTACTTCTATTAGGTCTTTAAAATTTAAAATGTCCGCCTCTTTTTTACTGATAAAGGAATAATTATAAACTTCGGTAAATCCGGCTTCTTTTAAAATATCTCTGACCATATTCTGCCAAAAAATATTGAGATTTCTTTGGGGTGGAATTAAAGCTACTTTTGGGAAAACAGGAGGAATTTTTTGATAGCCGTAAATTCGGCCAATCTCTTCAATTAAATCTTCTGGGATTTTTATATCCAATCTAAAAGTCGGAATTGTGGTCGAGAACTGTTCTCGACCGTTTTTTTTAACCTGGAATCCTAATGATTTTAGAATTCTGGTAGTTTCTTTTTCTGGAATTTTCATCCCTAATAAGCTTTCCAGATAATTTAAATCTAATTTAATTTTTGGGGGCAATACCTTTCTGGGATAAAAATCAATCAAACCTTGAGCAATTTTTCCCTTAGCTATTTCTTGAATTAAATAAGCTGCCCTATTTATGGCAAAATCAGTTAAATTGAGGTCAATACCGTGTTCAAACCTCAAAGAAGCATCTGTTCTCAAATTAATTTTCTGAGAAGCTCTCCGGATGACTACCTGATTAAAATTAGCTGATTCTAAAACAATATTTTTGGTTAATTTCGATATCTCAGCCCCTTTTCCTCCTTTAATTCCGGCAACTGCCAAGGGTCTTTTTAAATCAGAGATTACTAAAACATTTTCATTTAAATTATAATTTTCTCCGTCTAAAGTTGTAATTTTTTCATTTTTTTTCGCTTTTCTGACAATGATTTTCCGACCTGAAATTTTATCTAAATCAAAAGTATGTAATGGCTGACCAGTTTCTAACATCACATAGTTGGCAATATCAACTATGTTGTTAATCGGTCTAATTCCACAAATTTTCAATCTGTTTTGGAGCCACTTTGGCGAAGAACCAACTTTTACCTCGGTAATAATTCTGGCAGTATAACGAGGGCAATTTTTTTTACTCTTAACTTCAACTTTAACAAAATCTTTAGTTTTTAATTTTTTATTTTCTTGTAGCTTGTCTTTTGTCTTCTGTAGCTTATAGTTTAGGAGTGCTGCTATTTCGCGAGCCACCCCCAGGTGAGAAAAACAATCTGGAGCTCGATTTGGTAGAACATCTATATCTAATAACCAATCACCATCTTTTTTTTCTAATCCCTCAACTTCAAAACTATGCATTGTTAAAATCTCAGCCAATTTTTCTGGTTTAGGTAGTTTTTTATTAAAAAAAGATTGTAAAAAATGATAAGAAAATTTCATATATTAAAACTGTTCTAAAAATCTTAAATCACCGCTATAGAATAAACGAATGTCGTTTATTTTATATTTCATCATCGCTAATCTATCCATTCCCATTCCAAAGGCGAAACCCTGCCATTCTTTGGGATTAAGTCCTGAATTTTTAAAAACATTTGGATGAACCATCCCTGCTCCCATCAATTCTATCCAGCCTGATTGAAGACAGGTTGAGCATCCTTTTCCTTGGCAGACCACACATTGCATATCTATTTCAAAAGATGGTTCGGTAAAAGGGAAATAACTTGGTCTCAATCTAATCTCAATTTTTCTTTTTAAAAATCTACTAAGAAATTCTTGGATGATAGCTTTAAAATTGGCAACTGAAATTGTTTTATCCACCATCAGTCCTTCAATATGATAAAAATTAAACTCGTGTTTGGCATCAGTGGGTTCGTAACGAAAAATCCGACCGGGAATTATAATTCTCAGAGGTGGTCGATTTTTTTCCATAAATCTCACCTGACCCGGTGAAGTATGACTTCTGAGTAAATTACCGCCTTTTAAATAAAATGTTTTACAGAGAGACAAAGAAAGCGTACTTCTGGCCGGGTGGTCTTTGCCAAGATTTAGAGCTTCAAAGTTATACCATTCATTTTCTATTTCCGGACCCTCAATCACTGAAAAACCCATTGACTGGAAAATCTCTTCAATTTCTCTTTTAACCAAAGTTAAAGGATGTAAATGACCTAAAACAGGTTTTTTACCTGGAGCAGTAATATCAATCCATTCCAGCTTTTCAGCAGATTTTCTTATTTTTTCTTTAATTTCTCGGCTTTTTTCTTCCAATTTTTTAATCAAAAAATTCTTCAGTTCATTTGCCTCTTTGCCGGTTTTTGCTCTTTCTGCTTCTGGTAATTTTCCTAAAGAACTTAAAATCTGGGAGATTTTGCCTTTTTTTCCCAGATAATTTTTAAAAATCTCATCTAATTCCTTCAGATTTTGAGTTTTTTCTATCTCTTTTTTTACCTGATTTTTGAGTATTTTTAGGTTTATTTTCGCCATACCCCGTAGTGAAATTTTGAATGGAAAATTTCAAAGAAATTTTCAACCGCCCCGCAGGGGTTCAAAATTCTACTACGGGGCATATCCAATAACTTATTTTACCAAGATTTTAGCTTAAAATCAACCCCCTCCTATGTGGAAAACTTATTACTAAAATCAAATAAAAACCGCTTAATGCGGTTAATTAATGTTTAGGGGCCCATTCTAAGGTCTTAATTAGACGTTTCCTGATAGTGTCTGGTTTATCCAAAGGTGAAATAACCAGACAAACTATTCTATTATTACGGTATTTTTCTTTTTCGCCTTTCGTTAATCTCCTACTTTTTACCTGAAGAAAGACTTTTCCGCCGCCGGCATTAAGAAAAATTGTAAAATCTATTCCTAAAAGGTCTTTTCCTGAAAACCGCGGACTCTGGTTGAATTCTGTGATACGACGTTCTTTCTTTAACTCAGTTAGAGCTTTAAAAACTTTTTGTTCAATCAAATCTCCTATTTTCTGGCTAATTTCTTTTATTGTAATAAAACCACCACCTTATTTTAAATATTTTCTAATTTTAGTATCGCCGGTTTTGAAAAATTTGTCAAAAAAATAACCCACGAAAAAAGTGTGGGTGAAGTTAGATTTTTAATCTTCTAGTCGCATCTCTACAAGTATTCTTTTGAGTGCCCCAATCTTATCGGGATCCTTCATAATTGGACTACCGCAAACCAAATTATCTGCTCCTTGTTCTACGGCAATTCTCGGTTCAACTTCCTCTTCGTGTCGGGTATCCTTATACCATTTAGGTCTAACCCCCGGCACAAACTTTATCGTTTTAAGGTCTTTTACGACCTCTAAAGCAGTGCCTGGCAAAATGATACCGTGACAACCTTTATCAATAGCCACTTCGGCAAAATGTCTTACTGTTTCTCTTAAAGTTCGGCGGAAATGCTTCTGGCAGTATGCCTCACTGAAGTGAGTCAATACTGTCAAACCAAGAACTTTGGTTTTGCTGCCATCCGTCGCTTGGATAGCTCCTGGGAGTAGCTCGTCGGCTAAAGCGTAGACATTCAGGTAATCTATTTCGTTAGCGACCAGTATTTCTATAACTGACCGCATCGTCCTCGTCCCATTCCACATTTTAAGGTCAGCGAAAATTGGTCTTCCGAAATACTGTATTCTCTTTACCGCAGAGACAGACCCCTCCAACCCGTATTTAAGTAGGTAATCCAAATTGACCTTAAATCCAAACGAACCATCGACGGCTGAAAGTTGCTCAGCAACCTCTAATGTATCTCTTTCTTTCTTATCCAGATCATCCAAAGCTACAAAAAGAAATGGTTTGTTCATTAGACAGTTCCTCCCTTCTCTATTCTCTTTAGGCCCCTTGCCGCCTGCCAGCCCAAAGGATCTGCTAGAAATTCTCTGTAGTCGTCAATAGCATTCTGAGGATGTGTGCGGTATTTCTCTGCCACCGTCAACAAATCAGGCAGCGTGAAAAGGTAGACTATTTCTATACCGTGTTCTTCAAGGGCCTTAATCGCTTCTGGGTTGTTGTAAAAAAGAATAGTAGCCCCATGAGTTGCTACATATCCCGCATCTCGCAGAGCGTCAGCTCCATTACAGATTGTTTCAGCGAAGTTGACCAACTCTTCCACTACTAAACCATTTGCACCTGTAGGAATCTCTGGGTTATTGGTAATGCCAGTAATTAATTCTTTTTGGCCGCCTTTCTTTCTGGCCTCTCGGATGTAAACGAAGGGAATCGTTCTCCCAAGAAGTTTTTCCAGTTCTTCGCTAATAAGCCATCCTGGGATTACGCCGCCAGTAACATTCCCCGCAACAAAATTCAGATAGGGAACTCTTTCAGCTACCAGTTGAGCTAATTGCGACACGAGAGGTCTTATTATCGTCTTCCGACCCACAAGATTTTTGATTGAAACATAACCAGATCCCCAATTACCCGAAGCATAAAGAAAAGGCTGTTGCTCTCGAGGAAGTGTTTCCACTTCTTCATTTGTTACTTTGGATGGCACATTCCTAATTTCTACGGCTTTTGCCTCCAAAACCATCAAAGCAATCTCTTCAACGTTCATTTTCGTTTCCATCTTTCATTTCTCCAAATTTTTAAGGAGCTCATTGGACTAAAAAAAAGTCCTCCCTCCTGTCTTGAAAATTACCAAACCGAAGAAAATTTGTCAAATTTAAAATAAAAAACCCACAAAAAAAGAAAGGGTGGGTAATTTTCTATTATTTTTTAATTAATATTTCAGGATTAAAGTTCTTCTGCCACCCTATCGGATCCCTCAAAAACCGTTCAAATTCGCCTACATCCTCTGTTTGAAAATGGTGATATTTTACAGCTACCTCCAGAAGCTTGGATAGGGTTAAAAGATATATAACTTTTAATTTGCCGTGTTGCAGAATAGGATCACCACAGAAAAGAATTGTTGCAACAGAACTAACTTTAAGCTTGATGCCTAGTAAAGACAAAGTACCATAATCAGCAAGGGCTAATCCTCCAATTACCACACCATTCCAATTACCTTCAATTTCATCCATACCAATCAATTTGCCTCTCTCTCCAATAGAGATAAAGGGAATCTTTTTTCCAAGATGTCTCTCTAATGCTTTACTAAGAGCAATATCTCCTGTTTTACCGCCTACTACGAAATCAACAGACGTCTCCTCTGCTATCTTCTTTGCTAACTTCCAAGTTAGCACCTCTATTGTTTTTCCTCCTAAATTCTCAATAGAGATACGACCCGGACTCCATATCCCTGAAGATAGAAAGGGTTCTTCCCCGGTTGAAATTTTCTTGACCTGAACTACCTTATTACGCAACAATTCTAAAGCAATATTCTCTATATAATTCACAATAACTCTCATCCTCCGATTTTAATTTTTAAGGATCAAATCCCTCCTTTAGAGAGATTTTCATCTCCTAAGGGGGATATTATTAAGTCCAATCAACTTTGTCAAACCCTGTAGAAGAAATTTGACAAATGTTTTGCGTTGCAAAACATTAAAATGCCAAAGGCAGTCAAATTTTAAAAATAAAAAAGCTCACTAAACTTAGTGGGCAACTGGCGGACGAGGCCCGCCTTCGTCCTATTTTAACAGGACTTCGGCGAGGCGAAGGCGGGGACGATGGGATTTGAACCCACGATCTCCTTCGTGACAGGAAGGCGTGATAAACCGGGCTACACTACGTCCCCAAATATTTTTCGAAAATTATTTTCTTTCTCTTTAAAAATAACTTGTCTGTTTTATTAAGTCCAGTATATAAATAGTTATAAAGTTCTTTACTGTCATTCATTGAGAAATATAATCTCCATCCATTACTAGAATAATATAAAGTACCGCCCTTTACAACCCCTGCTTTTGACAGTTTATTTTTTAGACTTGCTAAAAAATTTTTACTCCCAGAAGTAAAACCAGACTGCAAAATCGTTGTGGATTTATTATTTCTCGTCTTTCGCTTATAAGTACAAACGGTTACATTTCCATCCCCGTCGAAATAACCTCTAAGAAAGTGTGAGGAATACTTTTCGGGAACGACGGGTAGTTTTATTGTTTTGCTTTTATTAGGAGTTAAACCGAGTTTTAAAAGGTCATTAAATATTTTTTTGCTTCCAATTTGCAAGCGATATAATGTTTTCGATCTGGCATCTATTTTACGAACAGAGATTTTATGATTTGAATCAAGTAATTCTCTAATTTTCTTTAATAAATCTTTGTCGGTAATTTGAAATTCTATGAAATGTGCACCTCTTTTATTTTTAATCATATTCCCATCTGCTGTAAAAAATCCTAAGACATAAGCCATTTCCGAAGTCCATTTTTTGAAAAAGTTCTCGTTTTTTGTTTTGAAAATTGGCATCTCAAATCTTTTATGCCGGAGGTGGGAATCGAACCCACGTCTCGGTCTTATGAGAACCTTGCTCTGCCACTGAGCTACACCGGCTCTATACGAAGTTCGAAGAACTTCGTCGAGCCCGACAAGATTTCCAAAGAAATTTTGTATAGGGCAAAAACGATTTTTTATCTTGTTGCGGGGCCAGGAATTGCACCTGGGTTTCCAGCTTATGGGACTGGCGACCTACTACTGATCCACCCCGCGATGATAAATTATATTTTCCATATCTTCTTTAGTTACCAAACCAAGATGAATTTCACGATGATGATTTGGACACGCCAATATCAGATTATTAGGATTATTATTCTTTTTATTCTCATCGATATGATGAACATCTGTTGAAATTTTATATCCGCAAATTATGCATTCATTTTTCTTAAAATGTCTTATTGCAATATTTTTTGCATAATGCAATGAATATCCACCCTTCCAATTACTATTTTCTTTATTGTAAAAACCTACTGTTACTCTCGGTGATATACCTTTTCTTTTCATCGCCCTGCGAATTGTTTCCTCGCTAACTCTAAACATTTCACAAAGTTTTCTCATTTTTATTGAAGCATCTTTATAAAGCTTAACAAGTCTTTTCGTTTGTTTATCTGTTAATTTTCGTTTTGGCATTTTGTGATTTTACCACTTTTAAAAATAAAATCAATTATTTTTTCGAGCCAAGCGAGAAACAAGGTTCTTGTCGAAGGCAAGGTTCTTATTTCGAATCGAGTTCAAGTTACAAAGCGTCCAAATCAGTAAAAGATTTTTCATAAACTGCCAAAACTTCTTTTGCCTGTTCAGAATTGAATTTATAGGTCGGGTCATGAATAACATTGTTTTTGATTTTATGAGCTTCTATAACCTGCTCAAGATTTGGTAGGACATCGGTTGTTAATTTATCCAATCTCTCACCTAAACTCTCGCCGGGATAGCCCATTCTTTTTAAAATATCATCTAAGATTGCCTCGGCTTCAATTAAGCCCAACTTGGCTTCTGATTCAAGACCAGAGGTTAATCTTTTTTTAATCTCATTCCAATTCTTAATAAATTTTTTCATGGCATAAGGACGGTAAGTTAAAAATTCTTTTAAATCCCAAAGTATCAATAGTCTTAACCAACGGGTTCTAAATAGAACAAAGACAATAATCCCGAGGAAAAATAAGGAGATAATTAAAAATAAAATTTTTAAAATTAAAAGCCAACCAGTAAAATTGGGATGTAAAATGAAATTAACTATATCAGAAAATCTAATATTAATAATATAGTTGATGATATCTTCAATCTTAATCATATTTAATAATAATTTTTAAATTTTGATTCGTAGATTTTTCCGACCTCCATAATTTTTTCTTCTTCAAATGGCTTTCCAATAATTTGGAGACCAACTGGTAACCCCCCACCACTTTGTAGTAGGCTTTCCTCATTAAGGGGAATATTTTTTCCTTTATTAACTCTCTTTTGCTTACGGGTTTCTTTCACAAAGTGGTGGGGGGTAACTTTACCACAAGGTATAGAAATTGCTGGCAAGCCGGCTAAATTAACAGGAACAGCGAAAATATCAGAGAGATACATTGTCAGAGAGTCATTAATTTTTTCTCCGATTTTGAAAGCTGGCGTTGGAACAGTAGGAGTAAAAATTACATCAACTTTTTTAAAGGCTTTAGTAAAATCTTCCTTAATCAACGTTCTTACTTTCTGGGCTCTTAAATAATAGGCTTCGTAATAACCGGCTGATAAAGCATAGGTTCCTAACATAATCCTTCTCTTAACTTCTCTGCCAAAACCTTCTCCCCGGCTTTGAAAATAAACATCCAACAAACTCTTGTCGCTGGTTGCTGAATATCCGTATTTTATTCCATCATATCTGGCTAAATTGGCACTGGCTTCAGAACGAGAGATGATAAAATAACAAGCTAAAGCATATTGAGTATGTGGCAAACTGATTTCTTCTATTTTTGCTCCCATTTTTTCATATTCTTTTATCGCCTCTTTGACCAATTTTTCCACCTCCTTATCAATTCCTTCACTAAAATATTCTTTAGGCACACCTATTCTTAGATTTGAAATTTGAAATTTGCCGCCCAATGGAATTGGACGAGCCTCGCCCTCCTGGGGCGGGAAATTTGAAATTTTTGATTCAACCGATGTTGAATCTAAGGGGTCTTTCCCTTTGATAGCATTAAAAACAATCTGGCAATCTTCAACTGTTTTTGTTAATGGTCCAATCTGGTCCAAAGAAGAAGCAAAAGCAATTAAACCATAACGAGATACTGCCCCGTAAGTCGGTTTAAGTCCGACTAATCCGCAAAAAGAAGCTGGTTGTCTAATTGAACCACCAGTATCAGAACCTAAGCTAAAAATAGAAAAATTGGCTTTAACAGCAGATGCCGAACCGCCGGAAGAACCGCCGGGGACTCTTTCTAAATCAACTGGATTTCTGGTTGGTCCGAAAGCTGAATTTTCAGTCGAAGAACCCATAGCAAATTCGTCTAAATTGGTTTTGCCCAAAATTACGATTCCTTCATTTTTTAACTTAGTCATGACTGTGGCATCGTAAGGAGCAAGATAATTTTTTAAAATCTTGGAACCAGCCGTAGAAATTAATCCTTCAACTAAAATAATATCTTTGACTGCCATTGGAATGCCGGCTAATAAAGGAATTTTTCGATTCTCAAAAATCATCTCATCGATTTTTTTTGCTTGAAAAAAAGCTAAATCTTCACAAATTGTCAAAAAAGAATGAATTTTTTTGTCCTCTTTTTTAATTTTATTTAAATGAGCTTCAATAAGTTCTTTGGTTGAAAATTCTTTTTTTTCTAAACCCCTATGAGCTTGAGTAATTGTAAGCTCGGTTAAATTCATATTAAAAAATTGATTTAACTTTCAGATAACCATCCTTGGTTTCAGGCGCCGATTCCAATAACTTTTTTGGTATTTGGTATTTGGTATTTGGCATTTTCTCTCTGTCTTCCCTCATCACATTTTCCATTTCAATTGAATGACTGGTCGGTTTAATTTTTGAAACGTCTATCTCTTTTAATTTTTCAACATAATCTAAAATCAAAGAAAGCTCTTTTTCCATTTTCTCCAGTTCTTCTTCACTCAAACCTAATCTTGCTAATTTAGCAATATGTTGGACTTCTTTTTTACTAATCATATAAATTGATTAACTATTTTCTATTTTCTATTAATGAGGTGGTTCTAATTCTTCTGTCTCTACTAATACTTCATGGAATTCATCTAAACTTTCCAAAACCATTCCTGCTCCCCTCACCACTGTGGTCATTGGGTCTTCAATAATTTTAGTTGGAATTTTCGTTTCCTTTTGAATTAAGGTGTTTAATCCTCTTAAAAGAGAGCTGCCGCCAGAAAGATAAATCCCATTGGTGATTACATCGGCTAATAATTCAGGTGGAGTTTCTTCAATGGCTGTTTTTATTTCATTTAGAATTTGTTTAATTGATTTTTCCATTGCCTTTCTGATATCTTCATCGCTAACTAAAATTTCTTCGGGCAGACCGGTAACCAGATTTCTTCCTCTCATTGGAATTTCTCTTTTTTCTTTCAAAGGATAGGCTGAACCTATGGCGATTTTAATTGCCTCGGCTGTTCTCTCACCGATTAATAATTTATATTCTTCCTGGGCATAGCGGATTATATCTTCATTAAGTCTGTCTCCGGCTATCCTTAAACTTCTGGCTAAAACAATTCCGCCTAAAGAAATAACTGCTACTTCGGTTGTCCCTCCGCCAATATCAACAATAAAGTTACCGCCGGCTTCCTGAACCGGTAATCTGGCTCCGATAGCAGATGCCATTGGTTCTTCAATCAAGAAAATTTCCCTGGCTCCGGCTGACTTTCCGGCATCAATCACTGCCTTTTTTTCTACTTCGGTCACTCCGCAGGGAATGCCAATAATTACTCTTGGTCGAATGTATTTTCTCTTTCTGGCTTTCTCAATGAAATACCTCAACATTTGTTCGGTTACCTCAAAATCAGAAATAACCCCGGCCCTTAAGGGTCTCGTAGCTACAATATGAGACGGTGTTCTGCCCACCATTTTTTTAGCTTCCGAACCAATAGCCAAAATCTGGCCGGTTTTTTGATTAAGTGCCACGACTGATGGTTCTTGAATAACAATTCCTCTACCTCTGACATAAACTTCAGAATTGGCTGTTCCTAAATCAATGGCAATATCTTCTGAAAGTGAATTGAATAATTTATTTAAAAATGTGAGATTTTTAGACATTTTGAGATTTAGAGAGTAATTTTAACAGCTGATTTATCTTGACTAATTTCATTTTCTTTTTTTCTCTTTCCTTTAATTCCACCGAGTTTTTTTCCAGGGTTTTCTCACTAACTAAAATCCTGATTGGAATTCCAATTAAATCGCAATCGGCAAATTTTTCTCCGGCAGTATTACCCTCCCTATCATCGTATAATACTTCGAAATTTTCTCTTTGTAAATTTAAATATATTTTTTGGGCTGCTTTCTTTACTTTCTTTGAATTTTCAATCTGAATCAGGTGAATAAGAAAAGGAGTTACTTCTTCTGGCCAAATTATGCCTTTTCCATCATGATGAATTTCGACTACGGTCCCCATTAATCGGCTGACGCCGATTCCATAGCAACCCATTTGAACCAATTTTTCTTTTCCATCTTTATCTCTAAAATTTAAATTAAACGCTCTGCTAAATCTCTCACCTAATTTAAAGATATTTCCAACCTCAATTGATTTTTTAACTTCTAAGTTTTTACTTTTGCATTTTGGACA
>Ga0315296_10004758_pt1 | contig 11054 bp, 6 predicted proteins | sample YL17G14_18_MG_FD_203921 | JGI IMG/M metagenome (GOLD analysis project Ga0315296, IMG submission 203921) | Sediment microbial communities from Yellowstone Lake, YNP, Wyoming, USA - YL17G14_18 | ecosystem: Environmental > Aquatic > Freshwater > Lake > Sediment | place: USA: Wyoming | collected...
TTGCAGGCATCTACGATTGCTTCTGCCTCTTTTCCAGTTTCAACTCTTTGTTTCTCGTACTTCGCTTCAAAAAGTTGGCCGTTTATCTCAACTTTGGCTTTGATCTGCCAGTAGGGTGTTGGGACAAAGGTCTTGATGTCTTCTTCTCTTGTTACCAGAAACTTGAGGGTCGGACCCTGAACCCTGCCAGTGCTTATTGTTGCATATCTGCCACTCCAATTTTTCGTTGCGTTTGTTAGGGCTCGGGAAAGGTTTATTCCATAGAGCCAATCAACCTCGTGTCTTGTCCGCCCAGCTTCTATCAAACCAAAATCCAGATGAGGTAGTGGTTCAGCATAGGATTTTTCAAGTTCCTGCTTTGTGAGTGTCGAGTATTTCATGCGTTTTGACATCTGCTCCTTGTTGCCGCAAGCATATTTCAGTATGCAATACCCGATGATGCATCCTTCCACGTCGTAGTCACAAGCGTCTATGAAGATTTCAGCCTCTTTCGCCAGCTTCGTGATTGTCTGAAGCCAACTGCGAATTCTAGTTGCCTTCCTCTCGGCGACATAACGAGGTACCCATTTGAAGGTGAAGACAGGGTAGCTTCTTCCTTTTTGTTCGCCAGTAATGGTATACAGATGCCCTAGCGCTGGAACGACGACTATTTCTCTGCCACGTCTGGCAACGTAGTAAGGTACGTTGTTGTCATACAGTCTCTGTGGGTTTTCTTTCTCGTCAAGGGCTGAGGCGATTCTCAGGGCAGCATCTGGTTTCTCTGTGATAATTAGGACGTGTTTACTCATGCTCGTACAAGCCGCTCATTCATCTTTGTACTATTTTGTTTCTAAGTAAAAGCTTGAATGAAATTAAGATTTTGCCTAGTGCACAGTTTTCAGTCTTTGGTATAGCTGCTCTCTAGCAACCGATAAATATGTCAGGGTCATTCTAATTTCTCTGTCATCGCAAGGAGTACAGTTGTTATGCCTCAACGCGTTGCTTGTCAAGGGTGCGGTCAAATTCTGTATGAAGGTCCTGATCTTCGGCCTCCTGATGAAATTCTACACGAGCATGAAGGGAAATGTCCGAAGTGTGGGAAGAAACTGTCGTTGGTACCGATTGATGTGGACGTGAAACCAATTAGGTAATGTTCTAGTGGGGAGAACAATCTTGGCTGATGAAGCCCGCCGAACACAGCTGTATGAAATGCATCTGAAAACAGCCAAGATCACGGTCTTCGCAGGTTTTGAAATGCCACTTTACTACAAGGACATTGCACCTGAGCATCTAGCCGTGCGAAACAATGTCGGCATCTTCGACATAAGTCACATGGGGCGGGCTACAGTTTCAGGCGCGGATTCAGAACGCTTTCTAAACTACGTAATAACAAATGACGTTTCAACACTGGCACCCAGCAGTGCGCAGTATTCAGTTATGTGTACCGAAACCGGCGGCATAGTCGACGACTTTGTCGTGTACCGGCTGGAAAAAGAGAAGTTTCTTGTAGTCTTCAACGCTGGCAACCGCGAAAAAGACTACAACTGGTTCACAAAGAATTCGAAGGAGTTCAATGTACGCATCGATGACGTGTCCGATAACGTTGCTATGTTTGCTGTTCAAGGTCCGAACGCAGAAAAGACGCTTCAGAAAATCTCCAGCGAAGACCTGAGCAAAATCGGCAGGTTCAAATGTGGCCATTCACGACTTGCTGGTGTAGAAGTTTTCCTTGCCCGCACAGGCTATACGGGAGAAGACGGCTTTGAAGTCTTCGTATGGGATGCGTCGCTTTCTAGGCCAGATCCTGCCGTAAAGCTTTGGACTGCAATTCTTGAAGCCGGAGAGAGTTATGGAATAGAACCATGCGGTCTGGGAGCCCGGGATACCTTGCGGCTTGAAGCTGGACTTTGCCTGTATGGAAACGACATTGACGAGAACACAACGCCTATAGAAGCAGGCCTCGGCTTCGTTGTGAAACTGCAAAAGGACAGATTCATCGGAAAAGAGGTGTTGCTGAAACAGAAAACCGAGGGACCAAAGCGCAAGCGTATAGGCATAAAAATGATGGAGCACGGGATTCCGCGACTAGGTTTTGAAATCCACTTAACCAATGGAGAAAAGATAGGTCAACTGACAAGCGGAACCTTTTCTCCGCTTCTCAAAAGCGGCGTTGGCATGGGATATGTAGAAACATCTCACGCTTTGGAAGGTGCGCTTGTAAACGTGAACATACGGAGTAAAATGTCGAAGGCAAAGATAGCTGCGTTTCCGCTTTACGATCCTGAAAAATATGGATACAAACGAAAGACCATAGTTGCGTGATATCTGTTTCATATTATTCGATTTTTGGAAAGGTATATATTGTCGGCGCTAGTCATGTCAACAATCCTTAAGTCCCCAGCTAACCGCAACGAAAATAAAACACCTCAGGGAACTGTGTAGGAGAGATGAACCAAAAGTGAAGCTCAGCAACGTACTGTCCAGGGAACGATTCTCCAACGGCATAAAGAGCTTGGGGAAATTGAGAATAAAGACAACCCACAGTTCAATGATAACTTTTTCAGCTTTGCTGCTCATTCTTTTCATAGCTTTCACAATACGCGTATTGCCGTTGCGCTGGGAGATACAGTCCGGTGGACTGCATCTTTCTGAGTTTGACCCGTACTATCAGTATAGTCTGACAAAATATATGACAGACCACGGTCTACTTGCACCTTACTATCCAACGCAATGGGTTGACACGCAACGCTGGTATCCTGATGGAATAAATATGGGGCTATCCTTCCCTTCACTGCCGATTACTGCGGCGGTGTTTTATGACATTACCAGGTTCCTAGGTTTCAATTTTGATGTGATGGGTTTCTGTTCGCTCGTGCCTGCGATAATGGGCACAATCGCCGTCTTCATAATATACTTCCTAGGAAAAGACATAGGAAGCAAGCCGGTCGGCTTGCTTGCGGCGCTGTTCTTAGCTTTGAACCCATCCTACATTCAACGAACCTCATTAGGCTTCTTTGACACCGAAGTGGTCGGTGTGGTCGCGCTCTTAGCTTTTAGTTTATTCTTTCTTAGGGCGATTGAGGAAGATAGACCTATCAGTTCGGTCGTCATGTATTCACTCGGATCATCTGCAGCTCTAGCATACTTTGTTCTCGGATGGGGTGCAGCCTACTATCTAATAGATCTAACCGTGCTCTTCGTTTTCGTTCTGCTTATACTCAAGAGATATTCACGGCGATTACTTCTGGCGTACAGCATTACTTTCGGGCTCAGTTTGCTTCTGGCCATAAGCACCAGAACCGAAGTCGGTCCCAGCTACATGGTAGGCTCGACCATCCTGCCCGTCGCTGGAGTGTTTGTTCTGCTTGTTCTAAGCGAAATCGTGCATAACTTGACTTCGTCTAGAGAGAAGTTTTTGTTTGTCGTAGTATTCCTTGTAGCGTTAGTCGGCAGCTTTGTCGCGCTTTCATCATTAGGCTATATGGGAGCTATTTCTGGAAAGATTCTAACGGTTCTGGATCCGTTCTTGCGAGGAGGCACACCACTTATCGAGTCTGTGGCTGAGCACAGAATTTCTTCTTGGGGTTCAATTTATTACGATCTTGGTATTGGAATTGTCTTCTTTGCTGTCGGCTTGTTCTTTGCTGCGCGGAATCTTACCACAAGAAATCTGTTCATGCTGCTGTTAGGTTTGACGACCCTTTATTTTGCAGCTTCAATGGTTCGTTTGCTGATCCTCTTGGCCATAGGGTTTGCTCTTCTGGCATCGGTCGGAATAGTGGGTATTTTGAAGCCTTTCGTGATGTTGCTAAAAGAACCACCGAGAATAACTGGCAAAAGAAGAATTGGGCTTGAGCGTGTAGGAAGAGAATTCAGCGGAGCCGCTGTCTTCCTCATATTTCTAATTCTGATGAGTAACCTTGCCTTTTCACCACAGTCTGGTGGCGTTCCTAAAGTTTACAGGCAAGCTTACACGCCAGTCACAATCACAGTTGCGAGTCTTTCAGTAGTACCCAACCAGCCCGTCAGGGAGTGGCTGGACATGGTGAAGTACTTGAACGACAAGCAAAGCGCAGGGACCGTCGTATGCAGTTGGTGGGACTACGGATATTGGCTGACCATAATGGGCAACGTCACATCACTCACTGACAACGCCACAATAAACAGCACTCAAATAGAAAACGTCGGGTTCATCTTCATGGCAAACGAGACCTATTCACTGAACATGTTGAAGAAGTACAATACCCAATACATACTCGTGTTCATCACTTTTGATTATGGTGGCAACTGGATTGATTGGGCAGGCGGCGACAACGGGAAATGGACTTGGATGGCAAAAATCTCAGGAAACGCCCAAAACCGACTCGTCAACATTGACCGTGCTATTGACGAGGCCTCTTCGTGGCAAAATGAAACGACATTTGGCAACTTCACAGGGAGCACGTGGACATGGAATGACGTCGGCATGAGCTCAACAGTCTACAAGCTGATGAGCTATGCAAAGAACCGGTGGTGTCAAGTGAACAGTGTGACAGATCCTAATGCAGCAAACGTCTCTGTGCCGATTTACTTCACGGAAGAGTTCTTCTCAGGGGAAACTCTCAGCCCGACTGATTCACAAAACAAGTATGGCGGACTCGTTCCGTTGGTTGCTCTGTACAAAATTGACTGGCAAAAATACTATCAAGACTATCCACCTGCTTAATGGAGAAACGTACACTTGTTTCCGAAAGTTCCTGACATACATAAACCAAACAAGCCATTGATTCCCAATGGCCTCGGCGTCATCTTTGTTTTGATCAGCGTAGTTTACCTTTTTCTCATCTACTACTTCAACGTAGTTAACATCTCAAACGGAGGTTCCGCCCCTCAGACTTTGGATTGGTCTGCACCTTTAATTTTGGCGGTGTGCATACTTTTTGGCGGTTTTCTCGGAATGCTGGATGACTGGATAGACCTTAAGTGGCGCTACAAGGCATTTCTTCCATTAGTAGCCGCAATACCGCTAATCTCCTTCGCTTTTGCACTTAAACTGCGAACTTCCATAACACTCCCAGTTCTTGGAACCTTTCACTTTGGCATTTACTACTTTTTCATAATACTTCCATTGCTTGTAACAGTAATTACCAACACTGTTAACCAGCTTGGTGGACTAAACGGACTGGAAACAATTTGCCCAGCAATAGTTCTAATTGGGCTAATGATTATTTCAGGGTCAGACGCAACTCTTCTCTATGTTCCATTAGTGGTCTGGCTGATACTTGCCGCTCTGAATCTTCAAGGCAAAATATTCGTCGGCAACACAGGCTCCTTTGCCATAGGAATGACGATAGCCTCTTATGCAATAATCTCAAACCTGAAGTTTCACGTCGTCATATCCATTCTGCCCTACATCTTCAACTCCTCATTGATATTGCTGACTTTCTTCTTCTACAGAAAGAAAGCAGCCGTCTCTTTTGACGGGAGAAAACTTTCTTCAGATCACAGGCGAAGCCTGGTAACACTTCTGACCTATCATCGCCCCTTGACAGAACGACAGGTAGTTTTGTTAATCTCCCTGTTGGTGGCAGCGTCAACGTTACTTGTTTTTATTCTTAACTGGTTCATACTAAAATAGCACTTTTATGAGCATCACTCGACTTTGAGGACAAGGCTAATAAACATCTGCAATATCTGTAGGGTGTTTGGCGGGTAAGTGGGCCTCCACCCGTTCCGCCTTAGAAATCCCGGACGTGGGAGGCAAAAAGATGAGATTTGACAGCAAAGATCTGGCTTTGACAGTCGTTTTCGCAGCTTTGTATGCTACATTAGTGATTGTTCAGGGACAGAGTGCAGCTGCTACGATTCAACTCCGCATCGCCGATTGTCTGATTCCTCTTTGCGCACTGTTCGGATGGCCTGCCATCGTCGGAGTGACCGCGGGAGCCTTAGCTGGCAACATGTTTACTTCGTTACCGATGTCGAATGGCGTTTATGATGTTGTTTTTGGACCGTTCGCAAACTTGCTTGCAGGCATCATAATATTTCTGCTCAGAAAAAGACGGCTCATAGGATGTGTGTTGGCTTCCGTAGAAATTGGCTTAGTTGTAGGCAGCTACGTGTGGATGATTTTCGGAGCTCCTTCAAACATCTTCAACGTTGGAATTCCTGTGAACTGGCCCTTTTGGACCGCTAGCGTAGTGAGCATCACAGTAAGCAGTCTCGTCGCAATAGCAATAATCGGTTATGCGTTGCTTTCTGTCTTGAGTAGGAAGAGCATAACACTGTCGTTGAAGTCAAGGGGACTCAAATTCGTTTCTCAAGTTGAAGAGTATTTACATGAACCTTTCCAGTTTTGTCAGTCCAATTATTTCGTCAAAATCCAGGCCCAATGCATCTAGTACCTGGTCAAAAGTCGAATGCACGTAAGCTAAATACTTGTCGACATCAACCTCGTTCTTGGTCGCCAACTCAACTGGCTTGACACGTGGCTCTTTGACGGTTTTAACGAAGCTTATGCGGTCTCCTGCCCTCAGTTCCACACCATTTGCCTGTAAGATCTTTGCTGCCTTGACGTGCTGAGGCGTTGTCTTTGTGTAGTGCGCAATTTCTTCGCCTAAGACCACGTTGAATGCGAGTTCGTTCATGTTTTCCCATTCTCGTCTTTTCAGTCGCATGTAGCAGTCGCGAACTATCTCTGCTATGTCCTTTTTTGCTTTTTCAAACTCTGGCGGGCTCTTGACTTTCGAAAGACGGTCTTTCATCTGGTCGAAGGCTTTCTTGATGAAAATTGGGATATGCTTCTTCTTGCCTGTCAATCCTTTGACGTCCACGGTCCCTTCTTCTAGAACTCCGAGGTAATTCTTTTTGCGAGTGCTGAAAACCGCGTACCTGTAGACCTTGTCGACGTCCAGACTCATTTTGAGCTCATGTTCGGTCCAGTGTGCTAGTTCTTCGATTTGCTGTTTTGACGGGTTTTTGAGGAAGAGACTGTCCGTGTCTCCATAGAGCACTTGTATGCCTAATTCTTCTGCTTTGTTGAGTATCTTGGTTATTAAGTGTCTGCCGATAGCTGCTGTGGCTTCGGCTACGGGCGGACAGTAGAGGTCAAAGGTTTCAGCTCCAAAAACTCCGTAGCTTGCGTTTAATATGACTTTGAGCGCTCCTTGTGCTACATTGTACCAGCTTCGCAAGTCTGGGTTTAACGATTTGTCTTTTGATTTAGGTTTGTACCAATCTACTCGCAGGTCTCTAAGCGAACCGATCAGCAAACTTTCCAGCGCTCGCTTTTTGGTGCATACCCAATGCGGCGTGTCTGGGATGACGTTGGTTCTACATTCAGGATGTGGACACAGGATCGACTGGTAGCCCAAGTTCCAGACTTTGATTATTGACGGGTACAGGCTTGGGAAATCCATGACGGCAACGTTGAAGTGTATTCCTGGAACGGGTTCGACTACTATCGCTCCCTTGTACTTTTTGCCTTTTATGATTGCTTTGGTGGCGGTTTTGCCCTTAGTTGCCAGTATATCTTGCGGACTGGGGATAAGCATGTTTCTCTTACGGTGTTCACGTTGCAGAAAGTCTCTTATCCAGCGAGAGACACCCTGTCGGGTCACATCTTCCATCGGCATGCTACTGATTCTCGTCAGCACCAAAATCAGCTTCATCACGAGTTCATCATCAAAGCTCGTGAGTTTAAACGTGATTTCAGAGTCTCTAAGACAATACTTTGCCAATTCAGAATAGGTCAAGTCGCCGAATGCTTTCTCCAGAGGTATTTTTTCAAGTCCGATCAAAGCTTTACCTACATCAGTCAATGTCACATCTCTGTAACGATTGGTGAAGGCGTAAATCTGGATTGAACGGTTGAAAAAGAACTTGTAGAGGTCAATGTGCACTCCGTAATCCAATGTACATGATCGTTTTCCAACTTCAATCGGTATATCGCTTCTTTTGATACCGAAGTTCAGGGCACGGTTGAAGAGATAGTGAAGGTCAAAGTCGTCGCCGTTGAAAGTCAAGACGAAAGGATAGTCCCACAAGGCGTCAAAAACAGCTTTTATGAGCTTCTCCTCTGAATCGAAGCTTTCAACTTCAACATCCGCTGGGAGATGTTCTGCTCCTTCGCGAACTCCTTCACGTTTGAGGAGCAAAACTCTTTTTGGTTTATCCGAACCGTAAAGCGATACGCAAATAATCGGATAGACTGCTTCCCGCGGGTCGGGCACCCTTGTTGGGATTGGGGCTAGAACTTCGATGTCAAGGGCCACACGGCGAAACTTGGGCGCTGGATACTCCAGCAGCCTTGCCCATCCGTCTATGAAATCTAGCTCTTCATCAGTTGCGTCCTTGAAGAGGCATCGTATCTGACTCACGATTTTGTCGACATCTTCCAACCGCTTCAGGATGAGGTTTCCATTTTTTATTTCGTAAATCATGCCGGGAAGAAGCTGTCGATCGTAAATGTAGGATTGGTAGTATTTTATGGTTGATTCCCAGACTTTGATTTCTTCCGGAGAAATCTGGGTATCTGACACTTTCGGGAAATCCTCAGGAATTATGTCTCTGATGCATCCTGTCGGACGCCCCCCAACAGCCAATGGGTCTTTTGTCACTATCTTCGTTATACTTACATTTCTGTTCAGTAATGGATCGAATTTCTCAATGATTTCAAAACGGTCAAAGCCTGGGTGCTGAGTTAAACGGCTGATTTTTTCAAGTTCGTACTGCGAGAGGTTTGTTAGACAATATGGTTGATGTCCGGTGTTGTCGTACCAGAAGTAGATTTCCCCCGAAGATGGCTCATACAACTTGACAACGGCCTTTCCAACTTTTCCGTCGTAGGTGGCTGAGACAAAATAGGAACATGACAAGTTCTGAGGAGCGAGCGGTGGAAAGACATGTCCTTTCTTTTTTTCTAAATTGTTTTGAGGAATCACTATGGCTGTTGTCTCGGCCTTCTTTTCCATGAGGGGTCTGTGTTCTCGAAGTGAGAATTCGTCTAGGTGTTTCTGCGCCATCCTCGTCTTGACCTGGATACTTTATGAAGTAGGTTGCCTAAAATCTCTTGTCCTCTATCGTTGAGACCTTGCATAAGCGTGTGTTGTCGGCGGCGGTGGAAGACTATCTGGGACGGGTTCGCCATTTTTGCTTATTGAATGTTGCTGCTTTTGTGCGTGCGCGATGTTGTTAATATGGAAGTGTAGGACTACGCAACATGGTTTTTGGTTGTTTTCAAGCCAAAAATGACCTACCCCCTCCTCCCTAGGTTTTCAGTACACACAGTATCGCCGTGTGGTCTTCTCCAGGCATTGGGATGGTATCATCCTTGGCTTTTGCAGTTTTTGCATGTTGAGGTTTCAAGAGCGTGCTGCGAGTGTCCATCGGCATTCATAGGTTTTTGCTATATAGAATAGTTAGCTGTCTATAGATTATTTGGGAATTGCACATTAACTGCATTGCGATTCTCTGTGATTGGTGATAGTAATGGAGCACAAGAAAAGCAGAGAGACTGAGAATCGCGAGACCAAGACCGAGAGACCATGGTATTTCACACACATCTGAGACTGCGCAAACAAGTCGTGGTTGAAGATGAAGAAACTGAGAAAGCCCGGAAGCCCTCAGCACAAAACATTGCATGGCCAGAAAACGGATGTTGACATTGTCGATTGGTTGTTGGCTATCGATCTAGACGCATCGACAGGGGACAAAAGAGCATATTATACCATCGTGGATTAATAGAACGTGTTCTCTTCAAAAGGAAATAGCTGAAGAAATAGCCTGAGACATGTAGCAGAGACGTGCGAATCCAGTTCCGCCCATTACTGACTTGCTTCAAGCACCGTCTTGCCAAGGCAAATGGAATCTTCAATGTTTCTCATCACTGTATTGGCAACCATTACTTTTGTGCCGAACTTTTCTATCCTTGTCTTGAATCGTTCGTCTTCCCTGTCGATGATTAAACAATCAAGGTAGTTTTCATAGAATTTGGCTATACCATAGGGAGAAACCTCGAATCCCAAACTGGCCATTATCTTATCTGCGGGTCCTTTGATTGCTTTTCCTCCAACAATCGGGCTTATGCCAACAACACGCGCCTTGGTTCGCATCATTTCATTTGCAATCGCAGAAATTGAGAGAATCGGCGAAATACTCAGAACTGGGTTGCTTGGGCATATTATGATGGTCTCAGCGGCTCGCATGGCATCGAGAATACCTGGGGAAGGTTTAGCGTTTTCGGATCCTTCAAAAGTTACTCTTGAGACTTCATCTTTTGCTCCTCTTTTCACGAAATATTGCTGAAACTCGAACCGGTGTTGACCTGCAAAGACCGTTGTCTGAACAGCGTCGTCGCTCATTGGTATGAGTCTGACACCTATTTTCAGTCTTCTGCATAGTTCATTGGTTGCTTGAGAGAGAGTCAAGCCGCTTCTTAACAATTCAGTTCTGACAATGTGAGTTGCAAGATCTCGATCGCCGAGCTTGAACCATGTTTCAAATCCAAGTTTGTCCAGCATGTGCAAACAGTTGAACGTGTCTTCGGCTATTCCCCATCCTTTCGTTTCGTCTTCGAGCCCTGACAAAGTATACATTATTGTGTCAAGGTCGGGGCTAACATGAAGGCCGTGGAGAACAAGATCGTCACCTGTGTTTCCAACCACTGTCAAACGATCAGGCGGTATTATGCGCACGATTCCTCTCAGCAGCCTTGCCGCTCCAACTCCACCCGCAAGAGCAACAACAGATCTCATAAACGATCACGGAATAGAAAAAAGGTGTAAAAGATAATAAAACTTCTCAACTCTTGAAGTGCGCCGTTAAATATGGAATCTCTTTTAGACTTGATAGAATGGTGATGTAGTTTTGGAAATGACTATGGCCGTGAAATCCAGAAGGAGCATTCGACGTTTTACGTCAAGGAGAGTCTCTCGCCATGTTGTGCGGTATTTGATAGATTTGGCGAAATGGGCTCCATCGGCACATAATGCTCAGCCTTGGAGAACAATTGTGGTAGATGACAAGAGAATGAAGCAAAGACTTGCCTCTGAAATGCGGAAAGTATGGGTTTCCGACTTGCTTAAGGACGGGTACCG
>Ga0315296_10004759_pt1 | contig 11053 bp, 12 predicted proteins | sample YL17G14_18_MG_FD_203921 | JGI IMG/M metagenome (GOLD analysis project Ga0315296, IMG submission 203921) | Sediment microbial communities from Yellowstone Lake, YNP, Wyoming, USA - YL17G14_18 | ecosystem: Environmental > Aquatic > Freshwater > Lake > Sediment | place: USA: Wyoming | collected...
AAATCGATGGTCGGCAAGGTCTTCTCCTGGTTATAGGTTAAGCCATTGCCCGCAATCTCGATGAAAGAGAGCTGCTGAAGGATGGGCGAGTCCTTGACGATGGTCTCCACCACCCCTTGAAGTAGCATATCATTTGACAGCTTGGCTGCTTCAACTAATGTTAAAGCCATGGTTTATCTCCTTTCTCCTATCGCATATTGAATCTTTTCCTTTGGGGATAGGGCTGAAAAGTCTATTGCCGTCCGCTGTGGAGCCCCAGCCGGCACCCTAGCCTTGGCTATCTCAGCCTCCAACTCCTTCCTCACCTTATCGACCAGGTTCCGGCTATCTTCCACAGACTTGTCAATAGCCTCAATGCTGTCCCCGGTTATCAGCTCCTCAGGCACCCCGGGATTTGATTTAATCACCAATGCCCGGTAGCTTGATACTGCCTGAGACAGACTGGTCTCAAGCTCGGTCAACCTCGGCTCTAGTTCAGTCAGAGATTGCCTAAGGGCAGCAATCTGGTTATCCCTATCAGCTATTGCTTGCTCCAGCTCAGAGATGCGGGAATCCTTGGCAGCAAGCTCCTTCTCTTTGTTGGCGACAAGCTCCTCAAGCTCCACAACTCTAGCCGTGGCACTCCCTAGCTCCTCCCCGTTGGGATTTTGGTTTTGCATATCTTCTGGCAATTTTCTCCTCCTTATGCTGGAGATTACTCAACACCTGCGGTCTCCGCGGCTAAAGCTCTCTCTCCCTCTCTGCCTCTCGTTGACCCGGCGTTAAGCGAGTTTCCAGAAAAATCTTTGATTTTTCTGGGTGAGTTAAGCTCCTTATTCATCCTGAGGATAACCTCCCTCTCCTCAAGCCAGCGCTTAAACTCAGCCTCAGGGTCTTTAATCCCCACTTCCTCCATAGCCCCGCGCCTGGAGTGGATGCCAGTCTGAACCAGTGCCTGCTCATTGGAAACCAGCCGGCTTAAATCCTGAGGTAGTATCGGACTCCAGATTACCCGTAATCGGTTTTCACCAAACCTCTCCCCCTGGTACTTCTCCAGGAGCTTAAGAATTATCCTGTTTCTCCGGTTATACACGGCAGTTCGGATGATCCTCTTTCGCCTCACCTTTTGAAGTAGTGGGTTAAGCTCAATCTCAAGGGCTATCCCGGATAAGTCTCTCTCTGTTCCGCCGAAGGCAGCCCGTGGGGACTCCGATATATCGTGCAGGGTTCTATAGAGTAGGTTTATATAATCTATGTGCAGCCTGACCCCACCACCCTGTAGCAGGTCAAGCAGATAGGCTTTAGCATCCTCGGGGATATTCCACACCGCCCCCGGCCTAACGGTAATATCCTCAGCCTCCTCCACGTTCTCCAGCACGGCAATGGGATTGCCCGATAGCTCCAGTATCCTGGATAGCTGTGACATCGCCCGGTTAAGCTCTCGCTGCGACTCCATAATCTGTGACAGGTCAGATATACCCCAGAACTTCTTTGGCTCTCTAAGGTTGGGGTAGATAATAAACGGGATAAAACCGTAGGGGTTGGGCTTCTTCTCAATCAGGGCAGCATCCAGGTAAAGCTCAAACTCCCCGTCCGTCCATAGCTCAACAATGGTCGTCTTCTTGTCCTTGGGTTTCACCCGATACAGGAACTCGGTTTCTTCGGCGGTCAGACTGTATTTAGAGGCTACCTTCCATATTCTTGAGGTATCATCCCCCAGCCACCAGGCATAGATGCCTTGAACATCGGGGGCGGTAATCCTCACCTTCTTTGCCTCGGTATCCCAGATAACCTTGTAGCCAGCATCGCCAAGGATGGCGCAATCAATCTCAGTCTCAAGGTCTAGCTGCTCCAGGTTATTGTCGTCATAGACCTGGTGTAAGGCTGCCTCGGCTCTCTGGGCGCTGGCTTTAGCCTCGTCCGAATCCTCTATAGCATCAATAGCAAAGTTAATGCCGGACATTAGATATGAGGTAACCTTATCGGTGAATACCTTGGCATAGTTGAAGGTCAGGCGTTTCTCCCCCCGCCTTTCTCTGCTTTCCCACTGCCGACCGTGGTAGAAGTCAAGCAGCTCTCTATAGCCCCTGAGCCGGTCTATATCAAGACGGTTTAGTTGGGTGATAATAGAAGTTTCATTCATCTTTAGCCCTCTTTAATATTCGCTGGATGGTGCGCCGACTAACGCTGAACATCAGTGCCAGCTCCTTTACCCCTTTACCCTCGGTAGTGAACAGCCCTAATACCTCTTTATCTCTTAGCCTTTTCAGCCACCGGTGCTTGCCCCCGGGCTGAGCATCAACGCATTCTGGAAACGGACAGCTAAGGCAGGAATCAGCAAATTCGCAGCCATCATCTTGGTAGTGGCAATACTCCGGCGGTAAGTTCAACTCAGTCTTATCCTGACCCATAACTTGTCCCTCAAGGCTATTGGCAAAATATTAGCACATATGTTCTATTACGGTCAATAGTACTTTGTCGTCATTTGACAGCATTGACAGTGTCTCAAGCCCTAACTTATTATTTAGATTAGATAGCTTTTGTGCTGAAGAAGGAGGGGCTGACCACCTCGGCATATACCCTCACCGATGCGGAGAAGCTAAAGTCAACCAAGAAGGAAGCCCCTTATTACTGGAGGCTCAGGGCGGTAGATGCTGCCTCCAATGCCAGCGGTTGGACCACCCCCGGCACATTCTATGTCGGTTTTATCTTTCCTGAGCTAAAAGGCTGGCTTCTATATGGCTTAATAGGGGCGGGTGTTCTCTTGCTCTTTTTCCTTGGCTTTCGGGCAGGCAGGAAAAGCAAGGGCGGCGGCGCCGAAGAATATTAAAAATTATAGGTAACCTCACCCCCTGACCCCCTCTCCTTATCTAAGGAGAGGGGGGAATTCATTATGAAAGAGGGGCGTCAGCCCCTCTAAAACTCTCTTTTTGCCACCCCCACCACACATTAAGCGTTACGTCAAAAAGTGAAAATTGTAGACAATAAAGCATTGACAAAAGCAAGGAAACATGTTACTCTAATACTAGACTCATCTGCCACGTGTAGAAAGAGATCTTACATCGTCCTTCGGGGCGATGTTTGCATTTATACTAATCTTTCCGCAAACTTGTTTCGCAAGCTTCTTCTCTGGGAAGGCCCATCAATGTGGAATGCTGTGACTAGCATAACTACTGCTTGAACATGCTGTCTGAGCTTTTCTAAGATGACACAATAATCCCAATCTTCCAGCCACACATAGGTGCGTATTTGTCCCTTACCTTCTAGGTAGTCCCATACTTTAACAGCACTATCATGTGAATTTGTGATAATTGGTGCGCACCATGGTAATCTCTCGGCTCGGCGGAAATCGGGAATGCGCTCGCCTGTACTTTTATCATCTCTACTTATGAGGTGCCAAAAGCCTTCCTCGTAGAATTGATTAGGCAATACCCTTTGATCCCACCATACCATGTAATGCTGAAACTTAGGCTTGGCTTGTTTAAAATCTCTCTCAAATATTGCATAAAGGCCAGTGACGATTTCCTCCCATGTGCCTGACAGCGTAAGTATAGGAGGCAACCAGTCGAGTTCCACTGTCATGCTTGCGTCTCCATTGCCTGCCATCGAAATAGATTAACCTTGTCTTCTTGGAGTAGTGTCGTCAGGGTTAGCCTGTAATTAGAACGCTGTCTCATCCGTTCGACTAACCTCTCTTTGGCTGAGCTTCCCGAAAGTCCACGATTGGCATACGCTACCGCTCCAACCAATAAATCTGCGAGTGCTAGTTGTTCTACTTCATGGGAGCGCACTGTCTGAATTCTTTCGATTATCTCCCGGGAAAAATCATATAAGTTATTGCAAAGTACATCTCTCAGTTTGGCAACTTTTGGAGCACTGCGAGTATCCTTGATATCAAGATAGATTCGGTATCGTGCCTCAGGGTGAAAAATTACCTTCAGCATGTCAAAATACATCTTGAAATACCAATCATCGTGGCTTTGTCCAAATGCCTTATGATTGAGTTTGGTTTTATCCGGCACTATTAAGGCACGAAAATGTAGGTCTTTCTCATCAAAAAAGAAGTCTATTATATCGCGGTAAAACTCTACCTTTGATGGTGACACTTTGGTCCACTTGATCTCAAAATCAGGCCTCAAACTGTGGCGACTCTTGATTTGCCTAATACCAAGCGTGATTTCCCTAGCTTTCTCGAGCGGACACCAGATAGCGCCTAGTACCATTATCCCTTGCTGGTCATGTTCCAGATGGCAACTCTCGTCACAATATATGTTGTAAGTTTCAGTCATGGTAACCTGTATACAATCCCCTTTTTAACGACTGGCGTTTCTCACCAATTCTAAATCTTTTTATATACTTTTTCCAGCATTATTGGGTTTCGGTAACGAGGCAAGGATTCAATCTTATTCTTACCACACAACAAGCCACTTGTTTAGCTCTCCCCATCCTCCCTCACACTCCCCACTGCTGTTTTCGGCTCGTACTGACTGGCGGCTTCAACCAGCAGCGCCAGGCTCATCAGAAAATCATCGTGTCCCTCAGCCGGGTCAACATAGAAATTCATCGTCTGTGACGGGCGATACTGGCTCTTAGCCCGCTCCGTCTCAAACCAGAATTCCTGGTACTCCTGTGAGCTATCCCCGGAATACATCTTCAGCCTGCCCGAGTTAACGGCGGCTAGCAGGCTGAAGCCTAACCCTGACTTCGCCCGCTGGGTGAAGGTAAACGGGGAAACCTTGGAGCCGAGCGCTTGCCTGAGGAATGAGGTCACCGGCTGACCAATCCCGGTGGCATCAACCACTACCTTGCGGCAATGCCACACATCCTTTAGGATATCAACCAGCTGGGGGTAGAGCTCGGCGTGCTTCCTTCCTGTCCACCAGTAGTGCTCCACCACGCATATTCTTGGCTGCTTCTGGACAGCGTCACAAACGGAAAAGTCCAGCTCGCCGATGGTAACCACTGTGGAATCCTGGCGCGGCTTCAAGCCAATAGGGGTCCCCGAAAATCTTGATTTTTGGGGTAAAGTTAAGTATGCTCCTTCCTCCGCCTCAGCCTCCCCCGCCAGGTCAATACCGGCAACATAGACCTTGCCATCCTTCTTGGAAGGAGGGTGGTGCTTTCTTGCCTGCTCCCCCTGAAGCTGGGCTAGTTGCTGCTGGCTTAGGAAGCCCCCGCCGCCATGGATTGACAGAAGCCGGTATTGGGTCAAAAATAGGGGGTGATTCTCGCCCAGCCGCTCCCTCTCTGCCTCAACATAAGCTAGGTAATCAGGGTTATACTTGGCTATTTCCTGCCAGTCATATCGGAAGTGGCGTCTGATGCCATCCTTCCTCTCCAACTCAAGGTTGGTCTGTTTTACCTCCTCCAGCAGGGTAGAATCATCCCAGGTGGTGCCATAGTGAATGGTAGTGACATTGGTTGTTGCCCCCATCGGCTTGAACTCCTTGGTGTATTTCTCCTTGCTGACATCCTGGGACTCATCTATTTCCAGCAGGATATGAGCGGTGTTGCCCACCACATTGGCTGACTCATCGGCGGAGAGAAATATCGCCCTGGCATTCCCCAGCCTGATGATGTAGCCTAGCTCAGCCACCCAGATGCCACTAAAGCCAGCATCATTCAGCCTGTCCTTCAGCCGTATCATAGAGATAACTGTCTGGGGCTTGAAGGTGGGCGAGCACTTAACCAGGTTCTGTGGCTTAGCCATATGCAGGGTCAAAAGCAAAAGCTCAAGCTGAGCCGAGAGCTCATTCTTTCCCCCCTGACGAGCCATTTCCACCGAGAAGGTAAGCCCCTTCTTGCCGAAAACGCTATCAAGTATAGCCATTGCCACTTCCCGTTGATAAGGGCGTAGCCTGTGTATTTGCTCTTTTGACATATCAGATGGCATAGCTTGTTGCTCTCCTGACTCTGGATAAAAATCACGGGGTGTTTGAGAGGGATGAGACCCCGTCATCCAGCTATCCTTGCCCCCCTTCCCTTGTCACTATCCTGACTCCGGTTAAAAATCTAGGGGTGTTTAAGAGGGGCGAAGCCCCTCTTTTCAAAAAATCCTTCCCCCTCCCTTGATAAGGGAGGGGGATAAAGGGGGTAGGTCACCATTCACTATTTATTAATGCTCGTGGCGATGCCAATGCCGAGCGGGATAGCGATATCTCTGAGGACATTACCTATTGCCTCCTTCAATCCCTTCCTCTGCTCTTTGCTGATGTTATATTTAGTCTTGACTAGGTGAGCTAAGGCATTGGTTGCCTGCATAAGAAGACTGATATTCTCCGGGTCGTTCTCCAGAAGAGACTTTATCTTGACCCTCAGCAGGGCAATCTCATCATCAATGCCTTCAACGTCAGAGGCTAGCTCAAAATCGAGCCGTTCTGCCTCATCAAGCACCCTGGCGTAAAAGCCATGCTTCCTAGCGTTCTGATTGCCCTTTGGGGCGCCTCTTTTTCCCTTCGCTTTTAACGTAGTGTCTGGCATATGGTCTATCTCCATTCTTTAGTAGCCTGGCAGTAGCCAGGACAATGGTATGGGCTGCCAGGTCCCACCGCTGAATTTCTACGGCTAGTCTCAATAGCCTCATATCTCCTCCTTTACATAACTAGAAAAACAATTCCTCCTATCTAATTAGCTTTGAATTGTTTCCCAATAAAATGATAGCACATGTGTTCTAACATGACTATAAGCATTTGTCGCATTTTAAAACCCCATCCCTCTCTTGTTTAGTAGTTAGTGGGGTTACTAAATAAATTGATATTAAGGCTTAGCCGTTATAGAATAGGCGGGACGGAAATGAGTGTGGCCAAGCAACTCTATCAGCTTCAGGAGGTTGACTTAGAGATTGAGTCCAGTGAGCGGGCGCTGAGCCAGATTGCCAGCCAACTGGGAGAAAGTCAGGCGGTGGTCAGCACCCAGAACCAACTCCAGTTGGAGCAGCAGCGCCTGGAGGAATTAAGGCATGGACAGCGCTCTGCAGAATGGGAGATAGACGACCTTGTGCCCAAGCTCAAGGCTACTGAAGAGACGCTATTTAGTGGCAGGATAAAGAACCCCAAGGAGCTGACCAATCTCCAGCATGAGGTTGATGCCCTGAAAGCCAAGCGCGACCAACTGGAAGAAAAAGCACTGGGGATAATGGACCAGGTTGAGCTATGTAAAGCCAGCGTAGCTAGGATAAGTAGCCAGCTGGAAACGCTAAAAGCTGAGTGGCAGCGCCAGCAACAGCAGCTATCTAAAGACTCAGAGCGGGTCAAAGCCATCCTCTCTGACCTCAGGCATAAGCGGCAACTCCTATCAAGCGAGATTGCCCCACAGGCAATTGAGTTCTATCAGGAATTGAGAAAAGAAAAGGGGACAGCGGTAGTCAGGGTGGAGCAGGGGATATGCCATGGCTGTCGGATATCGCTGCCCACAACTGAATTACAGCGGGCAAGAAGTGGCAACCTGGTGCAATGCAGTAGCTGCGGGCGTATCCTGTTCTTAGCCTGAAGCGGTAAAAAGATGAAGATAAAAAGAGTGGTAATATTCACCGATGGTGCCTCCTTGGGTAACCCCGGGCAGGCAGCTATAGGTGCTATTATAAAAGACGAACAGGGCAGGCTCGTTGCTCGCCTTTCACGGCGCATTGGGCAGGCTACCAACAACCAGGCAGAATATAAAGCAATCATTGCTGCCTTGGAAGAGGCTACTAGGCTAGGTGCCAGTGACGTTGACATAAGGTCGGATTCTCAGCTAGTGGTAAGCCAAATCAATGGCGCCTGGCGAGTGAGGAAACCGGCTCTTAAGCCACTATGTCATCGGGTAGAGCAACTTCGGCGCCAGTTTCAAGGCTTCACTATCACCTATATCCCTCGCCAGCAAAACATGGAGGCTGATAATCTGGCCCATCTGGCATTAAGCTGACCCCAGGCTATTACCTTATATAATAGTATAGCAATCTCACCCTTGCTCCGAGGTAATAACTAAGGAGAGTTTTAGAGGGGCGTTAGCCCCTCTAAAGAAATCGTTTCCCCTTCCCCTTAGCAAGGGGAAGGGGATAAAGCGGGTTCCCAGGAAAATCGAAGATTTTTTCTGGGTGCATAAAGGGGATAGAGTTGATGGTTGACTTATATTGTCTTCTATATTACAGTGTAAATAGGTCAAGTAAACCGGGTGACCGCCCTTCCCTCTGGGAAGGGAGGAAAGTCCGAACTCTACCGGGCAGGATGCTGGGTAACGCCCAGGAGGGGTGACCCTACGGAAAGTGCCACAGAAACATACCGCCCTTCCTAGCTAGGAAGGGTAAGGGTGAAATGGTGAGGTAAGAGCTCACCAGCGGCTGGGTGACCAGTCGACTGGGTAAACCCCATCCGGAGCAAGACCAAATAGAGGGACAAAGGGACGCCCGGCCTGTCCCCGGGTTGGTCGCTTGACCCTTCCGGTAACGGAAGGGCTAGATAGATGGTCACCGTCCTTCCAGAGGAAGGACACAGAACTCGGCTTACAGGTTTACTTGACCTTTTAATACCAATTTTTTACCCCTCCAGCTTGGAGTTGAGAAAAGGGGAGTAAAGTCTCATTAACCAGTGGCTTCCAAGCATGACCAGGGTTAAAAATATGATGCCAACAGCCCTCAGTGGGCTTGCCAGCCGAGCTGTTTAAGTATATAGTGGAATGGTCAATTTCCTGAGACAGCTACAAATGGAAGCAGTTAATCCCGTAGTCCGTGATTTTATCCTCTTTTGCATCCAGCGTCAGGGGAAGGAATGGCCAGCCCTCTATGATGAAATGTGTTGGGTGGCTGGGCGCCGGCTGTTTAACGGGCTGAGTTATGCCGATTTAAGAAAGCTGGGGCTATCCTTCAGTCTCACCAATATAGAAAAGACTATTACGATGGTAGACGCTGTCCTAACTCGGTAGTAGGATTATCACCGCTTTGTGTGGAATTAATCGGAGCTAAATTTTGTCTTTCTTCTTACCACCCCTTTTGGTAGATAGCCTTGTTTTCCTAGTTAAAGCACTTTAAGGGAGAGTAAGTCTGATGTCTTAAAAGATAAAAATTATAGTAGTGAGCCTGTTATTGGCGGCAACTGTCGCCCTATCTTTCGGCGCTGGCTGTGCTCTAGGTTCCAGAACCTCCCCGGAGCAGGGTCTAGATGTTATAGCCCAGGCGTGGAACATAATCTTCCAGGACTATGTGGACAAGGAAAGGCTTGATGCCGACACATTGGCTCAGGGAGCTATCAAGGGTATGGTGGAGGCGCTGGATGACCCCTATACCTCCTACTTGGATGCTAAAACCTACGAGTTGAGCTTGAGGAGCTTGGGGGGGAAAATTGAGGGCATTGGAGCTTATGTAGCAGTTAAGGATGAGCAGATAATAATTATCGCCCCTATCGCTGATTCACCGGCGGAAAGGGCGGGCATCAGGCCCGGTGACATAATCCTGGAAATTGATGGCAGGTCTACTTCAGAGATGAGCCTGGTTGAGGCGGTGCTCAACGTCCAGGGTCCTAAGGGGACGGTGGTCACCCTTTCTGTACTTCATGAGGGCGAGACCGAACCAGAGGTAATCGAGATAGTTAGAGCTGAGATTGAGCTACCCAGCGTCCACTTTGAGATGAAGGGGGACATTGCTTACATTAATATCGCCTATTTTTCGGAGCGAACTGCTGGAGAGCTATCGCCGGTGCTGGCGGATGTAAACCGGCAGGCCGCTGGTATTGTCCTTGACCTGCGCAGCAATCCCGGCGGCTTACTAGAGACAGTGATTGATGTCGCTAGCTTCTTCTTGAAGGAGGGGGTGGTGGTTGAGGTGGTGGACAATGAAGGAAACCGCACTGTTTCCTCAGTCAAGCCCGGGGAAGTAGCCACCGACCTGCCCTTGGTTGTTCTGGTAGATGGCTATAGTGCTAGTGGCAGTGAGGTGCTGGCTGGAGCCCTGCAAGACCATGGTCGCGCCACCATTGCTGGCACTAGAACCTATGGCAAGGGCAGCGTCAATATCCTGCGCCAGCTTAAAGATGGCTCAGGGATTTATCTCACCACGGCTCGCTGGCTAACTCCCAACGGTCATCTCATCGAAGGTAAAGGGTTAGCCCCGGACCCGGACTGTGAACTTGAAGAAGGCGAGGATGCCATCCAATGGGCAATAGAATTCCTGAAGACCCATTAAATATGTCTGGCATTATCCCTCAGGGTATATTACAGTGGGAGCGGGGGTAAGGTGGCAATACACGGGGCGGATGGTAAACATCTATATCTTTTTAGCGTACCTGGGAAGCTGTTATCCTGTGAGCAGGTGTCTGATACTGAGGTGACTATAACCTTTGAGCCATGAGCTACAGGTCCTTGACCATGTAGTCTCCCTGTAAGCTACAGCCAAATTCAGTGCGGTAGTATTCTCTAGCCCCAACGCCGCTCAAAATTATCATTCTCCGTGCCTGAAATTCGTCACTAGCTAGCCGCTCTGCCTCGTGGAGTAAGGCTTTACCCAGACCTTTGTGCTGGGCTGCTCCTTCCTTCTGCTCACTGAGGGGAACCTCAGGCCCGTAAACATGTAATTCTCGGATTAAGGCTGAATTTTCTCCGGTCTCTGGCTTGGGTTGAATCCTCATTCGTAGTAAGCCAAACAGGGTTTCAGCCTCATCCTCAAAGGAGAGGAAGATTTCCTTACCACCTGAGGCTTCATAGTCCATTCTCACCATCCTGGGCTCACCTATCTCCCAGCCATCTTGTGTCCGATGACCATACTCCCGACACCGGATGCACTTGCATTCAATCGCCTGCTGCTTCATTCGCTGTTTAATTACCCCCCGCAGCGAATCCTTGCAGCCGGCGGTGATAAACTTGGCTGGGATATCACGCAGCACCCGTGATATCCTGACATACTTGGGCACAATAGACTTAATATCAACCATCAGAGCAATCAAGGTTTTGGTGTCGTAGGGCTGGTAGCGATTTTCCCGGTACCATCTCTCCAGCTCGGTGCCCTCAACCACCATGGTGGGATATAGCTTCAAGCCGTCTGGTCTAAACCGGGCGTCATTAAATAGCTCTTTGGATAGCGCTAAATCCTTTTCTGGAGTTGAGCCGG
>Ga0315296_10004760_pt1 | contig 11053 bp, 26 predicted proteins | sample YL17G14_18_MG_FD_203921 | JGI IMG/M metagenome (GOLD analysis project Ga0315296, IMG submission 203921) | Sediment microbial communities from Yellowstone Lake, YNP, Wyoming, USA - YL17G14_18 | ecosystem: Environmental > Aquatic > Freshwater > Lake > Sediment | place: USA: Wyoming | collected...
CCTCTTGCTTCAGCAGCTAGATCGGTTCTTCTCACGGTGCACAAGTAACATGTTAATCAAGGGAGTTTTTGATGGTCTAAGAGTGATACGTGACACAAGGATTTCCAAAGATGTGGTGTCGCTTGTAGAGTTTAAAACCGTTGTGGAATCTGCAAGTGAAGCGGTCAAGGACATGGCAGCGTTCCAACTCCAACTATATATCTGGTTACTCAAGCCTCTCATAGAGAGGAAAGGATACGCACTCCATAGAAGGAGCTACGTTGAGATAATCAGACGAACTGATGGAAAACTCATTGAAAGGTTTCCCGTTGCAGAAGACCCAGATATCGTAGAAAAGGTCTGGCTTCTGTTCGCAGAATATGATGGAATCTTAGTAACTAATCAGGAGGTAGGAACATGAATGAAAAAGTAAAGCTCTTCTACATAGGTGATCTTCCGTTGCTGATGCCAACCCGCAATGTAGCAAGACAGTTCCAAGTGGAGATGTGGCTTGATAACTCAGCGATCTACAAAGAGATGGGTCTGAAGACTCCAGAACAGGTTGCCATCGAAAAGACAAAGGGGTATGTCGTATGAGCAAGTTCTATAAATACCAAGTCCGTGAGAATCAGTCACATCTACTCCTAGAAACTGATGACAGAGAGGAAGCAATGCGAGTCTGGAGAGAATGTCACAGAATATGTCCAAATAAGTATCATGAGGTCTACGAGTTCTGGGATGGAATGTACAATGGTATTTGCCAGTTTAAACCAGGAGATGAAGTAAGATGGTGATCTTCGGATTCAAGTTAGCTAGGAAACTTGGCGATGGAGTCTATTTTTCTTTCATGAGGAGAACATACAGAACGGGCAAGACCTATCCAGCAGGATTCTCATGGATAACTTTGGAGGATGCTGAGCTTGCCCTCCAAATACTTAGGAAAAGAGAGGATCTCTTCAGGTATCTCTACGGATATCCGGCTGATGAACTTGTAATCCTCAAGATAACTGCCGAAGGAATAATCAGAAGCTACACTGAGAACTTCAGTGGAGTTGGTCCCATCCCTGCTTGGATTCTTAGTAACTTCACTATCCTAGGAGAAATGTAACATGAAGTTCGGTACAGTAGCAACCAAGTCGTCTGGACTACGTTTCATTAACTTCTACGCTGATTGGCTATTGAGCTTTCTCACTTCCTATTTTCTTTAGTTGAGAAGAAGCATCTTCGATTTAAGATAGAGTGGCTCGATGACTTAAGCATAGCACTAAGTGATGCTCTTCTGGGGTTACTCTCTGGAATACCGAAGTGTTGTGTTCTCCACTTCGTTCTAAATGATGACATTGACATAGAATGGATCCCTGAATGGGTTTCTTATTTCCCATGCAGGAAGTGCCTCTTGAAAGGAAGGTTCGCTCACAAACCTTTCCAACCTCTCATCATAGAATCGAATCAAGCTCATCTGTTCACGTTAGATGAACAGCTGGGAGGTGAATGAATATGAAACAACGAAAATGTCCAAAGTGCGGAGGAACTCTGTTCCAGACTGACACTGAGTGGAAACATACCCTCTCAACCAGTTGCAAATACAGTAGTCCAAGATTCATAGGAAAACCAGAGAATTCTCCGTTACTCCTAAGATTGGAGACCAAAGGCAAAGACACAAAGAAGTTCCTTGAAGATATTATGCAAGAACCAGAGGAACCGAAAGAAACAACTAAGCCAGGGCGTTCATGGTACTTTGGTGGCGAGGACATGAATCTAGTATTCGTCCGTACCGATGGACGGAGACTAGAAGTCTATACCAAAGAACAATGGGCCGAGATGTTAGCCAAGGAGATGCAAGAAAGATGATCATGCCATTTAACTGCCCCCTCTGTGGGCAAGTACATCATCTGATCGTTACTCAGTTCCTGCTACGCGGGAAAGAGACTAACATATACTGTTCAGTGACTGGTGAATATTTCAATGCTAAGCTGGAACTCACATTCAATGTCCCAGCATCATTCGAGAAGGCTGACTTAGAGATCGCAGAAGAAGCCGAGTCCTTTACAGAACATGAATGGAAAACTCAAGAAGAGGAGAAAAACTTTGCCAAAGATAAAGATCAGTGACTGTAACCAATGGAAGATAGAACTGGTTGGAAATGTTGGACATCCTTATCCAGTCCTATTCTACAATGAAGAACCAGTGAACTTTCTTCTCAATAGGAATGTGCCTGTCGAAGTTCAGGAACAGTTCTGGAAAGTGCTCCAAGAATATAGGAAGCTTTTAGGACGGTGAGACTATGGCAAGAAAGAGACCACAACGTTGTAAGAATGTTGAGGGATGCTCATTCCTCTGTGAGGGATGCGAACAATATCTGAGGGATAGTCTTGGTAAGAAAGCTCAGTAAGTACGAGAAACTAGCTATCGTAGGTACAGGCTTCGGAACTCTTGTAATTACAACACCATTAGCACTCTCAATGCTACCACAGGAACTTCAGGCGCCATACATGGCTTTCAAAGTTTGGCTTCTCTTTGCAATAGGACTGATATTCCTGTTCACATTGGGTGAAGAGAAATGAATGTAAGTGCTTCAGTCGAAATGTTAAAAGAGAGCTTCCCTAAGATACCAGAGATCCTCTGGATCTATTTCGGTATTCTGGCAATCCTGTTAGCCATACCTCTGTTTGTATATTTGCTGGGTCGAGCACTTGACAAATAGAAGGACTAAGAGAATCTGATCTGGGAGGTGAAGAGAATATGATAGGAAAAATAGTTGCTACTGGACTGCTTCTCATAGGTACAGCTGCCAGTCTCTATAATGCTGGGAGGTTCGCTGCTGGAGCGAAAGAGGTTCGTGAAGGACAAAGTGCTGTTGCGGTTAGCATTACAGCTGCCCTAATTAATCTAGTAGTCGCAGGGCTTTTGTTCCTCGACTATTAAGGAGGAGGGATAGGCTTGGGAAAAGGAATATACAAGGGCGTAACGAAGGAAGAATTTACTAACGACAAGGAATTAAACGACTGGGCTTTGAACTGTCTACATTCATTGGCCAAGGCTCCACGAAAAAGGCTGAAAAAGCTAGCCCTAAGATACAGAGAAGAAACCGTTCGAAAAGTTATTGAGACAGGTACAAGACTCAGTAAAGAAAAGAAAACAAAAAGGAAGTGAAAGCATGTTAGGAAGATTGTTAGGAGCAATAGGAGCATGGATTGGTGCGGGCTTGTGTGGCTACGGCATCTATAAGATTATTGAGACCATTCTCAGTGGAGTCACAACCTCTAACTGGTTGATGGTTATCGGGGGCGGAATCATTGGATATCTCTTTGGTGGCTTCTTATTAGTAGGTGGGATAGCTTTGACAGCCCTAGGCATAAAGATCCTATTTGATTAGGAGGGATGTGTTTTGAAACAAGAACTGAAACGACGATTGAAGTATGCAATCCTCAAATACTGTTGGTTCCTAGCGACCTTTATCAACGGAATCTATCTATCGACCCGCTTTCCACTCATAAGCTACGAGGCAATAAGCATTCTATTCCTTGGCGCATCAGCCTATATACTTGGCTCTGAAATCCTTTACCAACTCAAGAAAGGAAACATCAGGTTGTAGACAAGGATGCCAAAATGGATATGTGAAAAGTGTAAACGAAAGCTTGACACAGGATATCAACCTTGCTTCGGACCGTATAGGACAAAGTATCTGTGCAAAGAATGCGATGAGGCATTACGCAAGAACCGAATCTACAGGCTTCGACAATCTATAGATCTTCATTGGAGAACCTTCAAGTTCATGTTCACAGGAAAGATGTAAATGCTAAAGATTCTAAAGGAACTCAATACTCCAGACGGAGAAGATAAGAATACCAAGAATGGGGGTGAATGATATGATAGGAAAAATCATAGCATTAGTTTTGATCGTTGCACTTCTCTACGTTACTATCAAATCAGCTTACGTTGATACATATGAGATCACAGGTACAGTGAAGTCCAAGTGGATTGATCCAACAGAAGGAGGTTCAGCCTATTTGGTACGTCTCACAGACAATACGATGCTAGAAGTGAATCGCAATGTTTTCTATGGGGGCAAAGAATTTAATCCGGATATCATCTATGATAGCATTCAACTCAACAAGACCTACAGATTTACGTGCTGGGGTTGGAGAGCTGAATGGGCCTTTTTCTACTGGTATCCCTTTGTCCTTAGGGCGGAGTTACTCGAATAGAGTAACTTAATCCTAAGGAGAATATGCGAATTCAGAAGTGATTAGATGCCAATCAGGATCCGACCTGACGGTCTAAAGAAAAGATTCTCTCTAAGTGCAGCCCATTTCTGGAATGAAAGCAATTCACCTTGCCTCGCTTGTCAAACACCTACCGTTTCCACTTCTATAGATCTCTATGCAGATCATCCAGATGCAGTCAAGTTTGCCGAGGAACACTCCACGATGGAAGCGGAAGTGCGAGAGTGTCCCAAATGCAAGCGTAGGTTCGTTCGCTATGAGGTCAATGACTATGATTGGGAAATTGTGAGAGAGGTTAATTAATGCCAGCAAATCAAGTGAGGAAATTAGCTAAGTTTCTGGAGAAAGTCCCTGATACTTGCCCCACATGTAGACAATCCCTTGATGATCATACTCCATCACAGAAGTTTCATTGCTGGAAGACTGAACCAAGGAGATAAGGATATGCCAACAGATGAAAAAGTATCGATCCAATTCAAGAAGTGTGACTTCAGGACTCAAGTATATCACAAACTCAGAAATCTGGGATATACTGGTAAAGATGCTCAGAAGATGGTAGATAAACTGAAGGAACTCATGGAGGAATTTGATGACAATAGATGAAGAAACTCTTTCTGTCATAGATGAGAAGATACGAGAGACAATCAGGCTTCTGAATGAGTTCCCATTCCTCAGAACTATAGGTAGTTGCCAAGGACATCCAGAGCAAGTAATGCCTTTGGCAATTACATTCCAAGTTTCTGATGAAGTAGCTTGGCTAGAACTTTGCCGATACGTTCAGAGAGGACTCAGAAAGAAAGACCTGTTACTGAATGTGCAACACAGATACTTCTTTGAGATAGGGACGAGCTGCTGGGAATGGGAGAGCTTCCACTTCGCAGAAGAACATCGTGAGGAACTAGATCAGACAAGAACTGAACTAGAACAACTAGTAAGAACACATCTTGAAATATTCAAGTATCAGGAAAGTAAGGAAGGATAGAATGCCAACCAAACTTGAGATTAAAAGCAATTGTCCTAAATTCAAGAAAGGCAAATGTTCTTTGGGAGCCTATTCGGAAGATTACTGTGGTGAGATTCTCTGTTGTGATTGTGTGATGGTACAAAATTGTGAGGATGATGAGTGCTAATGCCAACTGAAATGGGTTGGGAAGACGAGGAACCAATGACTGAAGAAGACGCAGTCAATCGCATGCTCAAGCGTACTGCTGAACTCAATGGCAAAGGGGTGCTGGGTGACTTATGGCGTATGCATCAGAACTGTCACAAAGAAGTTTACGAGAATGGCAACATGGATCACATGCCCATGAACTTCGTTAGATTCCAGAAGGGTGAGGAAGAGAAGACCCGTGAACTCTTCTACATATGCAGGAAGTGTATCTCAGACTACATCATGGCACATCCAGATGTTGCTGATGATGATGTGATTATCTTACGTGGAGAACCAACTAAGGAATTAACGAATTTCATGAGGAAACGTGCTGAGGAAGAATACAGGAAGGAAGAACGGGCACGTATGCAAGATCAGAAACATATTGATGAAGTTCTCAAGTCGGATCAGCCATGCCCACTTTGTGGAAAGCCATTTAACAAGCACACCGAAGATGACATGAAGAGTTGCTACAAGCAATATTCAGATACTAATCTACCAGATGCTGATGGAGGCACTAATAAACCATGATCATACCACCTCAGATTATAGCAGGACTTATCACCGCTACGATCTTTGGAATAATAATCTACATCACCGTCAAACTGGAACTAAGACGGCAAAAGAGGAAGTGTCAATAAACCATGAGCGAATGGGACTTCTTTTCTAGGGGTAAACCTCCGAGGCTTCACTACCTGTACTGCGAGTCTTGCGAATATTTAGGGAGAGGAGAGACGACAGTAGCAACAAGGTGTCCCGACTGTGGGAAGCCACTCTTTTTTGTCTGTCAAGGATGGTTTCCAATCCGTTCCCTCAGACAATGGAAGAAGGCGACTCCTAGGAAGGACTGGAAAGAAATATCTCAGCTCATTCCTCTCCTCACCCTTATCTCGAAACTGGACGGTAAACCCTCATGGATTCAAGAACACTTAAAGAACTAATGTCCAAGTTAGAACCCTGTTTTGGAACTCTGGAATGTGACTCAGAGGACAAGAATCCACTTGACTGTCCCCTTGAGCCCCAATGCGCTAATGAATGGCTACGAAGATACAGGAAGAGGAATCGGTAATGAATCAAGATCAACGTAGAGCATTAGCTCAACTCAGGACTATGTACCCCCAAGCTTTACATGCTATATTGGAATCTGAGTTCAGAATATTCGTTCAAGATGAAGAGGCTAGCAAGTACAAGAATCCAACTGACTTGGTGAGTGGATATCTCAAATGGTTACAGGAGACAGAGAAATAAGCTTCACCAAGATGGACTGCTTCTGTGAGGAAGTGTAATAGTCATGAAGAAAGTAGTTAATGAATGGAATATTAGAGGACTGACGGTTGCAATGAGAGAGGGAAACTCTATGAAAATCAGTTTGTATTGGCTCTTCCGAGCCCTCGAAGGAACTGGGGTTAAAGGGATCAGGATAATCAATGGTATGTTTAGTTCTCAAGAGACGCTCTTTGAGATAGATATGTCCATGCTCAAACTCATTGAGAAACTCGAAGGAGAAAAATAAACTTGGATGTAGAGAGAGTATGGCGATCATTGGTCTAGGTGCACCCCTATACTGTATATTAGAAGGGAAAGTAGACAGAATATTCAAGAGGTGAGGAAGTTGAACAAGAAAGGGAAAGTCTTCAAGAAGATGAATCCTGAAGATATAGCATATGAAGCTAGTGTTGCCCACTACATTCTATTCTATGACAAGGATATGGATTATGTCCAAAAACACAATGAGACACAGACTGCAATCGAGACTGAGTTGGCTGAGATAGCTCTAAAGAAACTCTACATGCTGGAAGCTGCCAAAGCAACAAAGAGCTATGTCCGTTGAAGGAAGAATACGATGAGAGTCAAAGATGTATGGGATAAGCTTTTCCCACTCCAGCGAGGAGAACGAGTGAAAGTGAAAATTAATTCCCCTCTTCATGAATACAGAGGAAGGACAGGGAAAATCGACACAATCTTTGGTCAGTTTGTTCACGTAGAACTAGATCATGCAATCAAGGTAAATCATCCCCGAAAGTGGAAGTTTATCGTCGTGAGATTAGAAGACTTGCGGAGGATCCACACTAAATGAAAAGAAGATGTTGGTGCTGTTCCAAGAAAGGACTTGTGTTTGACTCTTTTAGGTGGTACTGTGGAAAGTGGACCAAGTTTGCAAGAGTCTTCTTCTGGAGATACAGGACTCTGGGCATTTGTTTGGAATGCTTCATTCGAACACATCTCATTTTCATTACATGGAGAAATAAGAATGACAGAATACAAACGTAAGTTCCTAGTCGAAGGGGATTCGATCAAGAAAGACTTCTATGGAAAATATTGCTGTAAGCCTTGTTCCCAATCTGCATTCAATCCAAAGCACAGGAGATGTTTTGGAATTGGAAGCTTATCTCGGCCATTCCAAGAATGTATTCATAGAGAGAAGATATTTCATGAATACATAGTTTCAGAGACGATCGAAGGCGGATGGCAATGCAGTTGCAAGGCATGGACTACACATAAACCAAGACAGGATTGTAAGCATATTCTGAAAGTTAAGGCTAATCCTAAGAAGTATCAAATAGCTACTGATTTTACAGCGAAAACCATCGAGACCATCAAGAAGGTGACTGGATAGATGGGAAGTTTAAGAGATGAAGACATTACAAAAATTCCAGAAAAGCCAAGAAGACCTTTTCCATTATGCACGATTTGTCCAAAGTGTGACTCTTCCAGCACACATGGAGCAGTCGGAACATTCAAGACTAATTCGACTTGGAACCTTGTCGAATGTAAGGCTTGTGGATACAAATGGAAAGAAAAACTTTACTGAAGAATCTGTGGACAAGAAAGTGGTGGTTGGATAATGTTTTTTCTAGATGAACTAACATATGCTCTCTATTATGATCCTAAATTGAATGCAGCAATCATAAATCTTCTCAACTATAGGATAAGATTATTGGCTTGGAGGTTCAGAGCAGATGCATGGCGACAAAGAATGTGAAGAACACAATTGTAAAGGACTTGGATATTGTAAATGGCATCCAGATCAGTGCCAAGGTAAACCATGGAAGCAGACTGATCTCAGGATGTGGCAACGTATCCTAAGACCAGCATGTTTTGGAAATGAACTCAATTTTTCAGTCTGTGCACGACTCGGTGCTTGTCCATTTTCATTTGATCTTCTGATTGAATGTGGAACTGCAGTCATCAGGAAGCGAGTGGTGAAGAAGTTCAAGAAAGAGAGAAGGTTCTAAGAAAATGAAGAACTCGGATGAAGATCTCTGGAATAGGATCCTTCTTGTAGTCGAAGTAGGAGATAATATTAGATTCAAACATGGCAAGACTACTTGGAAGGTTCTTCGGATATACACGTTCCAGAAAAGTCATTATATTCTTGTCGCAAGAGTAATCCATCACCGTCTTTTGAAAGGAAGACCCTGTTCTTGGAACGAATCCAGACAGAAGAGAATCAGACAAGGAACTTGGGAGTATCGGAACATCAGAATAATAATGTGATTAGAAATGGTTACTCTCTTGAAAGCACGGTTCTCAGGGCAGCATTATCACGTTCAATATTCTCTCGACGATCCTTCCATAGATTTCTTTGACAAATACATTGATGCCACATCAGACAGCATACGAGGAAAGGCTATTCAGAGGATAGCTAATAAACTCTTCATAACCGATAAAGTTTCCAAGAAGGGTTTCAATTCTTTTCACAAAGTGAGCTTCGAAGAATATGAGATGACAAAGCGAGAAATCACGATCTTCAAAATCCTTCAGAGCATTATCAATCGTTCCTCGATGAATCGAGACAAGCTCTTAGAAGAACTTTCCAAGCTTCCAAAGAAAGAGATAGAAGAGAAATTAATAATACTTAAGATAATAGGAGGGAAATAAATGATGTCAAAAGAAGAACTTGAAGTCTGGATAAAGATTTTAGGAACTAAAATGCACAGTTTCACAGATAACTCAAAGACATACATAATCTTCTATGATGAATCGGGACCAACTTGTACCTGTATGGACTTCATAATACGACGAGGCTCTCACCAATATGAAATGAAGGAAGATGGTAAGAGAGTCAAATTCCAATCATGCAAACATGTTGCTCAACAGATTGCTAACTCGGGTACAGAGATCTGGGAAGCGGGCTGGGGATCACTAAAGAGAAAGATCGATCCACAAAAGGATCCTTAAAGAGGAAACTGCATTGAATAAGAAAGAAAAGGAAGCACTGCGAAAAGTACTTAGACCCGATTGCTTTGGTAGGAAAGAACTCCTCGAATGTCTCACTAAATCCTGTGATCATTTCACTGCTTGCAAGCAACTCTATTCCGATACTGAATGGCTAAGGCAAGCTTTCGTAGTTAAGGCTAGGCATGAACAAATGGTCAAGTACTATAAAAGAAGAATCAAGCTCGTAAGAGCAAGATCCCGTGCAGGGTTAAGCATAAAGTAAATAAAGACAGGGAATGGTATGAACATCCAAACCCAGAAGAAAAGAGACCAATATGACTCTCAGAAAATGCTGAGTCAAGAATTAATAAGGAGAAAAGTGATCTAACATGGTAGGTAAGGCAGAAGCTGTAGCGGCAGCAGTCGAAGTCAACCATAATGAGCTAAAGGCTCTCGTGAAACTCTACTTCAAAGCGAAACGTGCAATCTTTTGCTGGGGAGCAACTGGAATTGGCAAGAGCCAGACAGTCAAAGAAGCAGGCAGAGAGATAGCCCAAGAACTTAAGCTTGAGTACACTGAAGACATATCACGAATCAACGAACCGAAAGCATTCGTGGTTATAGACATAAGACTAGCACAATGCGATCCAAGCGATCTCAGAGGCATACCAATCTATAGCAAAGAGAAGATGGCAACCGTATGGTTACCTCCAGAGATGTTTCCAAGATCAGGCAATGGAATCATCTTCTTTGATGAATTGAACCTTGCTCCACCATTGGTTCAAGCATCAGCATATCAACTCATACTAGATCGTAGGCTAGGCACTTATGTTGTCCCAGAAGGTTTCCTACTCATTGCAGCAGGTAACAGACTGGAAGACAGAGCATGTGTATTTGAGATGTCCGCCCCACTCAAGAATAGATTTGGTCATTGTCAACTACATGAGCCATCAGTAGAAGCGTGGACACGTTGGGCAGTAGAACATGAAGTGGACATGAGAATAATCGGCTTCCTCAACTTCAGACGCACCGCACTCTATACATTCGACCCCAAACTGAAAGAGAATGCCTTTGCAACTCCAAGAGCATGGGAACATCTAAGCGACTTGGTCAAGGATATCCAGAGTGATCAATTAGCACTACTTCAGCAAGTATCATCTACTCAAGTAGGTGTTGGAATAGCTGGGGAGTTCGCTACCTTCATACGTGTGAAAGACAAACTTAAGCCGATGGAATACTATCTGAAAGATCCAAGCGGATGTGAACTTCCAGATGAAAACACACAACCAGATCTTATTTGGGCTCTGATAACTTCCTTCGCAGAACACTACAAAGCACATGCAGATTCAGCTACATTGACAAAGATCATTGGAGTACTTAAGAGAATGAACGAAGAATATGCAGTCTTCACGCTGAAGTTGATGGTCACTGTAGATCGCCAGCTTACGCAAAAGATCATAAAGATACCTGAAGCAGGCAAGCTAGCAAGGAAACTGATCGACTTCTTCGAGTGAGATGGTTATGAATAGAATTCTCA
>Ga0315296_10004761_pt1 | contig 11049 bp, 10 predicted proteins | sample YL17G14_18_MG_FD_203921 | JGI IMG/M metagenome (GOLD analysis project Ga0315296, IMG submission 203921) | Sediment microbial communities from Yellowstone Lake, YNP, Wyoming, USA - YL17G14_18 | ecosystem: Environmental > Aquatic > Freshwater > Lake > Sediment | place: USA: Wyoming | collected...
GGGCCTGGTCGCTGTAATCGCCGAACTGCTGATTGCCTTCAACCTGCCGGCAAAAGGCGCGGTTGCCAAAAGCTTTATTCTCTACCACCCAGACCGGCGCAGATGGCGAAATGGTGCCAGCCATCGGTCCCACCGTTTGGTGGTGGTGGTTGGGTTCCAGTCGAATTTTACCTTTTTCGAGCAGGGCTTTGGCTTCGTCGGGGGTCTTGGCCCAGCCTTCGTAAAGCACCATGCCGATAATAGCGCCCTTCTGAGCACCGCACATGTGCTGCCACTTAATTGGCGGCCCGGCGTAGGTAATCATTTTGCCTTTCATGCCGGGAATGACTTCCCCGGCTGGCGCAATATCCACAAGCACGGGTTCACCCAAGGTCAAGCGGCGGACGGCTTCTTCGTTTGCTTTTTCGATCTCTTGTTTGATGTTCATAGGATTTTCTCCCTAAGCGTAAATGTTCTGTGTGAGCGAAATAGCTGAAGAATCAATCAAATCAGGACTGCGAAAGGTCAAGAGTAAACCGGTCAGCGCACCGGTCAACAAGTCCCAGCCAGTGGAATGCCCAATTTGGGTCAAGCAGGATGCGGGTTGGCGGGTGCTTTCCGGGGGCTGGTCACTCAAAACGGAGTGGATCAATTCGTGGAGCGGTTCGACGGCTTGGCCGTTGGTCAAATCCTTCAACAGCGTGAAACTGATCAGATGAGTTCGCTGTTTGACCGACTCGATGAATAATGCCTGTTCAAAAGAATCCAAATTTATAAATCCGGGATAAAGCCTTTGGATGGTATTAATGCAAAACAGCAGGCCGCCCAAGAAATCATCTCCGGAAGGAGTTAATCCTTCGCCTAGGCCGACCAGGGCGTTGGCTTCCTGCAAGAGACGGGGCATATCATGCAACAGGCAGGCTTTAGCGATTTCATAGATGCCCAGCCAAGCAAGCGCAAGAACAGGATTAATTTCAGGCTTGTCGTCCAGCTGACCTGCTGCCAGCGAAATAATTTTTGGAATCAACCGGCCAAAGCCGCTCGCTTGCGATAAATCAAAATCGGTCGAAAGAAGGCTTTTCACCCTTGCGGGTATCTGATCAATTTCCAGAGCGGTATTGCCCGGGATGTGGGACACTGCCCAAGTTGATGCATTGCCGAAGTCCACTTGAAGATCGGGAGCGATGTTGATACACTCTCCTTCGATGAAAAAATTCTCTCCCGCCACAAGTTTCGGAAAATAGCCCGCTATTCGCAGTCCACGCAGATGCATGGGAGCGTTTTCTGAAGCTAGCCAGAATAGTTCCGCCTGTTCTGTAACGAGATAGGCTGCCCTGGAGAAGCCGGCCAGCACTTGGCCGCACGCCCCCGGCGTCAGCAATCTACGGGCGGTTTCGCCTATTTGGCATGAGCAAAGTTTTGACATCACAGCGCTCCTTCAGCCATTGGAGCATCGGCGGGAATCCCGCCGATGCTCCAAAATATACCTGCAGAGTTACTTCGGTTTACCGATTACGCCCTCAACAAACCAATCAACCGAACTCATGAGATCCTCGGTGAGAACTGCGCCTTCTGCAACCTTGATATTCCCATCTTGGTCCTTGATCGGGCCTTTGAAGACGACAATCTTGCCAGCATCCAAATCTGCTTTCGCCTTGTTGACTGCATCCTTCACTTCCTGGGGAACCTTAGGCCCGAAGGGTGCTATCTGCATAGCGCCTTCAGCCATACTCCAGCGCTTGAACATAGGTTCCCAGGTTCCGTCAATCACTGTGGAGGCAACCCAAGTCAGTTTGTCGCCGAGAGTGTAGCCAGTACCAGTAATCCAGTAATCGGGAGCGAACTTCTGGGCTGCCAGTGATTGAAAGCCGATGGAATAGACGCCGCGTGATTCGGCTGTTGAAATGACTGTCGATGGTGAATCAACGTGCATGGTGATGACATCTACGCCCTGGTTAATGAGAGAGTTGGTCGTATCCGCCTCCTTGGCGCGGTCACCCCAGCTAAAGGTGTACGCCACAATAGTTTGTGCGTTAGGATTTACTGATTTAGCGCCAATCTCAAAAGCATTGATAAATGTCGCGGTCCAACCCATAGGGAAGGCGGCAACAAACCCAAACTTGTTCGAGCTGGTCATCTTTCCCGCTGCGATACCCATCAGATACCAAGCATCCGGGGGTTTGCCGAAGAAGTTGCCGAAGTTGGGACCCATTTCCCAGCCACCGGCATGTTCGAATATAACATCTGGATACTTTTCCGAGAGTTCCAACGCTGGGTATTGATGATTGAAGGCTGTCGCAATGATCATTTTGGCGCCTTGCTTGATCATGTTTTCCATGGTTGATGTAGCGCCAGCCTCGTCGGGCACATTCTCAGCTTCGATGATTTTGACACCCTTGATGTTCGTTTGTATCGCCATCACAGCTTCATGCATAGCCTGGTTGTAACCGGCATCGGTGATGGGGCCGCCATAAAGAGCGCCAATAATCAAGACGGGTGCTGCCGGGGCTGGGGCAGGTGCTGGTGCTGGTGTAGGAGTTGGCGTTGGTGTGGGGGTTGGTGCCGGCTTGGCGCAACCACCAAGAATCAGGCCGGCTATCAATATGATCATTAATGGTACCCAAAATAATTTCTTCACTGCTTATCTCCTTTCTTTTAGTAGTATGTGCTTATTCTCAGTCTATTCCTGATTTACTATTCTTCTATTCATCCCTCCTTTTTCTTTTTGAAACTTGACCAGATTTATTGATGGGAGCGATTGATAAGGTTGGTTAGTATTGCTCAGAACACCTCCTTTCTTTATGGACTCCACTGGCCTATTCGCTACCATAGAAAACGCGCCCAAGGCTAGCTGGAGCGGACTGTTTACGATTGCCGCCCCAGGCAATTAATACGAGCAGCGTCAAAACATATGGAATGGTGTCCAATAATAATGGCGAGATCTCAACACCGCTGGATTGCAGCAAGAGTTGAAAAGCAACGGCTCCACTGAATATAAGCGCTCCGGCAATCGCTTGCATGGGATGCCATCTCGAAAATATCACCAACGCTACCGCTATGAAGCCTCGACCGGCTGTCATGTATTCAGCCCATGTCATGGTATAAGCAATGGATAAATGAGCCGCACCAAGACCGGCTAAGAGCCCGCCTGTGAAAAGGGCCTGGTAGCGGATCAGCCGTGGGTTGCGACCGGAAGCAAAAGCCGTTTCCGCATTCTCACCCACGGCGCGCAAGCCAAGCCCCCAGCGTGTGCGAAAGAGCAGCCACCAGACTAAAATAGCCACAGGAATAGCTAAATAAATCAAGATATCAAAACTAAACAGCGAGGTATATAAGGTCGGTAGGTCGGAAATCCCCGGCAAGGGAATCCTGGGAAGTCCATCAATCTTGGCACCTACATACGGTTTGCCAATTAGTGCACTTAAGCCGAAGCCAAAGAACATTAGCGTCAGACCGCTGGCCAGCTGGTTGGCCTGACGATTGATCACCAGATAGCCCAAGATCATATTCATCAATCCGCCGACCAGCATGGCTACCGACACACCAAGGTATGGATTGCCAGACACGAAAGTCACTGCGAAGCCAGATGAAGCGCTGACAAGCAGCACGCCTTCCAGCCCGAGATTGATAATGCCAGCGCGCTCATCAATGATTTCGCCGAGGGTGGTATAGAGGAGGGAAATCCCGGAAAAGATAGCGCTGGAAAGAACGCCAAGAATGGCTAACAAGCTCATGTTTTTTTCCTTTCGAAAAACTTAGGCCGGGCAAGGACTATAAACAGCGTGAATGCCAGCAGGATATTAATGACCGCATAGGGCAAATCACGGGTCAGTTGCAGCAAGTTGCCTCCAGTGGTGATGATCGCAACCACAAAGGACATCAAAAGTATACCGATGGGTTGACCGCCTGCAAGCCAGCTAATCAGAAAGCCCATGAAACCCAAGCCCATGGAGAAGTTCAGTAATAGAACACCGTAAAATCCGGAGACCTGCGACATGCCTGCCAGCCCTGCGATAGCACCGCCAATACACATGACCACGATCAAATAGCCTTTAAGTGGAATACCATTGCGTCGCGCAGCCTGGGGGTTGCCACCGATGGCGCGCATTTCCAGACCCCAGCGGGTATATTTCATCACAAACCAGAATAATGCCAGTAGAACCAAAGCAATGATGAAGCCAAGGTGAATCCGCGTGCCGAAAAAGGTTGGAAGGAGCGCCGCAGGAACGAAATTGGCCGTCTTGACGGTATCCATAGCTGAATGCCAGAAACCAAAAATGAGAAAACCGACGATCTTGGGCGCCACGGAATTCAATAGCAGGGTGGTAATTGTCTCGTTCACCAGTCCGATTGCTTTAAGGTAACCTGGGATAAAAGCCCAAAGTGCTCCACCGAGCATACCTAAAAGCATCATTAATGGTAATAAAATCCAGGCAGGCAAATCCTGGAAGGTGAGCGCACCCCAGGTCGCGAAGGCTGCACCGATGTATAGCTGCCCTTCACCGCCAATGTTGATTAGTCCAGCCCGCCAGGGAAAAGCGACCGCCAGGGCTGTGATCAACATGGGGATCATTGCGACGATGATTTCAGAAAATCCGTAAGCACTACCGAGCGTAGAAGTGAATATGTCCTTATATGATTGGATCGGATCTTTACCGGAGATCAGCAGGATTAGCCCAAAGAATACAAAGACCAGCAAAATCATTAGCAAATACCGAACTACAACATTATTCAGTATCTTTGGGCTGGAAAAAAGAGAGCGAGTATAAGTATCAGCTCTTTGCGACATGTTGAACCTCGGAACCTGTCATGAGATGACCGCATTCGTAGATATCTGTTTCTTCTGGTTTGAACTCCCCCACAATTTTCCCGCCATAGAGTACGATCAAGCGGTCGCTAAGCGTAAACAACTCGTCAAGGTCTTCTGAAACCAGCAGAACGCCTGCGCCGCTCTCGCGAGCTTGGACGAGCGCTTGCCGCGCGGCAATGGCGCTTTGCACGTCGAGCCCCCGCGTAAGATAAGATGCAATAATTAGTCGCGGGGTATGAGTCATCTCGCGTATGATGACCATTCGCTGCAGATTTCCACCGGAAAGTGATCTAGCCAGTGAATACAGATTGACAGCGAATCCCAGTCTCTTTTCAGTTTCTTCAACATCTGCTCTTACCGCTTGCCAGTCCATTGAGAAACCGCCCCGCCGCGAGTATCGCCAAGTGTTGGTCAGCGCCATATTCTCCAGCACCGTCATGAAGGGCACCGACGCCATACTCAATGGGTTCTCAGGGGTGAAAGCAACCCCGTTCTTTCGCATGGTCTGGATGGAGTGATTGGTAAGGTCGTTGCCATACAAAAACTTCCGGCCCTTTGCGCACAATTCCATGCCGAGTACAACGTCACACAGTTCTTTCTGCCCATTGCCTGAAACCCCCGCCACACCCACAATTTCGCCGGGATAGATCTTCAGGTTAATCCCCTTCAGGCTGGTACCGGTGCCCTCGCTGTATGTTTCCACATCCCGCAACTCCAATAAGGGTTCCAGGGCTTTGTCCACACCGCCTCTGGGGTTGATCTTCAACCCTGCCAGCTCTTTTTCGAACATTAAGGCTACCAGCTTGTCTTCACTGGCTTCCGCTCGTGGCATAGTTCCGGCAACACGGCCGCGGCGCAGAACTGTAATACGGTCTGCGCATTCGAGCACCTCTTTCATTTTATGGGTAATCAGGATAATGGCATAGCCATCTTTGCGCAGATTATCCAAAACGCCGAACAAAGCCTCCACCTCGTGCGGAGCAAGCACGCGCGTTGGCTCATCGAGAATCAGCAGGCGCGCATCGGAAAGCAACAGTTTCAGAATTTCGGCCTTTTGCTGTTCGCCAATGGAAATCTGCGACACCAAAGCGTGCGGATCAACTTTCAGATTGTAGCGTTCCGAGATTTCGATGATGCGCCGGTCAATCTCTTTCGGGTTCAACACCGCCTTCAGGTCTGGCAGAAACAGGGCGATGTTTTCTGCTACGCTGAAGACCGGGATCAGGTTGAGGTCCTGGAACACCATGCCAATGCGCACGTTTCGAGCATCGTGCGGTGATTGGATGGTGATAGACTCTCCGTTAAGCAGAATTCGGCCTGCATCGGCGTGGTAAAAGCCGTACAGAATTTTCATCAGGACGCTTTTACCTGCGCCGTTCTCCCCCAATAACGCATGCACCTCTCCGCCATAGATATCGAGATCCACGTGATCATTGGCAAGCACACCGGGGAATGATTTGGTAATTCCGCGCAGAGCGATCAAGGGCTCTTGGGCGCTTTGTGAATCATTTGATTTGGACATCGGCTTCCTTCCAACCAAGGTAAGCATTCTGGGCGCGAAAACGCCCCAGCGTTAATTTTGCTTCATTAATCGTATAAGGTTGAGAAGGTTTGCGCAAGCGTAGAAAGTGGGGGTTTTACAAGCGAATTAAAAAGAAGATAATACGCAATTCGACCCCGTATTTTCTACGGGGTCGGAGAAAAAAAATTGTAGTGCTTTTTATTCGATTAAGCCATGCTCGCGGGCATAGCGCACCAGTTCCACACGAGTGTGCAGTCCCAACTTTTCTGAGAGATTGGTGCGATGGCCTTCTACCGTACGCACACTGATGTTCAGCTCCTCGCCAATCTGGCGATTTGTATATCCCTGCACGATCAATTTGAGAATCCCTTTTTCACGACGTGTGAGCGGTTCGATCGACTCTGGCAAAGTGGCTGTGGGCTTTATTCCATCGCTTAACAATATTCGCACCATAGACGGATCTACATACAACACACCACCTATGATTGCATGGATAGCAGAGATCAATTCGGTCTCTGCGGCGCGTTTAAGAATATAACCTGAAGCGCCAACTTTGATGGCTTCTCGCAGCAGAGCTTCATCCTCGTGAACCGTTAGGATCAAGATGCGCAGGCCAGGAAATTGAGATTTGATCTTCTTGGTAACGGAAATACCGTCTATATCGGGCATGCTTATGTCGAGAACAAGAATGTCCGCGTTGGATTTGCCCGCCAATTCAATAGCCTCGTAACCGCCCGTGGCTTCACCAACCAGTTTCATGGACGGCTCGGAATTAAGCAAAGCACGCAACCCAGCGCGTACGATGGGGTGATCGTCGGCAATCAGGACATTAATCATCGCAGGGAACCTCGACTCTTACGGTTGTGCCCTTTCCCGGCGAGCTTTCGATCGCGAATTTTCCGCCCAGCATCTCGACTCGTTCACTCATGCCGAACAAGCCAAGATGGTTTTCCACGCCGTAAGACATAGGAATGAACCCAACACCATTATCTTCAACAACCGCAACCACACGATGATTTTGCATATTTAGAAGCACATCCACGCAGGTAGCCTGCGCATGAAGGACGACATTTGTTAGAGATTCCTGCACAATGCGAAACAGGGTAGTCTCTACCTCAATGGGCAGCCGTTTTTCATGGAATCCAACAGCCTCGAACTCAACTTGAATATTGTACTGTCGGCTAAACTCACCTACGAACTGCTGTAAGGTAGTGATCAAACCGAGGTGATCCAGGCTGGCAGGCCGTAAACGGACAGCCAACTGATGCAGGTTGTCTTGTATCACATTGGTGGCATGCTTTAATTCGGCAATTCGGGTCTGGACAGCTTCTGGCTTTTCGGCATCCCGCTCCAGCAAGCCAAGTTGCATCATCAGGGCAGCTAGCAATTGCCCCGATTCATCATGGAGTTCGCGGGATAAGTACAACCTTTCTTCTTCCTGAGCTTTCATCAGACGTTGGGAGAGCGCATGGAGCTGTTTATTACCTCTGCGCACCTCACCAAGCAACTGTGTGTTCTGGATGGCAACTGCGGCCGAATTGGCATAGGAGTGGATAAGTAACTGGAGATCCTTCGTGAAAAAGGATTTGTTTTTGCTCAATAGATTGAGCACACCAATCGGTTTGTTGCTGAAAACAAGCGGGAAAATGCCATAGGACCGATAGGTCGAATCTGTACCTAGGTTTTCTAGGACCAGGGGGAGGCTCTGGGCCTGAACTGTAGAACCTATCCCCCACTGCGTTTTCAGACGGGCAATTGCTTCGAGGGAGATTCCATGGGCCGCAACCGGGCGCACGTCCAGATCGTCGGGGGCAGTTGTTTCAATCCAGGCAGCATCCAGCCCCAGGCGGGTTATGGCCAGCTCGCAGATAATCTGATATAGGGTGAGGATGTCAAAGTTATTCAGAAAGGTTTTGGAAGAGTCATTTAACGTAGCCAAATCATTAACGCGCTGACGTAAATCTTCTGTAGCTTTGTTGCGCTCGGTCGCAGCGGCTGCCAGAATCAGTGATGTCAGGGAGACTACCGCCAAGAAAATTTGTAATAAGATCAGGCTTTCATTTTTCGTCCCCAAGGAGAATGGCCCTAGTCCCTGGACTGTTCCCCAAATGGCAATTCCTGAAACCAGCAGGATGGCGATTGTGGCACCGCGCTGACTAAAACGCAAGGCAGCCCAAATCGTAAAGGGGAAAATAACGTAGATCAATGCTTGATGTAAGACACCGACAGGAAGCTGGCTACTGAAGACATAACAGGTCACCAAGACAATCAATACTAAGAGTCCTGCTCCTTCAATATATGTAGATTTCTTGTACTGCAGAGGGGCAGTGGTAATCCAGACTAACAACAACGGTGCAATCACCAGCGCACCGAGCAGATCGCCAATCCACCACGTTAACCAAATTGCGCCAAATCCATGCCACTCTACAGTGCCCGCCAGCCTCAACGTCATAGTTCCGATGGTAGCCCCAATGATTGTGCTAGATACGGAAAATAACGCTAGCCCGACTACATCCTTGATGCGGTCAATAGGATTGTGGAAACCGACAAACTGTTTTAGAAAATAAACTCCAGCCAACGCTTCTAACGTGTTGCCGAATGCTATCCCTAAAGCAATATTTAATTGAGCGCCATTGAGCAAAAAGCCAAGCAATACACCAAGGCAAATTCCGGGCCAGAGCTTGTACCCAAAGATCAGTAAAGCGGCCAAGGCGATTCCTGTAGGGGGCCAGACCGGTGAAGTATTCATTTGCAGGAAAGCCATCTCCAGTCCAAGCCGGGCAGCTAAATGATAGACTACAGCTAGGATGGCGATTTTAAGTAAATATATCGCTGCGGCTTTAATTTTTGAGGAGATGGGTTTTGGAACATTGGAAGTTATCATATTAAAATAGTGACCTGCCCCCCAGTAATTGGCCCACCTTTTAAGTTAGTGTTACCACTATTGCTTCTGGAGCAGGTGGTCGGTCTCCTAAAGCGCTATGCGGTCGTACCTGATTATACTCCTTCCGCTATTCTTCAATCAATATCATCGCTTCAATTAAAGTCGTGAATATCTCCCTGTTGAGCAATGACAAGATCAATAAGTTGTTGCTCAAGAGAACAAGCACCCTAGAACTCAAACAACGCCGGCTGTTCGGCCTTTTTCTGTATTTTTTCTTCTTTTTTCTGTCTTCGCTCTGCTTTATCCCTTTCTGTTCTAGCTTTGATACGCTGTCCGTAAAGCCACGCTTTCAGCCGATTTAGCTCACCCACTAGGTAATCGCTGAGGGAATCTACAGCAATGTCAGCGGGCATTTCGCCCTTGTTCCAGTGCCGATAAGTCTTAATTAGCCACATAAAGATAAATCTGGCTCCAGTCATGGTCCATGGGCGCTGCAAGTGTTCATGGCCTCTACCTTTAGATAAAGGTAGAGGGCTTTTCTTTTTGGCAATCTTGCTCCGCTGACGGGGGAACCATTATCTAGCGCGGTTATCAGATATAACAAAAGAGGCTTTTGTGCAGCCACAGAGGTTAAAAAGAGAGGGTCGAGACTTCATCTCGACCCTCTTATACCTGGTTAACCACTAGAACTGGAATAATGCTGGCTGCTCCGTCTTTCTCTGGGCTGCCTCTTCCTCTCTCTTCTGCCGCCTCTCGGCTCGGTCGTGCTCCAGCCTTATCTCGCTTCTCTTGCGGTAGAGCCATTCCTTAAGGCGTTGGAGCTCCCGCATCTGCTCATCATTGAGCGACTCCACTCTGATATCTTCAGGAACTTCTCCCTGGCAGTGTGCCTTGTAGACCTTATTGGCTATGTAGAGATAGATTTGAGTCCAGTCGTAGTCTAGGGGTGCGGTGAGGCTGGCAGTATAGAGATAGGCGCAAGCCTCGGCATCGGTCCCGGTCATCTCCTCACCTTTGAGTGCCTTCATGTTCATCGCCAGCCTCTCCAGAGTAATGGCATTTTTAAGCCATTCAGGAAGGGTGTCACCCCACCCCCCGGGAAAGACAATGATGGGGTCAGTCAAGGCACCAACGATGTCAGAGAGGCCTTTTTCAACGGGTATGGACTTGTTCAATTATTGCCTCCTTTCTGTTCTGATTTTGGGCATAGTTGCCCTTTGGGGATGTCAGCGCTGACACCCCTTTAGATTAGCGATTGCTGGCTGCCATACTCCAAAGCCTTGCGCTCCTCCTCTAGAGCATCTTTTGGTATATGGTCACGGATGCACTGAATGTAGCCCTTCATATAGCTGTTGAAGTTATCCACCTTGAAGGTCATAGTGGCAGTGGGCTGGTCAATATACCCTGGTAGGTTGGGTGTCTGTCTAAGCTCCTGAGCCTTCTCATGAATCTGCCACAGGGTCGCTCCCATTGACTTCGTAAGCTCTTCAATCTCATTTACAGTCTCACTCACCTTGACCGCACTCCACCTGATAGGCATGATTCCACCTCCTTTCTAGGTATTTCTTTGCCCTGGCTATAGAGAGGTAATCGGGGCACCTTGGAGAACACCGGTGGTTGTGCCCCTTAAGACAGTCTCGGCAACGCCAATAACACTGTCTCGTGTTTTTACAGCGGTAAACTATGTCCATATCCCCCCTTTCAGCCACAAAAAAGGGGTATCCCCGCCCCGCTTGGGGCAAGGATACCCCTGAAAAAGGCAAAAAGAGGCAGGTCATCCCCACCTCTTTTTGCGTGGCTTGTGTTTGGGCTATAGCGTTCTATTAGGCTGTTACTGGCTGTTTAGCTCGGCTA
>Ga0315296_10004762_pt1 | contig 11048 bp, 14 predicted proteins | sample YL17G14_18_MG_FD_203921 | JGI IMG/M metagenome (GOLD analysis project Ga0315296, IMG submission 203921) | Sediment microbial communities from Yellowstone Lake, YNP, Wyoming, USA - YL17G14_18 | ecosystem: Environmental > Aquatic > Freshwater > Lake > Sediment | place: USA: Wyoming | collected...
TGGCTTAATATGGTAGAACGGTTTTTCAGTGAGCTAACAACAAAAAGAATACGACGAGGTATTTTTAGGAGCGTGAGAGATTTAGAATCCGCTATTAAGAATTTCATTAAAAAACAGTATACGATGTTATGAGTGCAACCAATTAACAAAGGCAATAAATGAGTTGAATTGCAAACCCAATAATTCTTGACGAATATCCTTATTAGGTATATTATACCTCATATGGTTACTAAGTTATTGTTTTACAGGAAAAACATTGAACCCAATGGATACATTGTTGAAATGAAGATATGGCAAGTACCTTACTCAAAGGATAAACCACATGGGATTAAATACTCTCTCGTATACATACGAGAAGGCAAGAGAATAGTCGGATATGACAATGCAGAGAGAAAAAGATACCATAGGCATTATAAAGGCAGAGAGCATCCCTATCAGTTCAAAGATGTAGATACTTTAATAGAGGACTTTTATAAAGATATAGAAAAAGTAAGGAGGACTGAGCGATGAGAGTAAGGAAAATAGACATAGGAATAAAGGGACTGAAAGAGAGCCTGAAAGACTTTGCCGAGACATGGAAAAAACTGGAGTCTGGCAAAAGGGTTAAAAAAGAAGAAGGAATATATTTTGATTCCATAGACACAATGAGGGCGGTTCTAACAAATAACAGGCTTTTAATCCTCAAAACGATAAGAGAACGCCATCCCAAGTCTGTATATGAACTGGCGAAAATGTTGGAGAGAGACCTGAAAAATGTTAATCAAGATTTGAAGATGCTTGCAGAAATAGGCCTGGTCACGCTTGAAAAGGCGGAGACAGATAAGAAGAGGGTTATTCCTCATGTGGATTATAGTAAAATATTGCTGGAGATTCCCATATAACTTTATATGACAGAAAAAATTATTAAAGCTGGAAAATCTTCAAAATTATTTTTGATAAGTGCATCTATATTTCTGATACTTTTTGTCGTTCTGATGGTTTTTTATAAAGGTTTGTCGATCCTTTTAGTAACGCCTTTAGTACTTGCCATATTTTACCTATATAGATATTTCAGGTTGAGAAAGAAGCCGATATTTATAGTTTCTGAAAATGAAATTAAAGTATTCAATCCGCTTAAAACGATAGCAGTCGAGAAAATTGAAGCAGTTAGACCTGAAGGTGAAGGAAAATTAGAATTAATTCTTAAAGATGAACTGCCAGTACCTTTATTAATGCATGAATTGTCTACGGCAGATCGCAAAGAGTTAAAATTAACTATAGAAAAATTAATCGGTCAGAAAACATCGTGATTTTTTGGCCTAACAAATAGCCCCTAAAAATTTTTGATATTGAGGGGTTCAGTCTTTTATCCTATCCTTCACCCTCTCCACCACTTCCTCAATGGCTACTTTTTCTGCCTCTTTTGTCTTTCTGTCCTTTATTTCGATAAGACCTTCTTTGAGGTTCTTCTCGCCAAGGATGATATGGGTGGGAATTCCGATTAAATCTGCATCCTTAAACTTGACGCCAGCCCTTTCATCACGATCGTCCATCAAAACTTCAATGTCTTTTTTTGTCAAATCCTGATAGAGTTTCTCAGCAACATCAACTGTATTTTTATCTTTCATATTTAAAGGGAGAATTTCGACATCAAAAGGTGCAATACTCTTGGGCCAGATTATTCCATCTTTGTCATGGTTTTGTTCAATTGCTGCTGCAGCAATTCTTGCAGGACCAATACCGTAACTCCCCATGATAATCGGTTTTTCCTGTCCGTTTTCATCGAGATATGATGCCTTAAGAGGCACAGAATATTTTGTGCCAAGCTTGAAAATATTTCCGACCTCGATAGCTTTTTCAATTCTCAGAGGTGCATTGCATTTCGGGCAAAAATCGCCTGCCTTCACCACATGTATGTCATGCCATTCAGCATCAAAATCTTTTCCTGGTTTTATCCCTTTTGCATGATAATGTGGTTTATTCGCGCCACTTACATAAACACCCTGCTTAAGGCAGGGGTCAGCAATTATTCTTATTTTGTGATTCATGGGTCCGATGAAACCAGCCTCTACTCCAAGAATTTCTTTTACTTCATCTTTATGTGCAGGTCTGTGTTCACCGATAATACTGTTGAGCTTCTTTTCATGCAGCTCCTGGTCTCCTCTCACGAGTGCGAGCACTGGGCCAAGATTGCTTATGACAAGGATGCTCTTTATGAAATATTCAGGCTTGAGGTTAAGAAAGCTGGATACTTCCAGGACTGTTCGTTTTTCAGGTGTATGGACTTCTTCGAATGCCCAGTTTCTCTCTTCTGCTGATTTAGGGGTAGAGCGGGCGAGTTCGACATTTGCAGCATATCTACAGGAATCACACAGTGCAACCTCGTCTTCACCGGCAGGGCTTGGTGCCATGAATTCATGTGCTGTTGCGCCGCCCATCATACCAGGGTCTGACTCAACCATATAGAATTTCAGGCCGCACCGTGAAAAGATTTTATGGTAAGCCTCTGCGTGGAGTTGATAGTTATTTTCAAGCCCATCTTCATCAATATCAAAACTATAGCTATCCTTCATTAAAAATTCTCTTGTCCTGAGCACACCGCTTTTTGGTCTTGCCTCGTCTCTCAGCTTTGTCTGAATCTGATACCATATTTGTGGTAAATCCCTGTAGGAGCGAATCTCCTTTGATGCAAGCCATGTTATTATTTCCTCATGTGTCATGCCCAAACACATGTCCCGACCTGTTCGGTCTTTTAATCTGAACATCTCATCTCCGATAGCATCCCATCTTCCTGTCTCCTGCCACACCTCTGCCGGATGCAGCACAGGCATGGTGATTTCCTGCGCTCCTATGGCATTCATATCTTCGCGGAGGATTCTATTTATCTTCTCTATAACTCTGAGGCCGAGGGGGAGATAAATATAAAGACCTGCTGCAAGCTGTCTCATATATCCTGCCCGAAGCATCAAGATATGGCTTACAGATTCAGCTTCAGATGGAGGCTCTCTTAATGTAGGTATAAACATATTTGAGAAACGCATATAATCCTCCAGAAAAAATGTTCAGTAAATATCCAGGAAATTATAAAAGTTTCAGAATGTTTCAACAACAGATGATAGTTTATCAATGAGACAGAAAAAAGTCATTGAGAAATATTACTAATAAATCATCTGGCCTGTGATGAATTTATATGCCCTTTCATCTGTTGGGTTTTCAAAAAATTTATCACCAGGACCGCTATCTAAAATCTGTCCTTCAAACGTGAAAATCACACTATCTGCAAGTCTCTGAGCCTGAAACATATTGTGAGTAACCATTATGATCGTGGGCCTGTACTTTCTCTTTATATTACCGATTATTTCTTCGATAATCGACGTGCTCCCCGGGTCAAGAGATGCAGTTGGCTCATCAAGGAACAGAACATCCGGTTTGAGAACCATCGCCCTTGCAAGGGCAAGCCGCTGTCCCTCACCTGTTGAGAGTGTAAGAGCATTCTGATTCCTTTTCTTCCAAAGCCCTACATCCCTTAATACATCTTCGACTTTTTGTTCTCTCTCTTTTTTATTAATCTTTCTTAACTTAAGTCCATAGGCAGAATTCTTGAACACTGTTGTGTTAAAAAGTCCTCCTTTTGGAAAGACAAGCGTTGTCCTCCTCCGAAGTTCAACACTATCCTCGAAGGTTTTGTAGTCATTATGGTATATGACCTTCCCTGAGTCTGGATATTCAAGAAGAGCACATATCCTCAAAAGGGTTGATTTCCCACTTCCGTTCGGGCCTATGATTACATGAGTTTTTCCTCTGTCAAATTCAAATGAACAATTATTCAATACTAATTTACTGTTATAGCTTTTTTTAATTTCTTTTATTGTGAGTTTGAGTTCATTCATTTTGTTTTTACACCCAACTTCTGCACATAATGAAGACCTATGTTTATCATAAGCGATATGGCGAGGAGGATTATCCCCAGAGCAAGGGCGAGCTCAAAATTTCCTTTGTCTGTCTCGAGGGCAATTGTTGTTGTCATGACTCTCGTATATCCAGCGATATTCCCCCCAACGATAAGAATTGCGCCTACTTCAGCCATTACCCTTCCAAATGCAGCAATTATCCCTGACATGATTCCATATCTTGCTTCTTTCATTATAGTAAATGTAACCTGCAGAGGGGTTGCACCGAGCGAGATGGAAGCCTGTTTTATAACAGGGTCAACACTCACAATAGCTGAATGACTGAGTGATGCTATGATAGGAAATGCAAGGATGGTCTGGGCTGTAACCATTGCTGATGGTGTATAAAGAAGTCCCATAAATCCAAGGGGCCCGCTTCTTGAAAGGATAAGATAAACAAAGAGTCCAACCACAACAGGCGGAAGGCCCATAAAGGTGTTCAGAATACTGATAATGAAATCTCTTCCATGAAATGTTTTAAGGCCGATAACAGCGCCTGAGAGCAGGCCTATAGCTGTTGCAATAATAAGTGCCAGCCCTGATACCTCAAGTGATAAAAAAATAATTCCAAGGAGCTCTTTATCGAGATGAAAGATAAGAGAGAATGCTTTTACAAAGCCTGATATAATTGGATCCATTTTACGTGTAAGTAAAAAACAAAAATTTAATAGACATTATAGCAGATTTATTGTATGAGCTTAATTTGCATTTGGTAAAAAAAGTTGGTTACCATTTTTATCTTTAAAATGAGCAATAGCTGTCTGTCCTTCTTTAGAGATGATCCAATTTATAAACTCCATAGCCTCTTTGTATTTAACATGCCTGTGTTTCTCTGGATTTACCGCCATGATACCATACTGGTTAAAAAGTGTTGGATCGCCCTCAAGGACAATTGACATATCCAATCTGTCTTTATCTTTTGTCGCAAGCCATGTACCTCTATCGGTAAGAGTATATGCCCTCTTTTCATTGGCAATCCTTTGCGTCTTTTCCATGCCCTGACCAACTTCTAAATACCATTTCTGACACTTGGGCTCAATCTCAATCTTTTTCCAGATTGATAGTTCCTTTGCGTGGGTTCCTGATTTATCACCCCTCGATACGAAAAAATAACCTTTTTCAGCAATCCTCTTAAATGCGTCAAGAGATAATTTCATGCCTTTTATCTTTGCCGGATCATTAGGTGGCCCAATGATGATAAAATCGTTGTACATGACGTCATGGCGGTTGACAAAATGACCTTCCTCTACAGCCTTTAATTCCTGTTGCTTTGCATGGACAAAGACTACGTCGCAGTCTCCTCTTTTGCCTATCTCAATGGCAGCTCCTGTCCCGACAGCTACCACATCAACCTTTATTCCTGTCCTCTTTTCAAAGAGAGGCAGGATGTAATCAAAAAACCCGGAATTCTGGGTGCTCGTTGTCGATGCACAGCGAATTTTCGCCTCGGCACATACAAATTGTACAATGACTACTGATAGAACTAATACTGAGAGGAAAAGACTTTTAAATAATCTCATTTTATACCACTTTTTATTTTTGATAATATAACACGTTTTGTGTTCTATCTATTTAAAAATCTATTGAAATTCTTTCTCTATTTTTGGCTTGTCCTTTGAAAAAAATATCAAGAAAGTGTTAAATTAGGTAAAAGGTAAGCGGAGGAATAGCTTTGATGCATAGAAATCCCATGACACCTGAAGGTTATCAGAAGCTGGAGGAAGAACTCGAGAGGCTTCTGAAAGTTGACAGGCCTAAAAACATAAAGGCTATAGCAGAGGCCCGTGCACACGGTGACCTTTCTGAGAATGCAGAATATCATGCTGCTAAGGAAAGGCAGTCCTTTATAGAGGGAAGAATACAAGAGCTTAAGTCTAAACTTGCCCTCGCAGATGTTATAGATACTGCAAAAATCTCACAGGATAGAATTGCATTCGGTGCAAAGGTGAAAATACTCGATCTCGAAACAGACGAAGAAAAAACCTTTATCCTTGTTGGCCCTGATGAGGCAGATGCAAAGAATGGGAAGATATCGATAAGCTCTCCGGTAGGGAAAGCACTTCTTAACAAAGGGATTGGTGATGTGGTAAAAATTAAGGCACCTGCAAAAACCATGGAGTATGAGATATTAGAGATCAACTTTGAGTAGATACTTCAAGGCAGAAGTAATAAGTAACCTTACCTTAAACAACAATAGTAATCTTCTTACTATAGCTCCTTTACAAACAATAATTGATCCCGAACCCGGACAGTTTTACATGATAGATATTGGCAATACATATGACCCTTTACTTAAAAGACCATTCAGCCTTTTCAGAAAGATACCGGAAGGCATTCAGCTCCTGTACAGAGTCATAGGCAGAGGGACAATGTTGATGAAAGAATTGAAAAGCAGAGAGATTATTAATGTCCTTGGCCCATTTGGAAATAAATACCCGGAGCCTGAAAGCGATAAGATACCTCTCCTTATAGCAGGTGGTATCGGGATAGCATCTCTTTTTTCTCTCGCAGAGGCACTTTCAAAAAAGGCATATATATTGTACGGAGCAAGGAATAAAGATGAACTCCTTATGCTTGATGGATTAAAGGGCTTGACAGATGAATTGATTATAAGCACTGATGATGGTTCCATCGGTGAAAAGGGCATGATAAGTGATGTTTTAAATGATTTTTTAATTCATCAATCATCACTCATTACTCATTATTTGCTTTATGCCTGTGGTCCAAAGCCCATGCTTGAAGCTGTATCAAGGATTGCACGTGAAAAGGGGTTAAAAGGGTACATGTCAGTTGAGGAGAATATGGCGTGTGGAGTTGGTGCATGTCTTGGATGCACTGTCAAAACAATTGATGGATATAAAAGAGTCTGTAAAGAGGGGCCGGTATTTCCAATAGAGGAGATTGTGTGGTAGTGGAAATTATCAATAATAGATATGGGATTACCCTTTCGCTCATTCTCGTTCCGAATAAAAGTCGGAACTCCGAGGTGAATTCCGATTCACGGAATTCAAATCCGCTTAAGGGCAAACCCATATCTATCTGGATTTTATAGACCCATGGATTTGAGTGTCTCTATAAGCCGCCTCAAACTCAAGAACCCTGTGATGACTGCTTCAGGGACTTTTGGCTATGGTGAAGAATATTCAGAATTTGTTGACCTGAATCAGCTCGGTGCTATTGTAGTGAAGGGAATATCATTAAAGCCAATGGAGGGTAATCCGTCCCCGAGGATATGTGAGACACCCTGTGGAATGCTCAATGCAATTGGTCTTCAAAATGTTGGCCTGAAGAGATTTATAAAAGAGAAATTGCCTTATCTGAGGAGATTTGACACAAAGGTTATAGTGAATATACTCGGCAATACAATGCAGGAATATAAGAGGCTCTCAGAGGCTCTTGATGGTGCAGGCGTGGATGGGATTGAATTAAATGTTTCGTGTCCAAATGTGAAAAAAGGCGGGATTATTTTTGGCACTGATAAAAAGATCCTCGCAAGGCTTATAGGAAAAGTACGACAATCAGTTAAGAAAGCAGTACTGATTACGAAATTATCCCCGAATGTATCAAATATTCGAGAATTTTCAAAGGTAGCAGAAGATGCAGGGAGTGATGCTCTATCGCTGATTAATACCATACCAGCAATGGCTATTGATGTTGAGACGCGGAGACCAAAACTTGCAAATATCATCGGTGGGCTATCTGGCCCTGCAATCAAACCTATTGCGGTAAGGATGGTCTGGGAAGCATCTAAGGCAGTAAAGATTCCAGTTATTGGAATTGGTGGTATAATGAATGCTATGGATGCAATAGAGTTCATGCTCGCGGGTGCAACGGCTGTAGAGGTTGGTACTGCCAATTTTGTGAATCCAAGGGTAACTATTGATATAATTGAAGGGATAGAGGAGTATGTAAGAAGAAAGGGGCTGCATAATCTCAAAGAACTCATTGGTGGTTTGAATGAATCGTGATCCGATAATAACTTTGACAACTGACTTTGGCTTCAAAGACCCTTTTGTAGGTATCATGAAGGGTATAATACTTCGCATAAATCCCTCTGCAAATATAGTTGATATTACCCATAATATAAGCCCGCAAAATATTATGGAGGCAGCCATCACAATCGGGATGAGTTTCGAATATTTTCCTCATAAAACGATACATGTCGTTGTTGTTGATCCAGATGTTGGTTCTATCCGTAGACCAATTATTGTCCTAACAGATTACTATTGCTTTATAGGTCCTGATAACGGTGTTTTTTCTCAGATTTATAACGTAAAGCATGAAATCCTTCTGGTTACTCATATAACATCGGAACATTATTTTATCAAGAAGAGTTCTACATTCCATGGGAGGGACATATTTGCACCTGTAGCTGCGTGGCTTTCGAAGGGAATAGATATAATAAAATTTGGTGACCTGATTACTGATTATGTAAGTATACCAATACCGTCCCCGACTGTGTCAGAAAGGAATATCATTGAGGGAGAAGTGATTTACATAGACCGTTTCGGGAATGCAATAACGAACATAAAGACTCAAAAGATTGAAGACCTTTATGGAAACAACCCGCAAGGAAGACTCAAGGTTATCGTTAAAGGGAAAGAAATGCCTGTTAAAAATCATTATTCAGAAACTGAAGGCAAAGGACTTTATTCATTAATAAATAGCTTTGACTGCCTCGAACTTTTTGTATACAGGGGGAGTGCTTCATCAGATTTTGGCATAACGATAGGTGAAAAGGTAAGTGTAGTATTCGCTTAACGTTACGTATGCCTCCATTCCCAGAAAATAAGCCGACAGTATTTAAGTGACCACTCTATAGCCTGATTCATCACAAATTTTTAACTCAATTATAAATACTTGATAATAATGGTCAAATAAATACTTGACTAATTAAGTAGACTATTATAATATAAAGTATGTTGAGATTATCTACAAAAGGCAGGTATGGTGTAAGGGCAATGTTTGAGATAGCAAAAGGGTATCCTTCTGAGCCTGTGACAATCAAGGAAATTTCTGAAAAACAGGCTATTTCTGTTCCCTATCTTGAACAGATACTCAATAAACTAAGAAAGGCAGGGTTTATAAAGAGCATAAAGGGACCTGGCGGAGGATATGTTTTGAGTATAAGACCTAAGAATATCAGCATAGGTGAAATTTTAAACGTTTTTGAAGGACCGGTAGCGATAGCCTCCTGCCTTGATCCTAAAAAGGGATGTATGAGGGTGGATAAATGTGTTACCTATCTGTTATGGAGGTCTCTTGGGGAAAAGATTAAGGCTTTTTTGAATACAGTTACATTGAAGGATTTGCTCGAAGGAACCGTTAAGCAAAAAAAGCAAAGAGTAAAAGTGAGGGGAAAATGAAATTTGTAGAAAATATAAAGTCAGATAGAACGACCGATATAGTCCATTTGATGTGCCCGATGCATTTGCTCCAGCTCGAGAAACTCATAAAGGAGATTAAAGATGAACAGGTACTCGAAGTGGTTACTGATTATGACGGGGCACTTGAAGATATACCCGAATGGTGTACGAGAACTGGAAATGAGTTCATAGGACTTGAGGACTCAAGAGATTACTATAAATTTTATATTAAAAAGGGGGGCAAAAATGAAAATATGTTATTTTGACCATGTTGCGACTAATCCCCTACATCTTGATGTATTTGAAGCAATGGTACCGTATTTTAAAGATGAGTTTGGCAACCCGCTCAGCATTTACGAGCTCGGGACAAGAGCAAAGGATGCTATAGAAAAGTCACGGGAGAAGGTTGCGTCACTGATAAATGCGAAAGCCCGGGAGATAATCTTTACCTCAAGTGGTGCAGAGGCGAATAACTTTGCCATGAGGGGTATAGCCCTTGCAAGGCAGAATGAAGGTAATCATATAATTGTTTCAAGAGCAGAACATCATTCAATTCTGAACTCAGCACGTTTTCTTGAGAAGAATGGATTTGTCGTTACCTATTTGCCGATTGATAAATACGGAATAGTGGACCCTGAACGCGTTAAAAAGTCAATAACAAAGGAGACAACTCTCATATCTGTGATTCATGGAAGTAGCGAGGTAGGCACGATTGAGCCTATAAGAGAAATAGCTCAAATTGCAAAAGAGCGAGAAGTTATTGTTCATACTGATGCTGTTGCGACAGCAGGCAATATTCCTCTAAATGTGAAAGAACTCGGTGTTGACCTTCTGAGCATGACAGCTCACCAGTTCTATGGCCCGAAAGGTGCTGCTGCTCTTTATGTAAGAGAAGGTCTAAGGATCGTTCCTCTTATCTATGGAGGAATACAGGAAGGCGGGAGAAGGGCAGGAACAGAGAATGTGCCTGCAATTATAGGAATGGGGAAGGCAGCAGAATTGGCAAAGGCAGAGATGTCATTCAGGATGGAGCACTCGGGAAGGTTGAGAGACAGGATGATAGAAGGTATGAAACGTATAGATAATGTATATCTTACAGGTTATCCTGCAGAGAGGCTTCCAGGCCATGCAAGCTTCTGTGTTGAATATATCGAAGGTGAAGCTATGCTTTTACTTCTTGCAGCAAAAGGTATATATGCTGCATCTGGCTCTGCCTGCACATCAAAGGCACTGAAGGCATCTCCTGTACTGCTTGCAATGGGTATACCTGCAGCCCTCGCCCAGGGGTCAATTGTATTTAGTTTAGGAAGAGAGAACACAGATGACGATATAGACTATTTATTGGAAGAATTCCCGCAGGTGGTGCAAAGGCTTAGGGAAATGTCCCCTTATGCAAAAGGCTGGGGAGATAAGAAGGCGGAGGTGGAATGTGTATAGCGAAAAAGTAATGGATCATTTTATGCATCCGAGGAATATCGGTGAAATACCCGATGCAGATGGCATAGGCATGGAAGGAAACCCTGTATGTGGAGATGTAATGAAGATCTACATAAAGGTTAAGGATGACAGGATAGTAGACGCTAAGTTTCAGACATTCGGTTGTGGAGCTGCGATTGCAGTCAGTAGCATGGTTACCGAGATAGTAAAAAGCAAGACTCTTGATGAAGCTCTGAGCATATCAAAGGCAACTATTGCGAATGAACTTGATGGCCTGCCTCCTGAGAAGATGCACTGTTCAAACCTCGGTGCAGAT
>Ga0315296_10004764_pt1 | contig 11045 bp, 6 predicted proteins | sample YL17G14_18_MG_FD_203921 | JGI IMG/M metagenome (GOLD analysis project Ga0315296, IMG submission 203921) | Sediment microbial communities from Yellowstone Lake, YNP, Wyoming, USA - YL17G14_18 | ecosystem: Environmental > Aquatic > Freshwater > Lake > Sediment | place: USA: Wyoming | collected...
CAAGATTATCGTATCACTTATAGAACTACTCCAGTTACCAGCATTGTCTTTATACTGCACATATACCGTCCTCGTCCCATCACTAGGTGTTAGCGTCCAGGACTTACTCGTAGCATAATTCTCTTCACTACTCCAGCTCCCTCCATCGTTATTGAACCTCATCTTGCTTACCCCACTACCACTATCGCTCGCTGAAAGAGTCAATGTAACTGAGGTGGAGTTAGTATATGTGTCTCCATTATTCACTGATATTGTCCCGCCTGGCCCAGTGGTATCCAAGATTATCGTATCACTTATAGAACTACTCCAGTTACCAGCATTGTCTTTATACTGCACATATACCGTCCTCGTCCCATCACTAGGTGTTAGCGTCCAGGACTTACTCGTAGCATAATTCTCTTCGCTACTCCAGCTCCCTCCATCATTATTGAACCTCATCTTGCTTACTCCACTACCACTATCGCTCGCTGAAAGAGTCAATGTAACTAAGGTGGAGTTAGTATATGTGTCTCCATTATTCACTGATATTGTCCCGCCTGGCCCAGTGGTATCCAAGATTATCGTATCACTTATAGAACTACTCCAGTTACCAGCATTGTCTTTATACTGCACATATACCGTCCTCGTCCCATCACTAGGTGTTAGCGTCCAGGACTTACTCGTAGCATAATTCTCTTCACTACTCCAGCTCCCTCCATCATTATTGAACCTCATCTTGCTTACCCCACTACCACTATCGCTCGCTGAAAGAGTCAATGTTACTGAGGCAGAGGTGGTATATTGAGCATTGTTATTTATTGATATCGTCCCTGTTGGCGGTGTAGTATCTGGCACGGTCATAGATACTGTAACACTCTTATTGCCGCCATTACTGGTAAAACTTATTGTACCATTATAGGTCACTGGATTTAGTCCTCCCCTATTCACTGTTGCCGCCACAAACTGTAATGCCCCTGGTCCTAAACTGCCTCCGTATGAGGATAAACTTAGCCACGATATCCCTTCACTTGCACTCCAATTGAGCATGCTCTCTCCTGTATTTTGTACCGCAAACTGGCAACTTGTCCCACTTTCTCCAAAATCATATGATGTGGGACTTACTGATAGTACAGGTAGCAGTGGTACCCTCATGGTTACATAAAGATCTGCATAACAAGTCGTACCAATAAACTCGTCATAGAATCTTATTATACCGCTATAAGTCTGCCCTGGGGTTAATCCTGCTCTGTTGACAGTCACTTCTACCTGTACAGGTTGTGGTCCTCCTCCAGGGCAAGGGAATGTCCCCCCGCTTGGACAGTCAATCCAGCTTGGCTTACTCTCTACCCCCCAATGTATGTCGTATCCACTCGGGAAGCTGCATGTCAGTGTAACTGTAAGACTAGTTTCATACGTTCCAAAATTATAGGATGTAGGTTGTACCCATATAGCAAATGCACTTGATACAAAAAGTGTGCTCATTATTAATAAGAAAAATACAATCTTAAATAATTTTGTTTTCATTTTATATCATCCTCGTTGTGTTACATATCTAGTATTTCTTTCCTCTTTGGGCACCTCTATCGTTGGTGCTCAGATTCAGCAGGCACCCTCTACTTTGATTGGGGCGTCAACTTCTCGTTGGCTCTCTTCATCATCTCCAGAGCCCTCTCGTTCTCAGGCTCGAGCCTCAAAACCTTGTTGAACTCAAGTATCGCCTCAGGATATTTCCCTTCATTAAAGTATTCCATTCCTCTCTTAAATGCCCTCTCTATCAGCATTGGCTTTGCTTCCTTCCCGAATCTGGTAACTATACCTATCCTGTGTGTATATCCCAATTCGCCAAAATGGACAAGGGCATAGTCTAACTGGAATACATTAACCTTTATTCCCCCTCCAAAACTTAATCCATTCCCTAAATCCCGTCCACTCTTATACCCCAGTCTCAGTGCAATCAAATCCCTCACCCAGTACTCTATCCCCAAACTACCATAGAAATCGTTATCATTGGGAAGATTTCCATCAATCGCTATTGTCAGTGGGTCTCCCAATACTTCCTTCCTTATCCCAACTCCAAACTTCAAGTTCAATGGAAGATTTCCCCCCTCTTCTTGAAACTTCACCTTGCTTCCCAAATTCTGTAAATTTACTCCTATCGTCAAATCCTCAAGCTCCTTTATCTTAAGAAGCCTACCCAAAAAACCCATAACACCTATATCAATGCCAAATGCAAATGAGGATTCTTTCTCCAACTTCTCCTGGATTAGCTTCAGGTTTATCCCTCCGTATATCCCATAAGGCAACTCCCTGGCATAGGAGAGAACTCCTAATAGGTCATAGGCTGTAACTTTTCCGGTCGGATTGTTACGATAATCGTATCCCTGAATCTTATCCATAGATAGATAGTTTATGCTTCCAGCAAATGTGCCAATGGCTAAATGCGGGTAGGTATAACCGAAATATTGTGACCTTATACCTTCCAACCATAGATTGTACATAAAGGAGGCTTCCTGGCTCTCTGTCTTGGCTAATCCCGCTGGATTCCAGAAGACGCTGGTTACATCATTGCAAACTGCCACCTGTGCCTCCCCCATCCCCACTGCCCGCGGTCCAATTCCTATCTTTAAGAAGTTCGCTCCTGTTGTTCCCGGCTCAGAGGCGTATGTGAGATGCACAAATTGATAAGCTGACAGGAAAATAAATGTAATTAAAATGGCCCTTAGAACCTTCAACCTGTTCATATTTCCCTTCCTCCGTAGACTGCATCCCGATTTTCAATCGGGAAAATTGTGCCTACAAATGTTCTTATGACCTCCCTTTCGGGAGGATTCCAGAAGTTGTAGGCACAGATTCAATCTGTGCAAATACTATAGCTCTGCGGCTACATCTCACCACAGGAGTAGCGAAGCAAAGCTTCGCAATTATAACGCGGAGCTATCGCTCCGCTACTCCTTATTCAAATCGTATAAAAAAGCCGGGTTGTCAAAAGTTTTTTAATCTTCGGCAACCCGGCCATCCCGATTACAATCAGGACCCGTGGCTTTGCCCCGACTCCCCGATCGGGATCCCTAAATTGGGACGTCCCTCGATCGCTCGAGGTTTGCCTTTATCGGATTTTTCGCCTTATATAGACATTATTTGTCTATGACTGTACTCCCTCCTTGTCAGATTTTTCAAACCAACTTATAGAATCGCTGTAAAGTCTCTCCTGTCTTGGCAGAGCTTTCGAGGCTGTGTCGCAATCAGATTTCTTGCTTGGTAGCCGCAACCTTCAGGTTGCGTTCTCGACGGAGAAATTACGCAGGCTAAAGCCTGCGACTACCCCAAACAGGGTTATGACACAGCCTCTTTCGCTCTGCAGCTACATACTACATTCCTTCTTGTAGCAGCAAAGCGCAATCTTTGCTTCAATTGCCCTGCAATTCCTCAATACAAGTATATACTGCCAGTGTTATGGATAGGTTAAGAAATTGTTAATTTTTTGTTAATTCTTAACCGGTTGTTACTTCACCACAACAATCTTCTTCGTCTTCTTGTAATCTCCTGCTTCTATACGGACAAAATAGACCCCTGAGCCGACAATATTTTCTGAATCATCTCTTCCATACCAGTAGTATTTACATATCCCTGATTCTCTCACTTCATCTGCCACTTTTCTTATCCTTTCCCCTCTCATATCATATATGTCCAATTTTACACGAGCTCTATCTTTCAGTTCTAACCAGAGTAGCGCTTTCTCCCCTTCTATTGGATTAAAGACATTGTTATAACATTTAAGTTCTGTTTTATCCGGTTTCCCTCCAAATATATTTAATGTGCTAAAAGTATAATCCTGGCTTGTGGATTTATTTCCTGCACCATCAGCTGATTCTACACGGTAGTGATATGTTGTTCCAGGGGTTAACCCTGTAAGGGTTAGAGAGTGAGAAGTGACAAGTGCGGAACCAGATGCGATCTTTCCGTAACTGGCATCTAAACCATAATCTATCTGAGAAGTAGACGGCTCATCCGTAGTCCAGCTAATGGTTGCAGATGTTCCAGTCCTGCTGGATACATTCACATTGTTTATTGCAGGTAGAGAGACAATATTATATTTGTAAATACATCTGTTTGCACTTACATAAACATGACCATTGTTATCTGCAACTACACCTGTTACAAAGGGGGCTGTGGCTCCAGTTTCCCATTGGGAATGTCTCCACTGGTATTTATAGTTACCATCACAATCAAAAACTTGTATCCTGGTATTATATGGGTCTAAAACAAATACTAAATTGTTATTGTTGTCTATTGTAATTGTAATTGATTGTGGGTAAAGGAATTGTCCTTCTCCTCTTCCAACTGAACCCCAACTCTTTATCAGGTTCTTATTACTATCGTATTTCCTTATACAGTGATGCCAGGAATCAACTACATAGATGTTCCCGGATGCGTCTACCTCTATTCCAGCAGGAAATAATAAATCACTTCCTCCAAAACTATCTAAATATGTTGGTTTACCACTGGTTAAATTGACCACATCAAATCTCTTTATTACACTATGTAAACTGTCTGACACATAAAGAATTCCTCTTTCTTCATCTACCGCCATATCTGCAGGCCACCTGAAACTGCTACGAAATTGGGGAATACTTGCTCCACCTATAATTATAAAATTATCTCTATCAGCTTTTTCAAATATAGTTATTCTGCCACCATAAGAACCACCACCATCAGTACTGTCCAATTGGTCTGAAAAGTATACTTTTCCCCGTTTGTTATCCACTGCTACTCCTGATACATACTGAAAGGGCTGATACCAGCCACCACCCCAGTAGCGATCCATAGTACTACTATTCACATGATAGTTTGGAAGAAATATTGCTACACTGGTTACTGCTGTATGAGGTGCATAAAGATACCCTTCTTTATCAGTCGTAAGGAAAGAAGAACCTTGAGCCCCATAGGTCATTTCCCGACCAGTTCCTTCATCTGTGGAAGTATTGTTCCATTTAGTAACATATTCTATCTTACTTGTGTCCATACCAACTGCCTGTTCGCCACTTCTTATAGTCGTATGTTGTCCATTCCAGAATGTATCATTAGTGGACACTGCATAGAGTCGCTTATTAGAATAGAAAAATATCACAGGAATATTACCAGACACAAAGTCCATACCAACTGGACTAACAGAATTTCCAAATACCAAGACATCTTCAGGTGCCTGCCAGCCACCTGTTGTTTTCTTTATTACCCGCAACTTCTTATCGTCGCTAGCACTCACATAAACCAACCAGATATTTTGGTCATCATCCACTGCTGCACGATAATAACAAGTATCAGACCAATTAGCTTCAAGAATATTTGCATCAGATACAACTAAAGATGAAGAACCCCAGGTTCCACTACTGGTGCTGTATCTGAGCTCGTAGATTGAGTTATTCACATCTGTTTTCTTTCCAAAAGCAGATGCTCCGGAACCATTTGCAACAAACGACGGTAAGCGGTAGTGGAAGCGAAAATCAGTGCTGATTGACTTTAAAGCAGCATGGCTGGTAGCGTTCTGCCAGCCAGATTCTGTCCAGATTTCCCATATGCTGGTTGTATCATCATATCTCATTGAGCAATATTCGTTTAGCGGATAAACGGAAGGTGTAGAAAAAACTACAAGATATTTACCAGCACTAAGATTTACAATATTTTGAATAAAAGTAGTGTCCGGGCTGTCATATGGCAGCTTACTCCATAAGCTAGGGTCAGTTACCCAGCTACTGCCATCCCAACATTTCCAGCTGCTATCACCAGCAGTAGCTTGAAATTTTAACGCTACCATACACGTATACCCCCAAGTGGGATAAGCTCTAGTTAACCAAATTGCTGTGTTGCCATCAGAAGCCATTGCACCGAAACCAGGTGATGGCCAATTAGATGCATTTATCTTTTTAAAATTTTGTTTGGTATAACTTGTTCCACCTGAAAAACGCAGCCAGTCACTACCATTGAATCTGAAGTCAAATAGAGAACCATGAACATCTAATCCGACCAACCCATTTTGAGACATAGCACTTACTGTGCCTAAAATATCTCCATTATTGAGAGGTACAAAATCAAAACGGGTAGTATAATGCAATCCATCACTCAGTGGCCTGGCTATTGCACCAGCTACTGACGACCATCCATTATGAGTCCATAATTCCCAGTATTTTGTATCGTTGTTGTATTTGCCAGCACATAAGTTAAGTTTTTTGGACTTAAAGAAATAAGTTAAATTGCCATCTTTATCTATAAGTATGGAAAGACGATAACACTCTGCCCCTCCCGTGCCTACGTACTCATGTTCCTCACCATTATCAATAGGGTTACCACCATTTAATACTTGCCAGGCGGATTCTGCCAGAGAGCCAAATCCAGCAACAAGTACTAAAATGAAACTCAAAACCAAAATTTTCTTCATTTTTGCTTTTCTCTCCATGGCGACGGAAAATCTCCTTTTCCAAACTGACGCACTTTGGTAGTGGGTATTCTGCATATTTCCCCAGACTTCTTTCCCTGTCAACTTCTACCTTTAGTATAATACAACCATATTATGTCTAGGTTAATAGCAACTATACCGTCTTCTCCAATGCGGTAAATTACATTATTTCTAATAGTCGCATTATCCGTCACGCCTGTGGCTCCAATCCCTCTATAAACATACGATATTTCATTATTTTCAATTGTAATGTAATGTCCGTATACAACATGTATACCCTCTGTTGGCCTAACATAAGGGGCATAGAGCCCTTCGTAAGGTTCGGTTGGGCCTGTTATGTTACAATTGCGCACTTGGGCATATGAAGTGTAAGTAATCCCTACGCCATTCAAAATTCTGAACCCATCAAATCTTAAATAAGACCTGCCGTGTACAATTTCTCCCCACTTATCCGCATTTTGGATAGAAATGCTATTTAATATCGGGTTATGGCCTACATCTGCTTTGTAAGTTATCCAGTTGTTTCGGTAAAATAAATATGCCGCACTGTCGTTTGTATGCTTCCTGAATGTCCCGTAGTTGCCATTACGAAATAAAACTGTATCTCCTTCCTGTACCTTTGGCCCTGCGCCACTATACCATGTATAAGCCCTATTCAGTGTCTTACACGGTAGCTCGCTTGTGCCGGGATTTGCGTCATCTCCATTTACTGCATCCAGATAATAAGTGGCTGCCTGGGCAGTCTGAAGTATCAAGAGCAGAGCAAAGATTAGGACAAGCGCTGTGTGTCCTACCCTTTGCGCTATGCGTTTTATGTTTCTTTTCATATCTATACCTATGTGTATCTTTTCGTCCCTGACCACCGTCTGTGTGGCGGGTGTGCTCATCTATGTTTACTTCACCACAACAATCTTCTTTGTCTTCCTATAATCTCCTGCTTCTATATGGACAAAATAGACCCCTGAGCCGACAATATTTTCTGAATCATCTCTTCCATACCAGTAGTATTTACATATCCCTGATTCTCTCACTTCATCTGCCACTTCTCTTATCCTTTCCCCTCTCATATCATATATGTCCAATTTTACACGAGCTCTATCTTTCAGTTCTAACCAGAGTAGCGCTTTCTCCCCTTCTATTGGATTAAAGACATTGTTATAACATTTAAGTTCTGTTTTATATTTCTCCTCTGGCTTAGGCTTATCTGGTTTCTGTAGTATAACATATTCATAACAGCCAGCATCGGGTTTGGCGTCGCGAGTGTTGCCAAGGATGTCGGTTGCTGAAGCATGGGCTGGGTCACCGAAGTCCCTGGCCACTGAAGTTGCTGTAAGCTGAAAGTTACCATTAGCAGCGTCCACAAATCCAGGTATGGCATTTAGAAGTTCGGTACTGTTCATGAACCCAGTGGGGGAGCCCTCGCGAAATATGTTGTTGCCATGATTGATAATCTCGCCGATTTTATGATCGGAAGTTATCATCAACTCCGTAATAATATTATTGTATAAGTTTTCTATTCTCACGGAATTACGCACGCCAAGCGTTCGACTGTAGAAAGTATTGTTATAAATGTTGACATTGGTGAATGTTGCAACAGCCGTACTAAGAGGTTCTGCCCCCATATACATTGCATAATCAGTATCATACACCAGATTGTTTGCTATCGTGATATTGCTAATTACCCCCTCGTTATAAGTGGCAAGTTTTATTCCGTTCCACATGCCAGAATGTATAATATTGTTGGTGATAACCATATCAGAGGTGTTTGAACTATGTGATTGAATACCATCGGTATGTTGGGGGTCTACTTTTGTTATGCCTGAAAGAATAGCTCCGCTGGTCTGGCCAGTTACCGTCCCTCCATCTGCAATGAAGTGAGTTGCAGTGGTTTGGTAGACGTCAATTGCGTTGTTAGAACTACCCCAGACGCTCCTAAATATGCCTTGTGCGGCTGTTCCTTGCATGACTGTTTCACCCACAATAAAAGTTCCTGTTATGCTACTCCCATAAATTTCAACAGAGCTCCGATACGCATTACAATCAAATATATGATTACCCTCAATCACACAGTGTTTAGGCGTAACATGGATACCATCATCACCATAGCGATGAATTACATTGTTTTTAATAGTCCAATATTCACCAGACGGCGTAATGCCATCATTACAATTGTGTATATTACAATCTTGAATAGTAATATAATTTGCGCCTGTGGTACTTATTGCGGCAGAGTTTGCTGGATAATATGGAGCATACAACCCTCCGTATATCTCTGCTTTCGAGGTAATATCACAGTTGCGTATGTGAACATATGAAGTATATTGGAAGCTTGCACCCTCCAAAATTCTGAACCCTTCAAACCATAAATAAGATTCTCCTGGTTGATATAAAGGAGAAGAACTATGGTCTGCATTGTTGATTGTTATACTACTAAAGGTTGGCGTATGGCCGGAGACGGCCTTGTAGGTTATCCAGTCTGTCCTGTGGAAATGATACTTTGACACAGGATTATCGTTGGTGCTTTCTCTAAACTTTCCATAATTGCCGTTTCTGATTATTACGGTATCACCTGACTGAACCATTGGGTCATAACCACTTGGAATATAACCAGTTTTATAATTCTGCGCTCTTGCTATAGTCTTCCACGGCAAATCACTTGTGCCAGGATTACTGTCATCACCGTTAACGGCATCAAGATAATAGGTTGCTCCCAAACAAACAGCTGGGAATAGTATCAACAACACAAAACCTACAGTGAGAATAAGAACTGGTCTTAGTTTTCCTTCCATCTTTCTCCTCTTATTGTTTTTTTGCCATCTGTTCTATTTTCTTCTTTGCCTTCTCTATCGCTTCCTTTGATTGTTTGTGATTCGAGTCTATCTTTAATACCTCTTCCCATTCCGCTATCGCTTCTTTATACATACCCTTATCGTAGTATTCCCTCCCTCTCATATAATGCTTCTTCATCTCTCTAACCTTTGCCTCCTTACTTATCCCCGAAGAGCCCATCCTCAATGTTATTGCTGCCTGATGGGTATTAGTGAATACATCCATCATCCTGTATCCATAATCTAACTGTACCCATTTATACTTTATACTTGCTCCTATACTTACCTTATCTTCATCGTTTATCTTATACCCTCCTCTTATCCCTAATATATCCCCTATCCAGCATTCCCCTCCTATGTTATATCTTATATCTTCATTCTTTACCTTTATCCCATCCATTCCTCCTACCATCTTTATTATCTTCCCTATCTTCATCTCATAACTTCCTCCTACTCTTATAGTAAATGGTAGACTGTCTCCTTCTTTTATAAACTTCATCTCTGTCCCTATGTTCTGGAGTGCTATCCCCAATCCAAAACCTCCTACCTTATGCAGAAGTCCTATATCTATTCCCACTGCCTGAGCTCTATATTCCTCCACCAATGTTGATTGAATCCATTTCACCATCACTCCTGAATATGTATTCCCGCAAAACTTCGCTATCTCTTCACTGTAACATAGAGCAATCTGATAGTCACTCTCTGCTTTTAATACTTCTCTTGACTCTTCTTCGAATCCATCTGCAGTTTCTCTTCCCTCAATTACCTCTATATCTCCTCCCTGATAGGCAAGTAATCCTATACCTATACCTGCTCTATTTCCCAATATCCCTCTCTTTAATGGAAAAGTGAGGTTTATTGATTCATTCCGTGTATCAATAATGTTTTGATGATACATTGCATTAAACTCTATCTTTCTTAATGTGGCTATTCCTGCTGGATTATAGTGCATTGCTCCTGCATCATCTGATAGGCCTGTTGCCACTTCTCCCATACCTAACTGCCTTACTCCTGTTGGCTGGTTTACAATTGCTATCCCTGTTACTGCTTTCCCAAATACTACCCCACTACCAAATACCAAACAGAATGACAATACCATTAATAATCTCTCTTTTCTCATTTTACCCACCTCCATTTTCTTCTCTCTTATCTAACAAAAAACCAAGCCTATCCCCTTTAAGCGATATGTTCCCCAGAATTACTGGTAAAACGAGGTAAGCTTGGTTCTAATAAAAGTTTATACGATTTATGTTATGGATAGGTTAAGGAAATGTTAATTTTTTGTTAAGTTTCAAGGAGTGTTTTTTAAGGCAGGAGTTTATGACTTGGAGTAGCGAAGCAAAGCTTCGCAATAATAACGCGGAGCTATCGCTCCGCTACTCCGGAGGCAGAGCTAGCGAGGCTGTGTCGCAATCAGATTTCTTGCTTGGTAGCCGCAACCTTCAGGTTGCGTTCTCGACGGAGAAATTACGCTCCGATAGGTCGGAGCGACTACCCCAAACAGGGTTATGACACAGCCTCTAGCGCTCTGCTTCTACAATTTGGTGGGGAAATGAGTGGTAGGCAGAGAGTATTCCCAACTGGCGTAAGCGTTCCCTTTTTGTTATCTCAAATTCTTTCCTGTATTTATCTTTTACAGATTCGGCAGCAGGAATTTGAATTTTCAAAAAATTAACGAACTTGCTATTACGAACTACCCTAAAGTCTAAATGTGGTCCTGTAGCTAATCCACTTGCCCCCACACGGCCAACCACCTGACCCTGCTTCACCTTAACCCCCGTCCTGAT
>Ga0315296_10004765_pt1 | contig 11044 bp, 8 predicted proteins | sample YL17G14_18_MG_FD_203921 | JGI IMG/M metagenome (GOLD analysis project Ga0315296, IMG submission 203921) | Sediment microbial communities from Yellowstone Lake, YNP, Wyoming, USA - YL17G14_18 | ecosystem: Environmental > Aquatic > Freshwater > Lake > Sediment | place: USA: Wyoming | collected...
TATCTGCCCCACCAATTCTTTTAATGTAACCGTCTAACACCCCTTTTTCTTTAAAGATTTCGTTTAGCAATTGAAAAAAACTAATAAAATTGCTTTTCCCAGACCCGTTTGGGCCAATCAGGATATTAAGATTGCGAAGCTCAAAATTCTCAAGATTTCGGATCGACTTGTAGCCTTTGATGGTTAATTTGCTTATTGCCTGTCCCATATCCTTTTCCTTTTGTGGGGTCAGATACCTGCTGGAAAATAAAAACACGTTTCCGGCTACGTCTCGGCGCTCCGCCGAGACGAGTCCTGCCAAATCCAGTCCGGGGAGCAAAAAACCCCGGCGGTTTTGCCGGGGTTTCATTATACAGCTGACAATCGATAATTTACAATGACTTTATCCCAGTTCCGGCACTGGGCCGGCAAGGACTTCATACTGGCAGAAGGTTGATTTATCACCGGCGCAGATTGTTTCTGTTAAAGCCGTGATTTTGGGGGTATTTTTGGTGACATATCTGCGGGCAATTATCGCTCTGCGTTCTTTAATGGTGATTTTGTTACCGTTTTCAGCAGCGATTTGCATATCGACATCGGTGCTGGCTTGGCCGCACAGTAAATAACCATTAATCAAGTCTACTGCGATATCGACCAGCGCTCTGCCGTAAAGGTCCATATATTCAGTGCCGTTTTCCTTCACAAAGGCAATGGACGTTTTTAATTGTTCTGTGCCCTCAGCCAGTCGTTTGAGCAGGTCCTGCAGCTCTTGACTGAATTGCTGCTGGAGATACTCAGCGATGAGATTTTGGGCTGTTCCGCTACAGACGCCGCGTACCGCGGCGACGACTTGAAGCTGGCTTGTCCCTTCGTAAATGGTGGTGATTCTGGCGTCACGGGCGTGCCGTTCACAGGCGTAATCTCGCATATACCCGCTGCCGCCGAGCACCTGAATCGCATCGTAGGCGACTCTGTTGCACATCTCAGAGCAGTAGTATTTGCTCATCGGCGTCAGCATCGCCGCGTATCTTTTGTATTTTCGGGCGGCGTTTTTGAGCTCTTTGGCCTGCGCCGCATCTTCGGGCGGGTTTGTCTCCAGTCGTCTGGCGTAGGCAAGCTCCATATCCACCACCCGCGAGGTCTCGTACAGAAGTGCCCGCCCGGCTTCGATGGCGACCTTCATATCAATTAGCATATCGCGGACGGCGGGCAGCCTCTCAATAGCGACGCCGAACTGCTTCCGGCTGGCGGCGTAATCGCGGGCGACACGAAACGCAGCTTCGGCAATGCCAACCGATTGCGCAGCGATGCCGATACGGGCGCCATTCATCAGGCTCATAACATAAGTTATAAGTCCGCGCTGCCGTTCGCCGATTATCTGGCAGGGCGTATTATCAAAGAATATCTCACAGGTCGGCGAACCGTGGATGCCGAGCTTGTCTTCCAGGCGACGGATGTGTACCGTAGGGCCTCTGTCGCAGACAAACAGGCTCAGTCCTCGCCCGTCACTTATCTCCGGCTCACTGCGAGCCAGCACTAAAAGCACGTCGCCGCAGCCGTTGGTTATGAAGCGCTTTACGCCGTGCAGATACCACTGGCCGTTGCCGTCCTGAAACGCCCGCAGCATAACCTTCTGCAGGTCGGAGCCGGCGTCCGGCTCAGTCAGGACCATCGCGCCGGTTACTTTGCCGGCGGCAAAATCGTATAAGTATTTCTGTTTGATTTCTTCGGAGGCGAAGGCGTTGATGGTCTCGGCGATTCCCTGCAAGCCGAATATGTTCATAAGTGCGGCGTCTGCCCGTGAGACGATCTCGATGGCCATTGAGTAGACAAGATTTGGAAAATTTAGCCCGCCGAACCGGTAGGGCAGGGTAAAACCCATTACCTCAGCCTGGGCAAGTTTTTCGAGCGATTCTGCAATCGCCTTTGGGCGAGTCACCGAGCTATCCGCGTTAAGAGTGTTGCCCTGGCGGTCGACCTGCTCGGCACGCGGAGCGATAAACTCGCCGGCAAGTTGGCCGAGCGCATCCAGCACCATATCGTAGTTCTGTATGGCCTCGTCGGCGTCGGCCGGAGCGTAATCGAATTGGCCTGCGAACTTGAATTTCTCCTCGCAGATTTCCGCCAGTTCGCGTAAGTTTATGTGCCTGAACAGAAATTGTATATCGTCGTTGTCCCTATAGAAATTTGGCATGGCCCTTGGCTCATTTTATTCCTTATGTTTGATTTTGAATGGGCGAAACTGACGCATGACCTCGTTGGCAAGCTCCATGGTTGAGGCGTCCGTGTCGGATTTCAAGAGGATGATTGTAGGTTTGCCGGGGATACCTACGGTTTCAATGACGCAATGATTGCCATTTTTGTTGTCGAACTCGGTTATACTGCGACTGGCGATGATGTCGCCGGCCTGGTCTTTCCATGACCTGCCGCCCTGATGGAATGAGGGGAAACGTTTACCGCCCGTTTCCTTAATGATGCAATCACCCAGTTCCCACGCGACGTTTGGGAGCATAGTCCCCATTTGGCTTGACGATGCAGTCGTAGTAATGATTTCTGTGCCGTAGAGAGTATAAGTTGCCTGGCGTGAATGAAAATAGTATGCCACTGCCCCAGCGCCGATCAAGGTAAGCAGAAGAATGACAATAGCTTTTTTCGTCACTATTATTTCTCCGAGCCTATATTAAGATGCGGCTTGCCAGATACGATTCACTGGACACAAAGCTTAGGTCTTTGCCAACGCCGGCTCTTTTATGGTCTTCTCTTTGATAGCCTTTACCATTTTCGGAACGACTTCGTTTAGGTCGCCGAGTATTTTGTAATGGGCGATCTGGAAGATGGGGGCTTCAGGGTCCTTATTAATGGCGACAATTTTCTGGCTCTGTGACATTCCTGCCTGGTGCTGAATTGCGCCGCTGATTCCAACTGCTATATACAGGCTTGGCCGGACCGTTGTGCCGGTCTGGCCGACCTGGTGGTCTTTGTCGATAAAGCCGAGATCCACCGCCGCTCTGGAGCCTGCGGGGGCCGCACCTAAGCAATTTGCCAGATCCCAGATGAGTTTGAAGTTTTCTTTGCTGCCCACGCCTGCTCCGCCGGCTACAATTATTCTGGCTCCCTTTAAGTCGACCTTTTTTGGCCGTTTCTGCTCGGCGAGAATCTCCAGAGGCAAATCCTGCTGCGAAAGCTGCGTCTTTAATTCGATGATTTCGCCCCTGCGTTTGACGTCCGGCTGGGGCATCGGCATCACGCCTTCGCGGACGGTGGCCATTTGCGGCCAGCGGTCGTAATTTATAATGGTTGCGATTATATTTCCGCCGAAAGCCGGCCTGACTTGAAATAGCAGGTTTTTGTGCAGCTTTCCGTCCTTTACAGTCTGGTGGTCGCCGATTTGCAAGTCGGTGCAGTCGGCGGTAAGCCCGGCTTTAGCTGCGCTTGCAATCCGCGGCGCCAGGTCCCTGCCGGTCGTAGTTGCTCCGTAAAGCACAATTTGTGGCTTGTGCTTGTGAATCAGCTCGACCATTACCTTTGCGTAGCTATTTGCCTGGTATGCCCGTAGAAGTGGCTGCTCAACCACGTATACTTTGTCGGCGCCGTACTGCACTAATTTTGTTGCCAGACCCTTGACCGTGTCACCCAAGAGAACGCCGGCCAATTTCACGCCCAGCGAATCAGCTAACCTTCGGGCTTTGCTCATCAGTTCGAGCGGCGTATCCTCTAAGTGCCCGTTATGCTGCTCGGCAAAAACCCAAACCTCACCTTTTCTGTTCACATCTATCATAGCCTGCATCCAGAATCTCGTGCTTTGCATCTCGCGGTGTGTGCCCTAAAGTTGATCTCTGCCAGGCGAGTCTGGCCAAACGCTATCTTTTGCTGGTGGATTCTCTTGGTGCGATTATGCTCTGGACCGGGCCGGCGGCGGAGGCCACAACCTGGCCGGTGACTACGTCCCGTATCTGAACTTTGCCCTCGGTGGATATTACCTTCTCCTCCAAGGAGCCGATCAGCCTATACATTCTTCCTGCCGCCGCTTCGAATACAAGATGAAGTGGTTGTTCTGACTGAAGCCCACCCATGATGGACGATTGTTTGCCTGCGGCCATAGCCTGGCTTGGGGCCTTGAAGTACACGGCCTTAACGGCATGGGTGCCCGGCAGCAGTTCGATGTCCCTGAGCTTCTCGACATTGAACGATTCGCCGTCTATAGAAAAGATGCCGACGTCCGGGCCTAATTGTAAGACTGCCACTTCCTCACTTGCCCGGGCCGGCCCCGGGTACATCCGTACGGCCGACTCGCAGCCGGCCAGAATCAAACAACACCCTGTCAGCAGGCCAAGCATAGAAATCTGTGCCGTTTTCATAGCCCCTTGCTCCTTTCCCCACAATTCACAAATCAGGCTATTATTTTGTCTTCAATTAACTCATGTATCATGTTTGAAATCCCCTCGTCGCTCGGCACAACCTTCTTACTTTCCTTGGCGGCCAGGACAACACTTTGTATTCGGTGGACCTTCGTTGGTGAGCCGCTTCGGCCACACCAAGTTAAATCCGCACCAATATAGTCCAAATCCCATTGCTTAATCAACAACCCTTTTTCTTTTAATTCGCCGCATTTCTTTTCGACAAGCTCCTTTGTATATTCCTCGCTGACTTCTGTATTCTGTATTCTGATTTCTCTTTCAAGCTCGGCTGCTGTGCGGGCGTTTTTATACTTCATCATTCTCTTGGCGGCGGCTGCTCTGGGCTCATTCGCATCGCTGGTAACGGTCAAAAGCACGGGCAGGCGGGTTCTTATTTGCTGCCAGCCGTTTCCGATATTTCGGCGGACGGTGATGGTTTTATCCTTGATTTCTAAAAGCTCTTCAACGTAGGTTATCTGTGTAACGCCCAGTTTCTCCGCCAATTGTGGACCAACCTGCGCGGTGTCGCCGTCGATTGCCTGCCTGCCGCAAAGAACGATGTCGGGCGCAATTTTTTTGACCGCACAAGCGAGAATGTAACTGGTTGCCAGCGTGTCGCTGGCGGCGCATCGCTGGTCGGTTATCAGGATGGCGTCATCTGCTCCGCGGAAAAGTGCGTCACGGAGAATTTTCGCTGCGCCCGGCGGACCCATCGAAATAACGGTTATGTGCCCGCGCCCTCGACCTTGCTCGGGGCAGGCGGATTTATCCTTTATTTGCAGGGCCATTTCCAGGGCGTTTAGGTCTTCCGGATTGAAAATAGCCGGCAGGGCGGCACGGTTCACCGTTCCGTCATCGTTCATTACCTTGCCGGTAATCCTTTTGGTATCAGGAACTTGCTTAACTAAGACAACACAATTGTAACCCAAATGTCGTCTCCTTGCCGATGGTTGCCGAACTCGTGTCACTTGCCAAAGGATAATCAGTTTAATGGTATTCAGCGTTACGTCAACCGTAAACTTGTCTGCCCCGCAAGGCGTCCTGCGGAGAGCATAGCCTGCTCTGGGCAAAGCCTGCGGTGAGCAAAGCCGAACCGTAAAAGGTCTGTGTCTAAAGAATAAACTCTGTGACCTCGGAGTTTACCCCTTCAACTGCGTTCAGGGCAGGCTCTGAGCGTAGTCGAATGGGTGCTCCGTGGCAGAATGGGAATGAGACTACGAAAGATAAGATTGACAGAGGGTTCACCCCGTGAGATACTATACTAACAAGGCACCTAACGGGATAACCCCATGAGATATGAACGACCACGAGCCTACTCCGCCGTAGTGCCTACGAAGGCCGGATTGGATATATCCCAGGGCGTAAAATTATCTCACGGGATAAATAGTTGGTTTGGCGGAAATATGAAGCATGTAGTTCTGATCAAATCAGGGGCCGACGGATCCACGCCTATAAGTAATCGTGCTTGGGGTCAAATAAGATGAAGCTGGCAAAAATAAGGGTACAAAATTTCCGGTGCTTTTCTGGTGAACAGTGGTGGGAATGGATTCCTAATCCAAATCTCAATCTCCTAATTGGGCCGAATGGTTCTGGTAAGACGGCGATACTTGACGCGATCGATATTGTCCTGAAATGCGATGGCAGGACAAATAGAGTATTGATTACCGAATACGATTTCCCACTTTGTGATACGAACAAAATCATTCAAATCGAGGCAACAATAACCTCTTTAGAGACTAATCTATCGGATTTCGAAGGCGATATACAGTGGGTAACTAGGGATAAATATGAACCAATTGATGTGTCGAGCGAGGAGCCGGACGAGGAAAAGCATGAAAGGGCCGTGATAATGAAATTTGAGGCACTGCGTAACCAAGATGATGGAGAGATACAATGGAAGTGGTTGTTGCCAAAGTTTCCAAAAACAGATATGGAGGAACGTAAAGAGCTTAGCAGAACCCAACATGAGACAATAGGCTATTTTCGAATACAACCGGCAATATCCGAGGGCGCTTTTACTTTGGGTGAGTATTCAGCACTCGGGAGACATCTCAAAAAACTTAAATACAAGCTTGGGAAATTACCCGAAAAGCTAAAACCCTCACTGCAAATGCCGGAATGCGTGCTGGATGGACTTAATTGTGATGCATGTGATAAGAAGGAATACTGTTTGAACGAAGTTGATGAGATGGAAGATGTTGATTCGGAACCAACACCATTGGGTAAGCTCTTAAATCAGATTGTGTCTAAGGCCGGAAGCATGCTGGGGGAAAGTACTTGGAAGGGGATGGAGAAGGGTCTTGGGCCACGGTTTGGAGGGCTCCGGTCAAAGTTGGCTGCAATTACTCTAGGTATTAGGATGTCTGGAGCAAATCCAGAAGCGTTCCTTCCGTTTGAGAAGTTGTCTGCAGGAGAGAAATATGCCTTGTCTTTTGCTTTGGCGACAACACGGTTGACTGGGGCGAGCAAACCAATAATTGTAATGGAGGAACCAGAAACAGCACTATACCCCAACGCAATAGGTCAGGTTGTGGCGGATCTGCAGAGCATAAACTCTCCACAGGTAATCATAAGCAGCCACTCTGAAGCTGTTCTCCGTCGTTTTGCTATGAGCGACGTATTCAGGATCGGGATTGACAGGCAGGCCCGACGATTAGACAAGGTGATCGCTGACGAGGATATAAGATGGGCGGCGGAACAATTGATGACACCAGGATCAACGAGCGCTCTTTTTGCGGAAAGAGTCCTGGTGGTTGAAGGTGGCGGAGATGCATTTGCATTTGGAGATTTAGACAGACTTGCTGGCATCGTGACCGATGATGGTCAGCAACAAAAATTCCTGGCCTCTCTAAGTTGGACAGTATTCAGCGCCAATAAGGCAGAGCACATACCTGACACGATCACAGCCCTGAGGGAAATTGGAATAGGAAAGATTGCAGCACTTTTCGATGGAGACGATATAGGATTAAGCTACGCGCAGAAGGTAAAGGATAAATGCCCCACTTTTGTCTACAAGAGTTCAAAGCATAAACAACCAACATTAGAGTTGGCCCTTTTATTCGGTTTTGATGCCGTTGGCCAGACAGGTGTTGCCACGAGATTCCAAAGTCACGAAGAATGTAAGGGTTGTTCAAATAGAAACCTTGTCGATAACTGCTTAGAAAAGAACGCTTGTCACCTACCGAAGCAAATCACAAAGGAAAGAATAAAGGGTGCTCTACGAAGATGCTGCATCCAAGAATACGAAACCAAGAAGATATTTCCGCCCGCTTTCAAGAAACTTGCCCGTGTGTTGGACAGTGCAAAAGAGGGCGAAATCATTGAGATAACAATCGAACCAAATACCTAAGGACAGATGAGATTGGATCAATTGAGGAAAGCCATCCTTGACTGTAAGGAACCGGTCAGACTGGTCGAAGGCAAGCCAGGTGTAGGAAAAACTTGGTTTGGATGTGAATTGGCGCAATATGAGTTGAGTAATCCCTCTTTAGGCGTAAACAGATATCAGAAGATTCTTTTTCTCACCTTTGCACGAAATGCGGTGGCGAGGATCCGACAAGTTTTTGAAGAGCAGGCGAAGTTTGAGGGTAAAAAGAAAAAAGAATTTGAAAACCGTGTACGAATCGATACATTCGCAGGATTTTTCTGGTGGCTCGTCGAGTGTTATGGACGATACGCAAGGGAGGGAACTACAAACCGCTTGTGGCTCGTCGGTTCAAGTAAATTAGCAAGTATTGCAATCCCGACCGGGTATATTGGTATCACATTCGACGAACTCGAGCAAAAGGCATTAGAACTCGTCAGAATTAGGGCCATCCTAAAATTAATAAGCGAAATCTACCCCCTTGTAATTGTGGATGAGTTTCAGGATGTACATGAGCGTCTGTTTGAAATCATTTCGTCACTATCTCGAGAAAGCAGGATGGTCTTACTACGGGGCCAAGGGCAGTGTATTTACAGGAATCTCAAACAGTTCGATCCCAACCGAATTCTGGACAAATGCCGGAAGAAGCTCGTCCCTGTAGAATACAGTCTCCCGCCGGCACAAGGAGAAAAGCAAAGATTCTGCAAAGAGATAAGTGCCTTCGTAAATGCGTACGAGAACGCGGAGCAGCTTCCGAGTTTGCAAACATGGCCAATTAGGTTTAAGAGTGTGCCCAAGGTCAACACAAGCGGGAATCCGAATCAGCTTGAGACGTTTGCGGCATTGGAGTTGAGAGACATGAAAGAGTATTTGAAAGGACACCCCCGGGCAACGATAGCTATTTTAGCCAATACTAATTTAGGTGTCTCAAGAATTCACAAAAGGGTCAAGGAGGGGTCCGCATCTTATATGCTAGGCCCTCAAGCCAATTCTCTGTTTATGGGGGAAAATATTCTCCTTCAATATGGCAGATTGATGCTGCGACTGCTAGAGACTCACTGGATAGCGAAAGAACAGAAGGATAGTAGTGCTGAAGAAGTCGCAGCACTTCTGGCGATGCTTTTTCAAGAACATGCTATAAATGGTAAGTATTCGTCAGAATCACTCACAGGATTGGCAAATCTGTTGATATGCAAGGCGAAACGACAGCGTCCACCTCAGGATAGAAGCGATTGGAACTGTTGTTTGACAAATAACCTTTTAGCACTAAACCGGTGGTTGCGGGCGAGACAGCAAAAATTAAAGCAAGAAGGAATCAGGAATTGTCCAAACACGGCTTTTGACAGCGGCGACGGCGCACTTTTGGAAACATTGGCAAGAGAGTTTATCTTGTCAATTGAAGGCAGCGTAAGTAAAGGTGGGAGGATGGATATCAAAAAAGCATCAAAGGATTTCGAAAAGTCAAATCAACAGAAGATTATTTTTGAAAAGCTGGGGCTCCAAAAGAACGTGCAAGTTATGACTATACACAAATCAAAGGGGAGAGAATTTGATGGAGTGGTGCTTGTTCTGGAAGATAATTATAAGGCGGTTTGGAGAGCGAACAGCCCGGGGTCGGATCAGGAGGTTGAGGAACTGTACCGCGTAGGTATCACGCGCGCAAGGTCGGCATTTGTGCTTGTTGCTTTTGAAGACGCACGGAGAGAAGCCAAAGATGTGGTTAGGCGACTCTTGCCGACAGTAACATGGAATGATGGGTGAGGGATACGGGATCCGTCAGTAGACCTTTTAGAGAACTTGTCGGAAGACGTGCGGTGCTTTGGAAGGGAGGTGGCGGATTTGTACGGACGATACAATCCGGATAAATTCCGTGGGGTGCTCGTGCTACGTAGCCAAGCGCTACTTCGCAGAGTAGAATGGGAGAAGCTCGTCCTTCGTAGTAGCTCTACTACGGAGAATGGGTTGGCCGGCTAATCATTGTTCTTCGTCTGACCGGCATCGCAGGGATGCCGGCTAAACGTTGTTCTTCGTCCGACCGGCATCGCAGGCCCGTCCTGAGCCGTGTCGAAGGAGGTGCCGGCTAATCCTGTGTCAATCCGTGTCTAAGAATAAACTCTGTGTGCTTAGCGGCTTCATATCCGTTGTCGGAGGACAATCAGTTTAGCCGGAATCGACGCCAGGCCAACTCAAAAAAGTCTCGGCTGTGAAACTCCCTCAGTCAAAAAACCGCTAAACTCAAAGAGCGAAAAGGTCGATTTTCTCGCATATATTTGCTATCTTGGGATGCTTATAGAGCAAAATTTTTTTGACAACCATTTTTGCTGAGTTGACAATCATAGCAGTTGAGTTATTATCGGATGCTGAAGCCCAAGCCCAGGATTGGGCTTCTGAGCCTACGGTTCCTATCTCTGGGGGACAAGAATGAAGAACGACGTGAACTCCGATACTTTGTTCGGCAGAATGGCCGTGGAGCAGGGTCTGTGCACCGATGTCGAGGTGCGCCGTTCGGTTGAGCAGTTACAGTCCCAGCCTAAAGACAATCCTGTGGAGCTTCCGGAGCTTATGATTAATCTGGGCTACCTCACGCCGGCCCAGGCTGAAAGATTGAAGTCCAGGCTGAAGGCGAGCAAGACCGTTGCACACCAGATTCCGGGCTATAAAATAATCGGCAAGATCGGCGCCGGCGCAATGGCGGTGGTTTACAAGGCCAAGCAGTTGAGCCTTAACCGCATCGTTGCCATAAAGGTTCTGCCCAAACGTTTCAGCGAAAATCCGGAATATGTGCAGCGGTTTTATAAGGAAGGTCAGGCCGCCGGCAAGCTCAACCATCCCAATATCGTCCAGGCCATCGACGTTGGTGAAGCGGGGGGATACCATTACTTTGTGATGGAATATGTTGAAGGCCGAACCGTGGCTGAGGACATAGCAGCGGGCAAGGTTTTCAGCGAACAGGAGGCGCTGGATATAATCATTCAGGTCGCCCACGCGCTGGAGCACGCCCATGCCCATGGTCTTATCCACAGGGATGTCAAGCCCAAGAACATAATGATCAGCAACGACGGCATGGTGAAACTTGCGGATATGGGCTTGGCCCGCGAAGTAACGGACATCAAGCTGGCGCAGACCGAGGCCGGCAAGGCTTACGGAACGCCCTACTACATTGCCCCCGAGCAGATCCGCGGCAAAATCGACATCGATGGCAGAGCCGACATCTACGGTCTTGGAGCCACTGCCTACAATATGTTGACCGGCCGAGTGCCGTTTATGGCAGACGATTCCGGCGAAGTGATGCGAAAGCATTTGA
>Ga0315296_10004766_pt1 | contig 11044 bp, 11 predicted proteins | sample YL17G14_18_MG_FD_203921 | JGI IMG/M metagenome (GOLD analysis project Ga0315296, IMG submission 203921) | Sediment microbial communities from Yellowstone Lake, YNP, Wyoming, USA - YL17G14_18 | ecosystem: Environmental > Aquatic > Freshwater > Lake > Sediment | place: USA: Wyoming | collected...
AGAAAAAAGATGATATCGTTTAATTCGGGGGACGCCATACCGAATTATTGTCATGCCATCCCGCCCAATCGGTTTAATCCTGTGTAATCCTGTTGACGCATTCCCAATGGATAACTCCAACAAATCCTCGACTCATAGGCGATTGTTTTATATATTTAGTCCTGATTATTAATAATGAGCATATCAAAATTACATGTCGTCACCGGCGCGCTGGGATATTCGGGTAAATATATTGCCAGGCATTTGATTGATAGGGGATATAATGTCAGGACGCTGACTAATTCCTCTCACCGCGAAAACCCTTTCGGAGATAAAATAGAGGTTCATCCTTATAACTTTGACAATCCGGAGAAACTGGTCGAGTCCCTGAAGGGAGCATCAGTCCTTTATAACACCTACTGGGTCAGGTTTAATCACAGGGGTTTTACATTTTCAACTGCAATCGATAATACCCTGAAACTATTTGATGCGGCCCGGAATGCCGGCGTAAAGAGGATTGTTCATATCAGTATTACAAACCCCTCTGAGGATTCGCCCTTTGAGTATTTCAGGGGCAAGGCAAGATTGGAAAAGGCATTAATCGAATCCGGTATCAGTTACGCAATACTCAGGCCGGCGGTTTTATTCGGCAAAGAAGACATCCTGATTAATAATATTGCCTGGTTCCTCAGGAAGTTCCCGGTATTCGGGGTATTTGGTGATGGCAGTTACCGCCTGCAACCGATATATGTTGATGACTTGGCAGAGTTAGCCGCTGAAAAAGGGCAGGAGCCGGGAAATTGCATCATAGACGCCATCGGCCCTGAAACCTTTACGTATCTTGAACTGGTCAAAGAAATAGGCCGGATTATTAGTAAACAGAGACCGATTATTTCTATCCCGCCTCTCGCTGGATATATCGCAGGGTGGTTTATCGGGAAGATTACCGGTGATGTAACAATTACGAAAGAGGAAATAGGGGGGTTGATGGCGAATTTACTCTGCACCGATTCCCCGCCTGCCAGCAAGACCAGGTTGACTGATTGGGCAAAAGCAAATTCCGAATTATTAGGCAAACAATACGCGAGTGAACTGGCACGACGTATATAGACGAGGTGGACTGCTGAAAGGATTAACCGCAAATAAACACAGATGTCATTCCCGCCCCCAATATGTCATTCCGTGCTTGCCTGTCCGCCTTTGGAGGGACACGGAATCCAGCGGGAATCCAGATACTAATCCTTGACTCGTAGGCAGTTGTTTGATATATTTAGAGCATACTAAGGATTAAAAAGAGCGTCTTGTGAACCATGTAAATAAAAGGATAGAAGCCAAGATATGTATAACCAGTAATAAATAAGAAATGAACATAAAATTATATTTCAGGAAACATAGAATTGGTCTAATTATATTGGGGCTATTGATAATTATTTTAGTTAAGGCTATATATCAAACGGATCAATGGGAAAAAGAGGCAGCAGGGTTGCTTCCTCTCCCGCCTTTACCTTCAGGCACTTTAGAAGAACAAATGAAATTTGCCATCAATGACGTTGGAACCCGTTTTCCAAATAAATCTAATACAGCTGCAAAAATAGAGCGCGTAGCTGAATTTGGTGAACCCGCTCTTCCACTGTTAATACAAAAAATGGAAAAAGAAGGCTATAGGCATAATTTAATGCTTTGTGTCGGAGCAATCGCCAGAAAGGGTTCATCTAAAGCATTTGAATACCTCTTCAATCTGTTAAAAGATAAAAGGAGCAGTCTCGATACAAAAGAGCGTTCACTTAATGGAATTAAGTGGATTCGGGACAAGAAAATATTTGTCCCATTGCTTGCTATCATGTCCGACGAAGAAACAGAGGAGGATTTACGGGATAGTATATCGGATACTCTTGCAATTTTAATAAAAGCAGACCCAATGGAAGACCTTAGTCTAAAGTATGAGTACTATGACCCTGAATATCGACAAGAACGACCTAAGAGATGGAAACAATTTATTTCTGAGAATTTAAGTTTCTTATACTGGTCTACAGAGATGGGAAACTTTGTTGTTGTTATAGACGAAGAAGCCAAGGCGGCTGGGATTCCAACCGAGGAATACCGCAAGACCCATCCATGGCCTGCGGAACAAACCCCAGCCAAAACAGATGAACAAAATAATAAATAAGTTAGGAGGCTCAATCCTAATTAATTCCCGCCACGCGGCAAATCTGCAGTATTTTTCAAATTCGGGCTTGACAAATTTCATATTTTTGCTATAATGCAGGTCATGCAACGAAGTCTGAAACAATCAGATTTCGGCTCAGAGTATAGCAAGCAGAGAGTAAACACCACCTGTCTTCGCAAGGGCTTCGGTAGGCAGGTAGCCGGAACCGTATTTAATTCGTCACTCATAACTTATAATTCAGAATTGGTCTCTACCCCCCCCCCCCCCCATAAAACGACCGCAAACCCTTGTAGAATAAGGGATACAGGCGGAGCGAAGCCCTTACAGGATAAACTCCGTCCCGCAGAACTCGAAGAGACCGCGCTCAGCGAATTGCGGGAGCATTTGTTTTCACCACAAGGAGCACAAGGAAATTTTAACACGAATATTACGAATAATAACAAATTTCACGAATTACTTGTAGTGAGTCCCTCAGGGATAAACTGCGCGAAATTAAAACCCAAAATAGTGATTGTGGATGACGACCCGATGCTGGGCCAAATGCTAACCGAGTTTTTAGGCGGACGTGATTACCGGGTGATTTCCTTTACCCGCGCCAAAGATGCCCTGGACTATCTTGCAAATAATACGATTGGATTTTTGCTGACAGATATGGAGATGCCTGAAATGAGCGGACTGGAACTCCTTCGTCAGGTAAAAACATTATACCCGACGTTGCCAGCGATGGTTATGAGCGGCCTGCCTGCCGCGACGCTCGCAGGTTCGGCTGGCGGAAATGCGTTGGACGAGATATTTTCTCTGGGCGCGGATTTTATCCCCAAACCCTTTGACATGGTTGACCTGCTGATACGAATCGATTTATCAGCCAAAGGCGGATGTAAGAGGCAGTAACGCCCATACGGGCTAACTGCCTCTAACAAAGGAGGTGATTTAGACCGTAAATCGTATGATTTTCCCACCAGTTAGGGGGCAGTAAAAACACTACATAACTGGCAGTAAGACCACCGCAGTGACCGTGAGCGCCCACTGGAGCGGAGCGAACACTGCCAGTAAGAGGACATCCTGGCCCGGATTTAGGTAGATTCAAGACGGATTGAAGTAGATTCGAGCCGGATTTAGGTAGATTTAAGACGGATTGAAGTAGATCTAACTTGGATTGAAGTAGATTCGAGCCGGATTTAGGTAGTCCTGGCTCAGGACGAGGTAGTCCTGACCTGGGACGAGGTAGTTCTAACCGTTGTCTGCTATTAATATTACGGCAGTGCAACGTAACGAGAGGAGAGATATATGCCCCAAAAAGAGGATTGGATACCGAAACGGAACGATGACATTTATAACAAACTGAGGGCGTATCTGGGGCTGATTCAGGCCAATAAGGTGGCTTGGGGTATTGCGGATGCGGCGATTGACCCGTTGCTGGCCCTCCAGGCCGAGTTTGAGCCGTTATATCTCAAGATTTCAGACAAGAGGCGCCGGACCGCATCCGATGTCACGGCCTTTAACGACTGCAAAAAGCGCCTGCTGGCTGAGTGGCGCGCCTTCCACAAGGAAGAGGTGCGCGGCAACCGGAAAATCAGTCCGCAAGACCTGGCGGCATTAGTCGGCAAGGAATACGACACCGAGCCATCGCCCGCGCCGGTCATCACAGACACGCCCTATGCCGCCCTGAGGACCGTGGGCCGGGGCAAGTTTGAGGTCCGCGCCCAGACCACCGAAGACGCCACCCGGGCCAGTATGCCGGCATTTGCCAACCTGATTGAATGCCGCTTCGTTGTCCTGGAGCAGGGCGATATACCGCCGGACAACCCGGAAAACTTTACAAAAAAGGAGGTCTCCTCGCGGGCAAAATTCATCCTGCACGTGGGCGAACAAAATGCGGGCAAGAAATTCTGGGGCGTCTTCAGGTGGGTCCACACCGGAAAACCCAAACAGGAAGGGCCTTGGACCGACCCCATCAGCATAACCATAGGATAACGGCACAGTAAAAAACTGAAGAACGGAAGAACTGAAAAACAATTTGGTTCTTCCGTTTCTTCGTTCTTTAGTTCTTCAGTTAAATAGGAGGTTTATATGCCCTTACAACCCAACGAGGTCAAGACCGAGAACATCGCCCCTGCCGCGGTGACCACCCCGAAGATTGCCGATGATGCTATTACTTCAGCCAAGATAAAAGACGGAAGCGTTAAGACCGAGAAAATAGCCACCGGCGCAATAACCGGCTCCAAAATCGGCGAAGCGCAGATTTACGGTTCCAAATTAAAAGACGGCGCAGTCAGAGCCGAGAAGATTGCCTCGGGCGCAGTTACTACTGCCAAAATCGGAGAGTTGCAGGTTACCACTTCCAGATTACAGGATAAAGCCATAACCACGGATAAACTTGCTTCTAACGCTGTGACAACCGAGAAGATTGCCAATGGGGCAGTGACTCCGGCAAAATTATCGTTTACACCGCCCTCTGTGGCAAGGCCGATTACACCACCGGTAACGAGTGCGGAACTCGGAACGGGGAGTGTGGAATCGGATAAGATTGCGGCTGACGCAGTGACTGCCTCTAAACTTGCATCGAACGCCGTAGAGACGACCAAGATTAAAGACAAAGCGGTAACCGGCGCGAAAATAAAGGATTACGATATCGGCTACACGCAAATCGCTTCCAACTGCATCAACCGCGAGAAGATTATTGATGGAGAGGTCTTGACCGAGAAGATAGCCCTTGGGGCGGTTGACGATGAGCGGTTGGCAAATGATGCGGTGACAACGGAAAAGATTGTTGACGGGGCGGTGACGCTTGCAAAGTTAGACCCGGCGATTGTGTTCGGCGCTAAACTCGCTACAGGCAAATATGACGGGCAGGGCGGGACACAGGCAATAACCGGCGTGGGATTTCGTCCAAAGGTAGTGATTGTTTTTGTGCGTGTTAATAGTAATGATGCCGGACTATGGATTAAAACAGACCAGGATGGCGCTTACACGGGATTCATTAATTTCCTCACAAGTAAGTGGGGCTGGAAGACAGGATATATTGTCTCTCTGGATGCGGACGGGTTCACGGTCTCTGATGACCAGACGACCCAAACAGTTAATAATGCAAATACTGACCCGTATGACTATATCGCGCTGGGATAGAACGCTGATAAGATTGACTCGGTTATAGAGGTTTGATATTATACGCTCTATGTATGATATCATCGTAGTAGGCGCAGGGCACGCCGGTATAGAGGCCGCTTTGGTTTCCGCACGAATGGGTTGTAAAACACTGCTTCTGACCATCCTTTTTGATACCATCGCCCAGATGTCCTGTAACCCTGCGATTGGAGGCCTGGCAAAAGGGCAGTTGGTACGCGAGATTGATGCCCTGGGCGGCGAGATGGCACGCGCCACCGACGCTACCGGTATCCAGTTCCGGATGCTTAATACCGGTAAGGGTCCGGCTGTCCAATCCCCACGCGCCCAGTGCGATAAACGGCAATACCATCTCTATATGCGAAGGGTGTTGGAATCGCAACCAAACCTGACCGTGAAGGAGGAGATGGTTACCGATATTATAGTAGAAGGTGACCGAACAGGCGGTGTGAGATGCGCCTCAGGGAATAATTATTTATCCAAGGCAGTTATCATCACCACAGGGACTTTTATGAAGGGCGTGATTCATATCGGAGGCGAGCAGGGCAGGGGGGGCAGAATCAACGAGCCGTCTGCTGAGAATATCTCCGATAGCCTGCGCTCTGCAGGTCTGGAATTAGGACGGCTCAAGACCGGCACCCCGCCACGGCTTGATACAAACACTATTGATTATTCCGGATTAAAAGAGCAGTCAGGTGATGAACCGCCCAGACCGTTTTCGTTTTCCACAAAGAGTATTTCCCAAGAACAGATTTCCTGTTATATCACGCATACCAATAAGAAGACACACGAGATAATCAAAGCCAATCTTCATCGCGCCCCGCTTTATACGGGACAGATTAAGGCGCAGGGTCCCAGATACTGTCCTTCCATTGAGGACAAGGTAGTCCGGTTTGCCGAACGGCAACAGCACCAGATTTTCCTTGAACCAGAAGGTAACGATGTTCCAGAGATTTATTGCAACGGCATCTCCACCAGCCTGCCCCGTGATGTGCAGGAGGAGATGGTTCATTCTATAATCGGGCTTGAGAATGCCATGTTTATCCGTTACGGATATGCGATAGAATATGATGTGGTTCTGCCGCACCAGATAAAGCCGACCCTTGAGGCAAGGAAGATAGAGGGTTTGTTCTTGGCAGGGCAGATAAACGGGACAAGCGGTTATGAAGAGGCAGGCGCCCAGGGGATTATGGCTGGTATCAATGCGGTCCTGAAGATTAAAGAATGTGAGCCTTTTATTCTCAGGAGGGACGAGGCATATATCGGGGTTTTGATAGATGACCTGGTAACGCTCGGACCGGTTGAGCCGTACCGGATGTTTACCTCGCGCGCCGAATACCGCCTGCTACTGCGCTCTGATAACGCAGACCGCAGGCTGATGCCTTACGGGATTAAGTTCGGGCTGATTAGTAATAAACTTAAGGATAAATTGGGGCATAAGGAGGCGGGTATCAAGCAGGCAATAAAACTGCTGGACAAGTTGTTTTATGAGGGTAAAGGTTTAAGGAGACTGCTCAAGCAACCTGAGGTCCGGCTTGTGGAACTTGAGGCGAAATCTCCGGCGCTGAAGGCATTGAACCCAGCCTCTGTGCGCAGGGGCTGGGTGAACCTGACAGATGAAATCAGGGAGCAGGTGGAGATTGAGGTCAAGTATGAAGGCTATATCGCAAGGCAGATGCGCCAGATAGAGCAAGCCAGGAAGATGGAGGATTATCGTTTATCGGATATGTTTGACTACAACAAGATAACACATCTCAGCAAAGAAGCGCGGACACAGTTGACGAAATTCAGGCCGATATCATTGGGGCAGGCAAGCCGGATTGCCGGGGTCTCGCCGGCGGATATCTCGGTGCTGATGATTTACCTTCATAAAGCACGAACGTAATCTTCACCACCCCACGACCCTGAAGGGTCTTCCCACGACCCTGAGGGGTCTCTGGACGAGAACCCGAATGGGCTGGGCAAGAACCCTGAAGGGCAAAGACACGAAGACACAAAGTGACCCTCGAAAACATTCGGGGAACACAGAGGGACGTCATTCCCACGAAAGTGGGAATCCAGAATTCATTAGCAGTTGTTTGGATTTCTCCCGCTTCGGCGGGACGGGAATGACAGATTCGCAGAGTGGCATAAAATCCCATTTCAGTTAAAAAGCAAATTATCACAAACAATCGCATAAATATTTTAATATTTTTTATAATATTTTTCTGCAGATTTATCGTGGTTGACTACCGGTACAATATATAGTGTTTTTGATGGTGATTTTAACTATATAATGTGTTCAAGCGTTTTCTGAGCCGACCCAAGAAAATGCAAGAAATTTATAAAATTAAAGATATTTCCTTGACAGTCCGATAATATAGTGTAGTGTAGTAGAAGAGAATCCCATGAAGTGGGTGGCTATCCCGCAGTGGGTTACGCCCCGTTAGAGATGTGCTATAATAGTATTGAGATAATAGCACTATTAAATAACTGTTTTGACTATTGATGTAGAAAAATGGTTACAACGGTCGTTCCGGTGGGACGACCTATCTCTAACGGGGTAAATGAGAGGGCATACCTAACGGTATTCTATTTAATAATAGAATCCCGTAAGGGATAGTCCTGATGTTATCCCAATGGGTATAGGGGTGTCGGGATAAAGGGGTGTAGGCCTATGTTCGTTGGTCAATATAATTTTACGCTGGACATTAAGAAGAGATTGGTGATTCCAGCCAAGTTCCGCGATTCGCTTACCGAGGAATCCAATCTTTTTGTTACACTCAATAATGTAGAATACCAAAATATATCCGCCCGTTATATATCTATCTACCCGCCCGCGGTTTGGCAAAAGAATCTGGAATGGTTAGGCGAACGCGCCAAGGAAACCCAGGAGGCATCCTGGTATTTCCGGAAGATTGCCGCCGATACCGAGATGTGCAAACTTGATACCCAGTGGCGTATTCTGGTTCCGGAGCGTTTGATAAAATCTGCCGAGTTGAAGCGAGAAATAATGATTGTGGGCAACGGAGACCGTATGGAGGTCTGGGAGATGGAGAAGTGGAATATGGCATCTGCCTGGATGAATAAGGAAGCGCCCCAGTTGGAGAAATATATTTATAAGCCGAAGTAATGAAATATCCCGCTCCGATGTTATATCGGGACGGAACATATTAACTTAAAACACGATAGCCCCGCACTTACCCTTCGGGTAAGTACGGGGTCTAAGAACCAGTAACGTCTTTCCGCCTCTACGAGTCGGAAGTACTAACTGGTTCTAACCCCGATGTTTATCGGGATAAGAATCAGTAACGCCCTTCCGCCTCTACAAGTCGGAAGGACTAACTGATTCTAAGAAAAGGAGAGTAAAATATGGATAACGGCAAAGCATTTGACAGGGTCAAGGCGTTTATGGATGATATGGAGAATCTTTCTCCTGAGAAGATAGAATCGCGCGCCAAAGAGATAGAAAACGAAATCTATACTCTTTTCAATAGTTTAGAGAGATTGCATTCTTTGTATCCCGAAATGTCACAGTTGGATATGAGTGACGATATTTATTCCTTGGTGCGGATGCTGGAGCACAAGAAGGTGAAAAGGTTTTTCCCGCTTCTGGCCCGTGCAGCCGCGATGCTTTAAAGTGTCGTGAGTCATCAATCAGTTTTAACGAAGGAGGTGATAGAATATCTTTCGCCACAACCAGGGGATGTAGTTGTTGATGGCACCCTTGGTCTGGCAGGGCATTCCAGACTGTTTCTGGAAAAGATTAAGCCAAACGGACGCTTGATAGGAATTGACCTGGATAAAGAATCTTTGGCGCTGGCGCAGGAATCGCTTAAACCCTGTGCCGGTCAGGTTCGGCTGGATTTGTTCTGTGACAATTTTGCCGGGACCGGCCTGATTCTGGAAAGGTTGGGTCTGAAAGGTGCGGATGTAATCATTCTGGATTTAGGGATTTCGTCATATCAGATAGAGACCGCGGAACGGGGATTCAGTTTCGGCAAGGAAGGGTCTCTTGATATGAGGATGTCCAGAGATAATCCGCTTGATGCTGCAAAAGTGGTCAACAGTTATTCATTGGAAGACCTGACAAGGATATTCAGAGGTTACGGCGAGGAACGAAACGCCGGCCGGATTGCCAGAAGGATTGTTTCGTACAGGCAGAACAAGTTCATAACTACCACGGCTGAACTGGTCGAGATAATCAAGAAAGCCGCGCCTTCGGGCTGGCAGAGAATCCATCCGGCGACAAGGGTCTTTCAGGCATTGAGGATTGAGGTAAACAAGGAGTTGGATAATCTCAGCCGGTTTTTATCCGCATTTCCTCAATGGCTCAATCCGGGCGGCAGGGTCGGGATTATCAGTTTCCATTCACTTGAAGACCGGCTGGTAAAGAGAAGCTTCAGGGAATATCGCAAGAATGGAGTTCTGGAGATAAATACCAAGAAACCGGTGGTGCCTGCGAGGGAAGAGGAGATGAATAATCCTCGTTCGCGCAGCGCTAAATTGAGAGTGGCAACAAAAACAATCTGAGAGGGGGTAAAGGGGATGAGAAATGTACAGATTATTTGTAGGCATAGGGTTGATTACCCTCCTCGGCTTTATCACGGTCTGGCAACAGATTACGGCGGTCCGCCAGGGCTATAATATTTCCAGCATCGCAAAGGCAAAGGAGCAGTTGTTAAACGAACAGAAGATATTGAAACTTAAACTGACTTCTATGAAATCACCTCAGCACCTGTTGATGGTTGAGCAATCCGGTGAAGTTAAACTGTCTTCTCCTGAAATACTAACCCTGAATGAGGTCCATAATCGGATAAGCAATTATTACCAGAACGCGCACGAGGTAGGTTTATTACCACTCAGGTAATATGAGATTTATATGTTTGCATATCTCAAAAGGGCTAACCCCGTTAGAGATAGGTCGCCCTTAGGCGACCGTGATAATTGAACCAATGCTTTTATACCACCTGTAAGTGAATATAATGTGTTAAACCAAACTGATAGAACCAAGGGCATCTCTAACGGGGCTAATCTATTCTACTGGATTATTCTAATCGTCTTCGGGATTATTATTGTCAGACTTATCTATCTCCAGGTCTATAAGCACAGTGAATACCGCGCCATGCAGTTTTCCCAGGCATATCTCAAGGTTGATGTCCAGCCCGAGACCGGGATGATTCTTGACCGCAACGGCGAAATCCTGGCGCTTTCAAGGATGGTTGATTCGGTCTATGTCGTTCCCAAGGATTTGAGCGACAAACCGGCAGAGGTTTCTATGTTAGCAAATGTTCTTTGCATTGATAAAACCGGTCTTTATGCCAAAATCTGTCAGTCTGCCCAGGATAACAAACTCTTTATGTGGGTAAAGCGCAGGATAGATGACGATGCTTCCAAAAAGGTTATTGCTCTAAACATCAAAGGTGTCGGGCTCAAAAAAGAGTATAAGAGATTCTATCCCAAGGGTGCTTCTACCTGTCACCTGGTTGGTTATCGCGGGCTTGATGAGCAGGCTTTGGAAGGCATCGAACTGGCGGCCGATAATTATCTCAAGGGCGAGGTGGGCAGCGAGTATCTGCATCGCGATGCGCGCAGGCGTTTGTTCGTCTCGGACACGCCTGAGAAACCGTCTGTGCCCGGCAAGAATGTTTGCCTGACCATTGATGCGATGATTCAGCATATTGCAGAGAAGAATCTTAGTGAACTCTGCAAGAAGTGGAAGCCGGCCGGCGCGCAGGCGCTGGTCATACAGCCATATACCGGCGAGATTCTTGCAATGGCGCAGGAGCCGGCATT
>Ga0315296_10004767_pt1 | contig 11043 bp, 18 predicted proteins | sample YL17G14_18_MG_FD_203921 | JGI IMG/M metagenome (GOLD analysis project Ga0315296, IMG submission 203921) | Sediment microbial communities from Yellowstone Lake, YNP, Wyoming, USA - YL17G14_18 | ecosystem: Environmental > Aquatic > Freshwater > Lake > Sediment | place: USA: Wyoming | collected...
GTCATCGACTGCCTGGGCGTAGATGTGCGCCTGGCTTCGATAGACGGTGAGGCGCGGCCGCTCGCTGGTCCCCGTAATCCGCTTCCGCAGCCGCAGCTTGATCCGATCGCGTCGATCTTCCTTCGTCTTGATTCTCATGGCTGTCTTCTACCTGGCGCCGGGCCCGAGGCACCGGGCACTAGGCACCAGTCTTCCCGACCTTCTTCTTGAGCACCTCGCCCGTGTAGCGGACCCCCTTCTGCTTGTAGGGATCGGGCTTCCGGAACGACCGGATGTCGGCCGCCACCTGGCCGACCAACTGCCGGTCGATGCCCGTCACGGTGATGTGCGTCTGCTTCTCAATCGCGATGTCGATTCCCGGCGGGATGTCGAACACCACGGGATGCGAGTAGCCGAGCGCAAAGACGACCTGACGGCCCTTCACCTCGGCCCGGTACCCGATGCCGACGATGTCGAGCTCCTTCTTGAACCCCTCGGTCACGCCGCGGACGGCGTTGGCGACCAGGCTCCTGCCGAGGCCATGGAACTTCCCCAGCTCCTTGTCCTCCCGGACGGTGCGCGCGAGGATCTGGCCGTCGGTCACCTCGAACGTCACGCCCGGCGGAAACGGCGTCGCCAGCGTGCCTCTCGGTCCGCGGACCTCGATGGCAGCCCCGGCAACTGTGATCGTGACGCCCTTCGGAATCGGAATCGGCTTCTTGCCTATGCGAGACATCGTTCCCTGCTGCCTGTCAGAAGTCAGTGGTCAGTGGCCAGCGGCCAGCCATCAAGCGCGTCTTCAGGTGTCTGACGCTCCGCGGCGTCAGCCTCTACCAGATGTTGCACAGCACCTCGCCGCCCACACCCACCTTGACGGCCTCCCGCCCGGTCATGACACCGCGTGAGGTGGTGAGGATGCTCGTTCCCAGGCCGCCCAGCACGGGCGGCACCCCGTCGCGGCGGAAGTACACCCGGCGTCCCGGGCGGCTGATCCGCTCGATGCCGGTGATGACCTTCTCGCCGCGCGGACCGTACTTGAGCGCGATCCGGATCATGCGCCGCGGAGCCTGCCCGGCCGGCGTCTCCTCGACGATCTTGAACGTCTGGATGTATCCCTCGTCCTGCAGGATGCGCGCGATCTCAGCCTTCAGCTTCGACGCGGGCACCTCCACGCGCGCGCGCTTGGCGTGCACGGCGTTTCTGATGCGCGTGAGCATGTCAGCAATCGGGTCAGTCATAACTCTTGAACCTTGTCGTGCTCGATACTCGGTCGTCAGTCCGCCTTGGGAATGTCACCAGCTGCTCTTGATGACGCCCGTGATGTCGCCTTCCAGCGCAAGCCGGCGGAAGCAGAGCCGGCACAGCGCGAACTTCCTCAGGTAGCCGCGGGGCCGCCCGCAGAGCCGACAGCGGTTGCGGTGGCGGGTCGGGTACTTCAGTGTCTTCGTCTCCCGGACTTTCTTTGCAGTCGTAGCCATCGTCTCTCGATCCTTCTGGTCACCAGCAGCCCGCGCTCAGCGGTCGGCCAGCCGGCAGGCCTGCCAGTGCCTGGCCCCTGGCCTCTAGCCCCTTAACTAGCCCTGAACGGCATCCCCAGGAGCTGGAGCAGCCGGCGCGCTTCCTCGTCGGTCCGTGCCGTCGTCACGACCGACACGTTCATGCCGCGCGCCTTGTCGACCTTCATGTAGTCGATCTCCGGGAACATCAGCTGGTCGCGCAGGCCGAGGGTGAAGTTGCCCCGGCCGTCAAACCCCTTCGGTGACACACCCTTGAAGTCGCGCACGCGCGGCAAGGCGATGTTCATCAGCCGGTCGAGGAACTCGAACATGCGGTCGCCCCGCAGGGTCACCGACGCGCCGACGGGCATGCCCTGGCGCACCTTGAACGCCGCGATCGACTTCTTCGCCCGCGTCGTCACGGGCCGCTGGCCGGTAATGCGCGACAGCTCGTCGTGGGCGGCGTCGATGATCTTGACGTTCTGCGTCGCCTCGCCCAGGCCCATGTTCACCACGACCTTCTCGACCTTCGGGACGGCCATGATGTTCTTGTACGCGAACTCCTTCTTGAGGGCCGGCACGACGTCCTTGAGGTACCGAACCTTCAATCGGCTCATTTGTCCACCACTCCCTGGCACTTGCGGCAGATCCGCACCTTCCGGCCGTCGCCGAGAATCCGATGACCGATGCGTGTCGGCGCGGCGCACTCCGGGCAGACCAGCTGCACGTTGGAGGCGTGCACGGACGCCTCGCGCTTCACGATGCCCCCCTTGATGTTCTTCGACGGGTTCGGCCTCGTGTGGCGGCCGATGAAATTCACGCCCTCGACGACGACGCGGTTGGTCTCGGGCAGGACCTTGAGCACGCGGCCGCGCTTGCCCCGGTCCTTGCCCATCGTCACGACGACGTTGTCGTTGCGGCGGATTGGCGTTGCTAGTCGAGACATGTCGTCACCGTCAGAGCACTTCCGGCGCGAGCGAGATGATCTTCATGAATTTCCGCTCGCGCAGCTCGCGCGCCACCGGCCCGAACACGCGCGTGCCGATGGGCTCGTTCTGGTCGTTGATCAGGACCGCGGCATTGCGATCGAACCTGATGTAGCTGCCGTCCTTGCGTCGCTGCTCCTTCCGCGTCCGCACGACCACGGCCTTCACGACCGACCCCTTCTTCACGTTGGAGTCCGGCGCCGCTTCCTTCACCGAGGCCGTAATGACGTCGCCCAGGCGCGCGTAGCGGCCCGTCGATCCGCCGATCGGGTTGATGACGGCGATCTTGCGGGCGCCGGAGTTGTCGGCGACATCGAGGATGGTGCGCATCTGAATCATGGCGTGGCTCCTGGCCGTCAGCGACCGGCGTCAGCCTTCGACTGGGGGCCGGCCGGTTCGTCCGCGATCTCCTCGGCCGTCCCGCGGGCGTGGACGTCGAGCGCACGGCGCACGATGCGCGCGACGACCCACCGCTTGCGACGGCTCATGGGCCGGCCTTCACGGATCTCCACCAGATCCCCCAGCTTCGCGCCGTTGCCCTCGTTGTGCGCCAGAAACGTCGACGTCCGGCGTTGAGACTTGCCGTACAGCCCGTGACGCACCTGACGCTCGACCGCGACCACGACGCTCTTCTCCATCTTGTCGCTGGTCACGATTCCCCGGACCATTGATTTCGCAGCCATAGCCTGCTCTCAGCTCTTCGCGTCAGCCCGGCGCGCGGCCGTCCTGGCAGCGCCGGTGACAGTGTCAGCCCGCGTCGCGCCCCCCCGCCGGCCGGCCGGCAGGCCCCGCATGCGGAGCACGGTCTTCACCCGGGCCAGGTCCCGGCGCAGGTCGCGGATCTTCCGCGGCGCGTCGACCTGCCCCATCGACTTCTGGATCCGCAACCGGAAGATCTGGTCGTCGAGATCGCGCTCGCGGTGCCTCAGGTCGTCGTCGTTCAGCTCGCGAAGGTCATGCGCGCTCGTCATGACACCTGCTCTTCGGCGAAGCGAGTCGCGAACTTCGTACGGATCGACAGCTTGGCCGCCGCCAGTTTCATCGCCTCGCGGGCCTCGGCCTCGGTCACGCCCTCCATCTCGAAGAGGACCTTGCCGGGCCGGATCACGGCCACCCATTCCTCGGGCGCGCCCTTGCCCTTGCCCATGCGCGTTTCCTGGGGTTTCTTGGTCACGGGCTTGTCAGGAAACACGCGCACCCAGATCTTGCCGCCGCGCTTGATGAAGCGGGTCATCGCCACGCGGGCCGCCTCGATCTGCCGCGCCGTCATCCAGCACGGCTCGAGCGCTTTCAGCCCGAAGTCCCCGAACGACACGTCGGAACCTCGCCACGCCTTGCCGGCCATCCGGCCGCGCTGCTGCTTCCGGTACTTGACTTTCTTCGGCATCAACATAGGAGCAACCGCTCATCAGTGGTCAGTGGTCAGTAGCCAGCCGCCTTCGCCCTCCAGGCTTCGGCGCCCAAGGTGGTCGGTGGCCAGCAAGCACCCTGTACCCTGCACCCTGCACCCTGTACCCTGCACCCTGCAACCCGCACCCTGCACCCTGCACCCTGTACCCTGTCACCTTCTTAGCGCCTGTCGTCCGACCGCGGCGCCCGGCGCGGTGTCCGGTAGTCCTCTTCCCGCCCCACGCGCGGCGTGAGCCGCTCGCCCTTGTAGAGCCACGTCTTCACGCCAATCTGGCCGTAGGTCGTGTTGGCCTCGGCAAACCCATAGTCGATGTCGGCGCGCAGCGTCTGGAGCGGCAGCTGGCCGTGCAGGTACCATTCCGATCGCGCGATCTCGGCGCCGTTCAACCGGCCCGACACGCGGACCTTGATGCCGCGCGCTCCGAACCGCAGGGCCGACTCGACCGCCTTGCGCATCGCCCGGCGGAACGCCACGCGCTTCTCGAGCTGCAGCGCCACCGATTCGGCAATCAGCTGGGCGTCAACCTCCGGTTTCTGGATCTCCTGGATGTTGATGAAGACCTCGCGGCTCGTCCGCCGCTGCACCTCGGTCTTCAGCTTGTCGACCTCCGCCCCCTTGCGCCCGATGATGATGCCGGGCCGCGAGGTGTAAATGTCGATCTTGAGCTTGTTGGCCGCGCGCTCGATCTCGATCTTCGAGACGCCCGCGTGCGCGAACCGCTGCTTCAAATCGCTCCTGAGCGCCAGGTCCTCGTGCAGCAGCTTCGCGTAGTCGCGGTCCGAGTACCACCGCGATCGCCACGTTTTGTTGAAGCCGAGCCGGAACCCGTACGGGTGAACTTTCTGGCCCACAAGCCGCTCCTCTCCTGAAAGCCTACTTCCTGCCCTTCGTCGCTCGCGGCCGGCGCGCGGGGGCCGCTGTCTTCGCCTTCGCAGGCGGGCCGGTCTTGGGCGCAGCCCGCGGCTTCCGCTTCCGGGCCTCGCCGGCAGCCGCCTCGGCCGCGGGCGCCGGCCGCTCGGCCACCTTCACCGTCAGGTGCGCCGTCCGCTTCAGCACGCGGAAGGCACGCCCCATCGGCGCCGGCCTGATCCGCTTCATCGACGGCCCCTGGTTCGCATAGCACGCCACCACGTACAGGCGATCGACGTCCCCGCTGAATCCTTCCTTCTGCTGCGCGTTGGCAATCGCCGACCGCAGCACCTTCGCGATTTCAGCCGCGATCCGCTTGCGGGAGAACTGCAGCGTCGCCACGGCGCGGTTGGCGTCGCGGCCGCGGATGAGGTCCATCACCAGCCCGGCCTTCTGGGCCGAGGTCCTGACATACCGTGCAGTGGCGCGCGCCTCGATCATGACGGGCTCCCGGTCTTCGGCGGGGCCGCCGCGGGCGCAGCCGCCGCCACCGATGCGGCCTTCTCGCTCTTGGTCGTGTGCCCCTTGAACTGCCGCGTCGGCGAGAACTCGCCCAGCCTGTGCCCGACCATGTTCTCGGTGACGTACACGGGCACGAACTTCCTCCCGTTGTGGACGGCCAGGGTGTGGCCGACCATCTCGGGAATGACCGTCGACCGGCGTGACCAGGTTTTGATCACCTTCTTGTCGCCGCCACGATTCATCACCTCGATCTTCTCGAGCAGCGACGTCTCAACGAAGGGGCCTTTCTTGAGTGATCTGCTCATAGCCTTCCGTTACTTCGGCCGCCTCTGGATGATGAAGCGATCCGTCACCTTGCGGTTGCGCGTCTTGTATCCCTTGGTGGGCATGCCCCAGGGCGACACCGGGTGCCGCCCGCCGGAGGTCTTGCCCTCACCGCCACCCAGCGGGTGGTCGACCGGGTTCATGGCCACGCCACGGACGTGCGGCCGCTTGCCCAGCCAGCGGCGGCGCCCCGCCTTGCCGAACGAGACGTTCTCGTGATCGAGGTTCCCAACCTGGCCGATCGTCGCAAGGCACTCGATGTTGATCCGCCGGAGCTCGCCCGACGGCATCTTCACCGACGCGTACTCGCGTTCCTTCGCGACCACCTGCACGGCGGATCCGGCGCCCCGGGCGATCTGGCCGCCCTTGCCCGGCTTCAGCTCGACATTGTGCACGAGCGTGCCCAGCGGGATGTTCTTGAGCGGCAGGGCGTTGCCCGGCAGGATGTCGACGTTGTCGCCGGCGACGATCGTGTCGCCCACCTTGAGGCCGTTCGGCTGCAGGATGTAGCGCTTCTCCCCGTCAACGTAATGCACGAGCGCAATGCGCGCCGAGCGGTTCGGGTCGTACTCGATCGTCGCGACCTTCCCCGGGATGTCGCGCTTGTCGCGCTTGAAATCGATGATCCGGTACTGGCGCTTGTGGCCGCCCCCGCGCCACCACGAGGTGATCTCGCCTTGGTTGTTGCGCCCGCCGGATTTCTGCAGCGGTTCGACGAGCGGCTTGTAGGGCTCGCGGGTCGTGATCTCGTCGACCGCCTGCACGGTCTGGAACCGGCGGCCCGGCGACGTCGGTTTGTACTTGCGAATGGGCATGGCTGTTTACGCCCCTTCCAGAAAGTCCGGCAGCTTCTCGCCGTCGCGCAGCCGCACGTACGCCTTCTTCCAGTCCGGCCGCCGGCCCGCGAACCGGCCCTGCCGCTTCACCTTGCCGTGCGCGATCGACGTCCGGATGCTGTCGACCTTCGATCCCAGCAGTTGCTCGATCGCGCGCCGGACCTCGACCTTGTTGGCCTCCACCGCAACCTCGAACACGATGGTCCGTCCGTCCTCGCGCAGCGTCGACGTCTTCTCGGTGATGAGCGGCCGCCGGATGACATCCGTGATCTTCATCGCCGCACTACCTCCTGCAGCCGCTCGACGGCCGCCTTCGTCGCGATGACCCGCGGGGTGGCGATGATGTCTCGCGCCGTCACCTGCCGGCTGGACAGCAGCCGCACGCCCGTCAGGTTGCGCACGGCCACTTGCAGCATGTCGTCCGGCTTGATATCGACAAGCAGGGTCCTGCGGCCCGCGCCCAGCCGCCGCAGCATCTCGGCCGCCGCCTTCGTTTTCCCCTCCTCGGCCGCGAGCCGGTCGACCACCACCAGCGCGCCGTCCTTGACCTTCTGCGCAAGGGCTGCCCTGAGCGCCCCGCGCTCGACCTTCTTCGGGACCCGGTAGTCGTAGCTGCGGGGCTGCGGCCCGAACACGGTGCCGCCCTTCCGCCAGAGAGGGTTCCGGCTCTCGCCCACCTGTGCCCGCCCGGTGCCCTTCTGGCGCCACGGCTTCCTGCCCGTGCCGCTCACGAGGCCGCGCGTCTTGGTGGCGTGCGTCCCGCGGCGGCCCGCCGCGTTCGCGTGCACCACCGACTCCCAGATCAGGTGGGCCTGGACGCGCCCGAGAACCAGCTCGTCTGCGATCTCGATCGCTCCCACCTTCTCGTTCTGATCGTTGACAACGTCTACAGTCATGACGGTCTTCCGCGATTCGAGAGTCAGGATTCGGGGTCGTCTGCTCCCTGATTCCTGACTCCCGATTCCTGATTCCTATTTCTTCCCCTTCGGCTTCTCGACCTGGGGCGCCGGCACGCGCTTGGCGGCCACTGCCTTTCGGACGATCACGTAACCGCCCGCCGCGCCGGGAATCGCCCCGCGCAGAAGGAGCACGTTGTTCTCCACGTCCACCTGGGCCACGCGCAGATTGCGCACGGTGACCCGCTCGCCGCCCATCCGGCCGGCCGCCCGCATCCCCTTGATCACACGCGACGGATACGACGAGGCGCCGATCGATCCCGGGGCGCGGTGGAACATCGAGCCGTGGGTCGCACCGCCGCCGCGAAAGTGGTGGCGCTTGACGACGCCCTGGAAGCCGAGGCCGCGGCTCGTCCCGATCACGTCCACGCGATCCCCATCCGCGAACACGGAGACGAGGACCTGGTCGCCTGCCTTGAGCGGCTCGCCGCCGGGTGCGACGCGGACCTCGCGACGCACCCGTGTCGGCGGCACGCCGGCCTTCTTGTAGTGCCCCGCGATCGGCTTGACGACGCGCGCCGGGCGCTGCTCGACGAGACCGAGCTGCACCGCCTCGTAGCCGTCGCGCGCCGCCGTCTTGGCCTGCACGACGACGCACGGCCCCGCCCGGATGACGGTCACGGGCTCGACGGTGCCGTCCTCGTGGAACAGCTGCGTCATCCCGACTTTCTTGCCCAGAATGCCTGTAACCATCTCGGTTCTCAGTTCTCAGCTCTCGGTTCTCAGTTCCGGTTCGCAGTTCTCAGTTCGCGGTTCAGTCTTCCATCCCCTGCACTCAGCGCCCCAGTGCCGCTGATGCAAGCCCGGCTCCTGAGAACTGGGAACCGTGAACTGTGAACTGGCTACTTCCTGTCCTTCCCGAACGCCTTGATCTCCACGTCCACTCCGGCCGGCAGGTCGAGCTTCATCAGCGCGTCGACGGTCTGTGGCGTCGGCTCGAAGATGTCGATCAGCCGCTTGTGCGTCCGGATCTCGAACTGCTCGCGAGACTTCTTGTCGACGTGGGGCGACCTGAGCACCGTCCACTTGTTCTTCTCGGTCGGCAACGGGATCGGTCCCGCGAGCCGCGCCCCCGTCCGGCGCGCCGTCTCGACGATCTCGCTGGTCGACTGATCGAGCACGCGCGAGTCGTAGGCCTTCAGCCGGATCCGGATCTTTTCGCCAAATGCAGTAGACATCTCTTCTCGACCCTGAAGTGGATAGTGGGCAGTGGATAGCGGGTGGCGCCCAACCCGCTGTCCGCCGCTCCCAACCCGTTCGTCCAATCGCGTCGGCTGTCGTCCCCGCGCTACCGCCCCATGATCCGGGCCACGACCTCGTCGGACACGGCCTGCGGCGCCTGTTCGTACCGGTCGAAGTGCATGGTGTACGTCGCGCGCCCCTGCGTCCGCGATCGGAGGTCCGTCGCATAGCCGAACATCTCTGACAGCGGCACGCGCGCGTTCACGATCTGCGTGGCTCCCCGCGCTTCCATCGACGAGATCCGGCCCCGGCGGCCGGTCAGGTCGCCCATGACGTCGCCCATGTACTCCTCGGGCACCACCACCTCGACCCGCATGATCGGCTCGAGCAGCACCGGATTCGCCCGCTTGGCCGCGTCCTTGAACGCGATCGATCCGGCGATCTTGAACGCGATCTCCGACGAATCGACCTCGTGGAACGACCCGTCCGTCAGCGTCACGCTCACATCGTCGACCGGGTAGCCCGCGAGCACGCCGGCGGACATCGCCTCGCGGATGCCTTCCTCGATCGGCTTGATGTACTCGCGCGGGATGGCGCCGCGGACGATCTCGCTGACGAACTCGAAGCCTTCCCCGGGCTTGCGCGGCGTGACGGTGATCTTCGCGTGGCCGTACTGGCCCCGGCCGCCAGTCTGCCGGATGTAGCGACCCTCGCCGGAGGCCGCCTGGGTCAGTGTCTCCTTGTAGGCCACCTGCGGGCGCCCCACGCTGGCGACGACCCCGAATTCGCGCCCGAGGCGATCGACGATGATCTCGAGGTGCAGCTCGCCCATCCCGGAAATCACGACCTGGCCCGTCTCCGTGTCGGTCCGCACGCGGAACGTCGGATCCTCGGCCTGGAGCTTCACGAGCCCCTGCCCGAGCTTCTCCTGGTCGGCCTTCGTCTTCGGCTCGATGGCCAGCGAGATGACCGGCTCGGGGAACTGCATCTTCTCGAGCACGATCGGCTTCTTCTCGTCGCAGATCGTGTCGCCCGTCATCACGCTCCGAAGGCCAACCGCTGCGGCGATATCGCCCGCGTAGACTTCCTTGATCTCCTCGCGCTTGTTCGCATGCATCTTGAGGAGACGGCCGACTCGCTCGGTCCGCTGCTTCGTCGTGTTGTAGACCATCGACCCTGACGTCATCACCCCCGAGTACACGCGGATGAACGCGAGCTGGCCGACGAAGGGGTCGGTCATAATCTTGAAGACGAGCGCCGAGACCGGGGCGCTGTCCGACGCGGGGCGTTCGACGTGCGTCTCGGTGGCCTTGCTCGGGTCGATGCCGACGACGGAGGGAATGTCGACCGGCGACGGCAGGAAATCCACGACCGCATCAAGCAGCGGCTGGACGCCCTTGTTCCGGAACGCGGCGCCGCAGACGACCGGCACGAACGGGGCCTTCTCGCGGCGCACCGACTCGATCGCGCGCCTGCGCAGGGCGGCCTTGATCTCGTCCGGCGTCGGGTCGGTGCCGGCGAGATATTTCTCGAGCAGCGCGTCGTTCGATTCGCTGACCTTCTCGATCAGCTTCTCGCGCGCCTCGCGCGCCTGATCCCGGTAGTCTTCTGGGATCTCCTCCACGACCTGGTCGGCGCCGAGCGTCTCGTCCCGGTAGTGGATCGCCCGCATGCCGATGAGGTCAATCACGCCGCTGAAGTGCTCTTCAGACCCGATCGGAAGCTGGATCGCGACGGGGTTGGCGCCCAGCTTCCGGCCGATCTGCTCGAGGGTGCCCCTGAAATCGGCGCCCACGCGGTCCATCTTGTTGACGAAGCAGATCCGCGGGACGCGGTATTTGTCGGCCTGGCGCCAGACCGTCTCGGACTGCGGCTCGACACCGGCCACCGCGTCGAACACCGCCACTGCGCCGTCCAGCACGCGCAGCGACCGCTCAACCTCGGCCGTGAAGTCCACATGGCCTGGTGTATCGATGATGTTGATCCGGTGGTCCCGCCACATGCACGTGGTGGCCGCGGACGTGATGGTGATGCCCCGCTCCTGCTCCTGCTCCATCCAGTCCATCACGGCGGTGCCGTCGTTCACCTCGCCCATCTTGTACGTGATCCCCGTGTAGTAGAGGATCCGCTCCGTGGTGGTGGTCTTCCCGGCATCGATGTGGGCCATGATGCCGATGTTCCTGGTCCGATCGAGCGGGACAGCACGCGGCATTCGTGTTACCAGCGGTAGTGCGCGAACGCCTTGTTGGCCTCGGCCATCCGGTGCGTGTCCTCGCGCTTCTTCACCGCGCCGCCGCGCAGGTTCGACGCATCCAGGAACTCGTTCGCCAGCTTCTCTTCCATCGTCTTGCCGTCACCGCGCGCGCGCGCGTAGGTGACGAGCCACCGGATGCTCAGCGAGAGCCGGCGGTTCGGGTTCACCTCGATCGGCACCTGGTAGTTCGAGCCGCCGACGCGGCGCGACTTCACCTCGAGGCTCGGCTTGACGTTGTCGATCGCCTT
>Ga0315296_10004768_pt1 | contig 11043 bp, 14 predicted proteins | sample YL17G14_18_MG_FD_203921 | JGI IMG/M metagenome (GOLD analysis project Ga0315296, IMG submission 203921) | Sediment microbial communities from Yellowstone Lake, YNP, Wyoming, USA - YL17G14_18 | ecosystem: Environmental > Aquatic > Freshwater > Lake > Sediment | place: USA: Wyoming | collected...
TCACTTTCTAGGTGTCTTGGCCCGTCATGTCCCCACCAGTTTAGGGATGATCATGCCTGACAGGGTCTTGGAGGAGGTGGAAAGGTTATTATGAAGGTGAGGATATACGCAAGGCCGGAGAAATTGTTGCCGGATATATTAGGTTTGTGTGCCGGTTGTGGTCATCTGCTTTTCGATAAGGCCATCTTTGAGGTGCTGGGGGAATTGGGGATCATGGGTCGGGCCATCGGTGTTTTCGGAATAGGCTGTGGCAATGGCCTCATAAGGTTGAGGGAGCTGGATCGCGTGCAGGCGGCTCATGGCCAAGCCGCCGCTGTGGCTACCGGGATCAAGCGCTCCCTCCTCGGGAAACCTATTGTTTTTACCCGGCAGGGGGATGGAGATTGCGCCGCCATCGGGCTTGGCTATCTTCTCAATGCTGCTGTCCGTGGCGAGAGGATCACCGTCTTCATGATAAATAACGCCAACTACGGCACCACCGGCGGTCAAATGGCACCTACTACCATTATCGGACAGATCACAACAACTACCCCGCAGGGGCGAGACCCCAGGGTGCATGGCTATCCGCTCCACCTTCCCGAGCTTTTGACCGGCATGAAAGGGGTGGCCTACTGCGCCCGTGGTGCCTTTAACAGCCCGGCTAACTATCAGCGCACCAAGAGATACATGAAGACGGCGCTACAGAAACAGATAGACGATGTTGGCCTCAGCTTTGTAGAAATACTGGGTCCTTGCCCCCCCGATTGGCACCTAACCCCCCTGGAGTCCTTGAAATGGATGGAGGAGAAGATGATCCCCGAGTTTCCTTTGGGCGAATTCAAAAACGTGGATCGCATTGAGTAGGAGGCATCGTGGCTAGAGCTGAATTGATCATGGCTGGGTCTGGAGGCCGGGGTGTTCTAACCATAGGCCAACTGTTAGCTCGAGCCGGCTTAGCCCGATATAAGTATGCCACTTGGGTCCCCTGCTATGGGCCTATGATGCGAGGGGGGGCCAGTGAGTGTACCGTTATCCTCTCCGACGAGGAGATCGCTTCCCCCATAATACCCAGGGCTGGGGCGGTGATCGTCATGGGCGCCGATTATGTTAATGCCTTTGAGGGCCGGGTGCGACCCGGTGGCATAATCATTTTCGATACCACCGGTCTGGCGAAGGGGGTGGAGAGGGGGGATATTACGCCCGTCGGAATCCCGGCTACAGAGATAGGCGTGAGTATCGGCGATGCCCGGGTGTCAAACATGATCCTCATGGGGGCATATGTCGAGGCGACAAAGGTGCTTCCCCCACAGCTCGTTGAGGATGAGATCGAGAGGTGGATGGCGGGTAAGGAAGCCCTCGCTGTGTTAAACCAGAAGGCCTTTAAGCGGGGGATCGAGTTGGCCACAAAGCATTAGAGGCTTTTCGCCCTCTTCGCCGGCTTTCTATCCTTAGTGGCAGCGACTGGATTCGAACCAGTGACCTTGGGCTTATGAGTCCCCTGCTCTACCACTGAGCTACGCTGCCACCACAAACAAAATTAGCCCCGATATATCGGGGTCAACATGCCCGTTGCTAGGGCCAGAATAGCTTCTGCGCCTCCTTCTTAAGCTCGGCCCTGAAATTGGGGTGGGCCACCGAGATCAGCTCCCCGGCCCGCTCCCGAAAGCTCTTGCCCATGAGCTTGGCGATGCCAAACTCGGTGACGATGTAGTCGGCGTGGTGCCGGGGCACGGTGACCACCGTCCCCGGCTCAAACTGGGGGACGATGCAGGATACGGTGCCGCCCACCGCCGTTGACCGCATCACGGTGATGGCCTTCCCCCCTTTAGAGAAGAGGGCGCCGAGGTGGGACTCAGGCTGGCCGCCGGGGCCGTTGAGGGGCAGCCCACCGAAGATGGTCTCGGAATTGATCTGCCCGGTGAGGTCAACGGAGATGCCGTTCTGGATGGAGACCATATTATCGTTTTGGCATACGATGTCGGGCCGGGTCACCCAGGATGTCTCGTAGAACTCAAACTTGGGGTTCTCGGCGGCGTACTCCAGTTCCTCCGGGCTCATCCCCTCGGCCGAGGAGAAGATGGACTTGCCGGGCATGAAGCTCTTGCGCCGGCCGGTGATCTGCCCCTCCTTGATCATGGTGGCCACTCCCCGGGCGGTCATCTCGGCGTGGTAGCCCAGGTCCTCCCTGCCCTGGAAGCCCCCCAGCCGGTGGAGGAAGGCGCTGGGCGAGCCCTGCCCGATCTGGAAGCAGTCACCGCTGTTGATCAGCAGCGAGAAGTGGTCAGTGATGCCCTTTATCTCCTTTTCGGTGGCCTTCGGCAGTACCAGCCCTAGGGTCTCAGCAATGGAGTCGATGCCAGCCACATCCATCAGGGAGAAGACCCCGAGAACGGTAGCCCTCAGGTGGGACAGCAGCAGGCTGGCATAGAGCTTGATCTTCTCTTGCTTCTCGGGCTCCATGTCCTTGACCGCCTCCGCTATCTCCTCATCGCTCATCACATGGGGGGTGTACTCCACGAAGTGGTCGATCTCGGAGACATGGACGGTGGTATCGCCATAGACCCATCTCATGTTTTCGTCGACCTCGGCGATAATCTTCTTGGCCCTTCGCATCCATGTTCGCTTGAACCAGAGCATGGGCCCGAAACAGCAGAAGCCATGCTTATTCGGTGGTGATACCGTCACTATATAAACGTCGAACTCCCTTTCCTCCCCAGGCCGGTCGTAGGCCTTCATGGTGGTGGCCCAGGAGTTGGGAATGAAGTCCACTCGCCTCTCGGTTACCGCGGGGCGGGCGATAGGGCCGATGTAGCCGGTGAGGGTCACCTGGAAGGACTCCTCAGCCCCCGGCTGAAGCCAGCCCGGGTCGGTGACCGGGCAGGCATAGAATACCTTCACCCCCCTGAGCTCGTCGCGGCGGGCGAAAATCGCCTGCTGCATGATCTTTGGCTGATCGGTGGAGCCACCGATAGCTATGGCGTCCCCCGATTTCACCAGCTTGGCTGCCTCCTCCGGCGTGCGCAGTTTCCTCTTGTATTCCTCCCGCCAATCCATTTTAACCTCCCTATTTTAAATATTTGCTGTGTTTGGTGTATAGCTTAACCCTGTCATTGTCTTGCTTTCATTCTCATCTCCATTCTGCTCATCATGGCCAGAATAGCTTCTGCGCCTCCTTCCTAAGCTCGGCCCGATGGTCGGGGTGGGCGATGGCGATGAGCTCCTCAGCCCGCCTCCGCTGCGACTTCCCCAGCAGACTGGCGATGCCGTATTCGGTGACGATGAAGTCGGTATAGGTGCGAGGCACAGTGACCATGAGCCCTTCCTCCATCAGGGGGATGATTCGGGAGATGGACCCTCCCACAGCGGTTGCAGGCAACACCGTTATCGAGCGTCCCCCTTTGGAGTTCAACGCACCTATAACCCAATCCATCTGCCCCCCGGGCCCATTCCACAAAAGGAATCCAGGTATGGTCTCACTGTTCACCTGCCCGGTGAGGTCTACATACAGGGCATTGTTGATGGACACGTGGTTGTCGTTAGCGGCGATAACATTGACGTTGTTGGTGTAGTTGGAGCCATAGAGCTCGAAGAGTTGGTTCTCATTGATGATTTCAAGCTCGTGCTGGCGCCTGGTTGAGGATGGCCAGAAGGAGGTGCATACCGCCTTGCCGGGGTGCAGTTTTTTATACCTCCCGGTAAATACCCCATCCCTCACCAGTTCAGGGATCCCGGGGGGAGCTACCTCACAATGGAGGCCGAGGTCATGCTTGCCATTGAAAACCCCGGCCCTCACCAGCGGGTTGGAGGTGTTGCCGGTGCCGATCTGGATGCAGTCGCCGTCGTTAATCAGTTGATTTACGTAATGGGCAATGGCCTTGATATGCTCTGGAATAGGGCCCACCGACAACACCGTTTGCCTCGTCAGAGTGTACATTGTTTCGAAGGGGATAAGCACGTCTATCACCTGCATCGCATCCTTAAACTTCCACACCTCATACCACGGGCAGTTGGCCTCCTCGTAAGCCTCCTTAAGCTTCTGCGTCTTTTCCGGTCCGAGCTGGGCCGCCCTTTCCGCCCAAAGCTGATCCCACTCCTCCTGTGATGGTGTATGAGGGGTTGCCTCCACAAAGTAGTCGATCTCAGAGACATGAACAAAGTTATCGCCGTAGGTCCTAATGCGGTGCTCATCCACCTCGGCGATGGTCTTCTTTGCCCTCTTCACAAACTCCTTCTTCTCCCACATCGCCTCGCCGAAGCTGCAAAAGCCATGCTCATCCGGGGGGGAGACGACCACGATGGAGACATCAGGGTCGATGTAGCCAGGCCGCTTCTCATCCTGGTCTTTAAACTCCATGGCGTAGGTTACCGCAGTGAAATCCCCTCTCCTATCCCACATCATCTGGCGGGGCATGGGCCCGGTGAACTGGCCACAGTTGACAATGAATGACTCCTCATAGCCAGGCTGCTGCCATGGGTAGTTGGTGGCGGTCACCCCTTGAAGGATCTCCACCCCTCTCAGCTCGTCCCTTCGGGCAAAAAGGGCATCGGGGATGACCCACAGATCCTGGGCCAAGGATATTACCACCCGGTCCCCCGATTTCACCACCTTGACCGCCTCCTCGGCTGAGACCAGCTTCCTCTTGTATTCCTCCCTCCAGTCCATTTCTTAACCCCCCTTTTTTCGATCTATTTGCTGTGTTAGGTGTTAGGCTTTACCCCTGTCATTTCATCGCTTTCATTCATACCTCCTTTCAACTCGTGAGGTATAATCTCTTCGCCAGAAAAGATACACCACGCCACCAAAAGGGAACTAAGGCTTGAATAGACCGAGGCTGACCGGTGGCGCTCTATTCAACACCGGTCGTCTAAGCAGGCGTGAAGCCTAGGCGCTATGCAACCTGTAATACTCCACGACTTTCTTTAAGGTCTTCGCTCCCCGCTCAAAGCTAGGGAAGCTGGGGATACCCCTCTCCACTAGTTTCTTTTTGGCCGTGATGGCCTCGCTTTCGGCGTGGGCGGAGACAAGGATGGTGAGAAAGGGTTTATTTGACCTTGTCTTGTAATCGGTTAAGGCATCGATCAGGTTGTCGAAGAAGTTGGGCACCAGCCATCCCAATCGGGTGAGGAAAAGGACGGAGAGTTCCAGAACTACGGCATCAATATGTTGGTCATTGTTGAGGATATCGATGCACCTTATGATGTTGTCCAGCGACCTGAAGTTGGAGCTTATGTCAAGTGGATTTCGATAGCTTGAGCCGATGATATCGAAGAAGGAGGCAAATTCCCGATAAGACCTCTCGGTGAGCAGCGGGATCTCAAGTCCCGCCTTGGCGAAGGCATCGGCGATCACTACAGATTGGCCCCCGGTCATAGCGCAAAGCCCCACCCTGTTCCCGGTGGCCGGCCTGGCATAAAGCAATGCCGCTATGGTATCGAGCAGTTGTTCAAGGTTATCCACCTTGATCGCGCCGCATTGTCTGATCAGGGCTTCCCAAATGAGCGGGGATTCGGCTAGAGAGGCGGTATGTGATGCGGTGGCTCTGCTCCCCTCCTCGGTCTGTCCTCCCTTCCAGATGAGCACCGGCTTCCGCTTGGCGACCTCCCTAAGGGTGGAAAAGAATTGTCTCCCGTTCTTCACCCCCTCTATATACAAGCCTATTATCTCAGTATCCTCATCCTCTCCCAGATACTCCAGATAGTCTGTTGAATCCAGAACCACAGCGTTGCCGTAGCTCACCGATTTGGAGACCCTGATCCCGTTGACCTCACCCATGAGGCTAAAGAAGGTGGCGTGGGTGCCGCTCTGAGAGATGAAGCCGACATTACCGCCATCGCCGTAATATTGATCCATGGCATGGCATAGCCCAATCTTCGGGTTGAAGATGCCCACGCAATTGGGTCCGATGAGGTTGAGGTTGGCCTCCCGGGCCATCTCGGCAATGATCCTTTGCAGTCTGATCCCCTCCTCGGTGTTCGTTTCGGCGAACCCCGAGGTGAAGAGCATCACCCCACCGACCTTCTTTTCGATGCAGTCCTTGACAATCTTGGGGGCTACCGCTCTGGGCACGGCCACGATAACATAGTCTATCTCGTCCGGGATGTCCAAGAGGCTGAGGTAGTTTTTCACCCCCAGCTCCTCGATGCCGGGCAGCTCCCTTTCATCTATCTGAACAGAATAGACCCTCCCCTGAAAATGGGCCAGGCTCCTCAGCCACATGTAGCCCATTTCCCTCTTGTCGCCAACCACAGCCACAGATCGGGGGTTGAACGCCCGATCGAGCTTCTTCACAATATCCTTCAACTGGCTCCTTAAGGTTCAAGGATCACCCGGGCATCCACCGCCACCGCGCCATCCTTATAGGCGAAGATGGGGTTGATGTCCAGCTCCTTTATCTGAGGTCTATTCTCCACGAAATCCGAGACCTTGAGCAGCATTTCCTCCAGGATAGCGATATTTGCCGGCTCCTGGCCCCGATACCCCTCCAGGATTGGGTATCCCTTTATCTCCCTGATCATCTCCCTGGCGTCTCTCCTAGTTAGCGGAACTATTCTGAAGGAAACATCCTTAAGCACCTCAACCAAGATGCCGCCAAGGCCGAACATCAGCACCGGCCCAAACTGGGGGTCCTTGTTCATGCCGATGATCACCTCTATGCCCTGTCTTGCCATATTCTGCACCGCAACCCCTTGGATATTGGCATTGGGCTGGTGCTTCTTTACTGAGGAGATGATCTCATCATAGGCCTTAGCCACCTCCTCCTCATTTTTAAGGTTCAGTTTCACCCCCCCGGCATCGGTCTTATGCAGCACATCGGGGGAGACTATCTTAAGAACTACAGGAAAGCCGAGCTCCTTGGCTAGGGAGGTCGCCTCCTTCTTAGTTCGGGCGAGCTTTATTTCCGTGGTATTTATCCCGGCCTCTTTCAGGATCTGCTTCGATTCCAGCTCGGTCAGGTATGTTCTCCCCTCCTTTCTCGCCGCACTGATTACTTTTTCTATGGCCATTGATCTTTCCTCCTTTTATGGTTCCCTCGGTTAGGGATATTTCCCGGCTTCTTTAGTGGCGGCCCCGATGGGATTCGAACCCACGATCTCCGCCTTGACAGGGCGACGTGTTAGGCCGCTACACTACGGGGCCCGAAAGGCGTTCGATGTTCCGATTGTATCAGCAGGGGCTTACCTTGTCAAGGTAATGCTCATCTGGTAAACTTCTTATACCAGAGGTGGCAAAATGGGCCGCGGAAATTACAGGTGGCGTGAGGCCAAAAAACCGAAAAAGGGGGACCAGAAATCGAAAGGCACCACTGAACTTCAATCCCCGGCGCCTGTAGAGGTCATTAAGAAGGGGAAGAAGGAGAAGCGAGAGGAGTAATGGCCGCCTACCAGGAGCTCTATCGCAGCGGGGAGCTTGAGCAGCGGGTGAAGCGTGCCCGAGCGATCCTGAAGAGCTGTGAGCTTTGCCCCCGCCGTTGCAGGGTGGATCGCCTCCAGGGCGAGACCGGCATGTGTCGCACCGGCGCCGAGGCGGTGGTCTCCAGCTATGGGCCGCATTTCGGCGAGGAGGCGCCTTTGGTTGGCCTTCATGGCTCGGGGACCATCTTCTTCACCCACTGCAACCTGAGATGTATGTTCTGCCAGAACTATACCATCAGCCAGCTTGGCGACGGCAGAGTGGTAAGCAAGGGGGAGCTGGCAAGAATGATGCTCTCCCTCCAGGAGCGGGGCTGTCACAATATAAACCTGGTTACCCCGACCCATGTCGTCCCCCAGATACTGGAGGCGCTTAACATCGCTGCCGGATTGGGCCTCTTGATCCCCTTGGTCTATAACTGCGGCGGCTACGAATCGCTGGAGACGCTCAGGCTCCTCGATGGCATTGTCGATATTTACATGCCGGATATGAAGTATTCCGATGAGAGGGGTGCACGCAGGTTTTCCGGGGTCAAGGACTACCCCGCGGTGAACCGGGCAGCGGTGAAGGAGATGCATGGCCAGGTTGGCGACCTTGAGCTAGATGAGCGAGGTGTGGCCAAGCGGGGCCTGCTCGTTCGGCACCTGGTCTTGCCCCATGGCATCGCCGGAACCGAGGGGGTGGTGCGCTTTCTCGCCGAAGAGGTGTCGCCGAATACATATCTCAATGTCATGGCTCAGTACTACCCATCTCATCGCGCCTTCAAAATCCCCGCTCTCTCCCGCCCCCTGACCAGGCAGGAACTTGCTGAGGCGATTGGCTTGGCCCGGGAGCACGGCCTGGAGAGGCTTGACGGGATAAAGCCCCGCTCCCTGGCCAGGCTGCTATAGCTCGTGCATCAAAAATGTCGCAAAAGGCATGCCTTAAGGCAACAGTCTATGGCTTGGTGCAGGGGGTGAACTTTCGCGCCTTTGTGTTGCGCCACGCCAGAGCGCTGGGGCTCACCGGCTATGTGCGCAACCTTCGTGAGCCAGCGGTGGAGGTGGTGGCCGAGGGCGAGCGGCAGGCTCTGGAGCGGCTGCTGAGGGGGCTTGAGGTCGGGCCGCGCGGGGCCCGGGTGGAGCGGGTTGATGTCAATTGGTCTGAATATAGCGGAGCCTATAGCCGCTTCGAGGTAAGGTTTTAGGCGGCTATAGGCTCCCAGGTGGGTGAAACGAGTGTCCTCCAGTTGCTGTTAGCGGACGGTATTGGCCTCTGCCCCCTGGAGAACGCTAAACAGATCCTCAGCTAGTGACTTTCTGGCATGAAGCTCCAGACGGGAAAATCCGGGAGGCGCCTCTACATGTTTGCGATTGGCCCAATATTCGGGATATTTGCTCACCTCATTCTCAAAGAACTCATCGATGACCTCGATCAACCGGTTCGCTTGCTCATCGGTTACGGTGCAACCGATGCTTGGATGGCGATCATTGGCCGTCTGTGCCTCTAGGGCCTCAAACCACTCCTGAAGAACCCCAATCACCCGCTTGACCAGGGCCTCCCATCGAGCCTGTGCCTGGTAGCTGTGTTTCTGGGCTTCCCCCAGTAACCTGGCCAGACGCTCCAAGTCCTCTCGAGACATATCAGCGTCAGCAAAGGGGAACATGTTACCTGAAAACCTCTTTTATTTTTCTGGTCAGGTCCTTTTTCTGTGGTTCGCACAGAATTTCAGGCGCCAGTCTCCTCGCTGGCTCTGGGGTGGTAGCAGGTGCAACCACAGGCGCTTTGACCGGTGTTTCGCCAGCCATTAGCTTTCATCTCCTTTCGATCTCTCAGGAGGCTTGCCTTCCACCAAACCCTTTTTATCAAAGTGAGGCTCCTCTACACTGCTTACCGGAATGCCCAGTTCCCGCTCTATGGACATATTGATCAGGCATTCGTATACCTTCTTCTTCAAGGTTAGGCCCACCGGATCTTTGCCAATCATATGAGAATAGGGAATCGCCTCCCTGATCCGCCACAGGTCCTGCTCGGAGACCGCAACCTTCCTCGGCGTCCCGCTCAGGATAATCTCTCCTATCTGAAGGAACACGTCCTGGGATATAGCTTCATTCTTGCATAGCGACTCGATGGCCATCGCTTCATTTGGGGTAATCTCGATAAACACTTTCGCCACCCGCTTTGTGATTCCTTTCACCAAAACTATGATAGCACATCATCACCACTTTGTCAACAATTCGTCATATTTACACCCGAATTTTGGCAGAACACACAACGAAATGTAATAGGCACAATTACCTATTTTCAGTGATCGAAATCTCGGGCTCGGTTTCTTTCTCTCAGCCCCAGGCGTTACTTTAACAACGATTTGTCGTTGAAGGCGGCCCATCTATAACGTATTGTTAATAATGCCGTCAGCACCCCATTGTATTTCTTGCAATAATATGGTAGAATAGCGAAACGAATTTTGATAGATTATGTAGAGGGTGAATATGGGCTACAGGGAGGCGGGCCGGAGGATTCAACAGGCGCGAGAACAGGCGGGCCTGTCTCAGGCGCAGCTTGCGCTAAAGCTGCGCTGTACCCAATCAGCCCTCTCCAACTATGAGCTAGGCAAGCGACGCATTCATCTGGCCAATCTGGAGCAGATCGCTATCATTCTGAAGAAGCCGCTAAGCTACTTCCTGCAATCCTCTAGTAATAGCTATTCCACAGATCAGACCCTTCTTCTGGAGGATCCGCGACTCCGCCAGATACTTATCCAGGCCGCAGAGCTGCCGGCGCAGGACAAGGAACGGGTGCTCGAATACATCAAGTGGCGAAGGAGCCTGCTTCTGGCGGAGATAATCACTACTGCTGAGATCTGGGAAGGCTCTAAGTTTCTTTAGTCCCTTAGCCTTTCTCAGCGCTGTTTGGCTATCAATCTCTCTTCGATAAGATCGGCTATCTGTGTGACATCCTTTGGAGAGAACTGGGGGATGTCGGCGGCGATAGGCTCGTCAGTAACGATGGCCAGTAGCTCCTCAGGGGTGCACAGCAGGCCCTCCTTCAGTTCCTTGCGGTGGACTTCGATCTTAGGGGCATGGCCCCGGCGAAACCCTTCGATCAGCACGATATCAAATCCCTCGCCGAGGAGTTGCAGTATCTCATCGATAGAGGCATCGTGGTCCTGGGGCTTGATCAGGGCCATCCTTCGCGGGGAGCTAATGACCACGGCATCGCTCCCCGCTTGAGCGAAGCGCCAGCTGTCCTTTCCCGGCCGATCCAGCTCAAAGTCGAGGTGGTTGTGCTTCACCGTGGCCACCCGGTATCCCCGCCCCTTGAGCTCTGCGAGCAACAGCTCTATCAGGGTAGTTTTACCGGACTTGGATTTGCCTACTATGGAAACAATGGGCGGCATTTTACTCCTCGCTCCAATCGAGCATTAATACTTCGACGGTGTCCCCTTCTTTTACCGCGCTCACATCCTCAGGGACGATCACCAGTCCGTTGGCGCTGGTCATCGAGGTCAGGATCCCCGAGCCTTGGGGCCCGGTGAGCCGGGCAAAATAGCGTTCATTCTTCCTTCTCACCACCGCCCGGGCGAAGATGCGGCGACCGTCGCTATTCTGAATGCCGCCCTCCACTATTGCCTTGACCGATGGCTTTGAGAGGTTCTTTTTGCCCATCATCTT
>Ga0315296_10004770_pt1 | contig 11039 bp, 4 predicted proteins | sample YL17G14_18_MG_FD_203921 | JGI IMG/M metagenome (GOLD analysis project Ga0315296, IMG submission 203921) | Sediment microbial communities from Yellowstone Lake, YNP, Wyoming, USA - YL17G14_18 | ecosystem: Environmental > Aquatic > Freshwater > Lake > Sediment | place: USA: Wyoming | collected...
CGGGCTTTTCGAGATTTACCAGCAGGAGCCACATTCAATCAAGCACGACGCTGGAAAAATCAAGGATTGGCTTTTGTCCGGGAAGAGGGCTTTCTCTTTATTCATAACCATCTCTCTCATTCTGCACGTTATTCTTTTCGGGTATGTTTCCTTCTCCAGTTATTCTCTCTATCGACACAACGAAGAACCAGAGTTGACTGATCTTAGACCGATACTTATCGCCCTCACTCAGATGAAGACCGAACCGGGAGATCAGGGTATTCCTAAGAGAAAGATTTCTGAAACCGATGAGGCCGAGATTCTCGAGCTTTTGACCCAGACACCGCTCTTTGACTCGAGCATCAGCGAGGAAGAGAGGAACGAGCTCGCCAAGAAGCTGATGGAAGGCTATTTCCAACTAAAGAATTCCAGCCCGGCCGCTTCTGTCATTCCAAAGATCTCGCTCCGCGACCTACTCGACTTCCTTAAAGATCAAAAAGAAATGGGTCTGAGCACTGGAGGTCGATACTACTCGCCAGGCAGGTTCTCGGACAATTCAGGACCGGTTTATTACAAGATCGACAGGAGATCTGAAAGGCAGCTCAAATTGCTTCGGCGTCTCGAACGGTACGAGAAGCAAGGGACCCCTCTCCTCGCTGGAATGGTCACTGTGACCAGTGAGGGTGGCAAAAAGGATGTGCCTGGCGAGTACTATTTCAGGGACTGTCCTTATGATCAAATCTTGGCCAGAGGAGCCAGCCTATTCTATGCGATTTCTGGGTTTCCGAGCCTGAGTAAAGAGCCCCCGGCCAGCCCGGCACGCCAGAGGGAGGAGGAATCCGCTTCTCAGCCCACGCTTTATAGAGGAGATCTTGCCCTCTACATCATCAAGACAGCAAAGCTAACACAGCGCCTTCGAGCCCCGCTAGAATCCAGACCACCATTCAGAAGGGCCGCTGATGAAATCCAAGACACCCTTGACAATCTCATGGAGTTGCCCGAAGGCCAGCAGCTTGATTATTTCATCGCAACCTACCTCCTGAAGTATGCGCCAGATGACGAGGGTTTGGCAGGACTGACCAGAGAGTTTATCTATGAAAACCTGAACTCCGTCTTTGTTCTTGACGACCCGTTTTCAGCGGCCTTTGATTTCCTTGAGGAGCTCTTTTACAACAAGGAGCTTCAAGGTTATTTCATTTCCTTCTGGAAGGAAAATCCCCAGACGAAAACAGGCGCCGAGTTCCTTCTCATTCTAGCTTCTCTTTACGATTTCGAACGCCGGGCCGTGGGCTACCTCTTCGATTCTTATGATATCGCCAAGAAAGTGCTGAGCGGAGATAGCCGGCTCCTGCGAGCCTTCAACCAAAAGGCCAAAGCCTTGGTCATCAAAGAGATCTGCCAGGAGTTTGTCCGGGAGATAAGGGAACGGGGGATCGCATCCGAAGAGGCCGTCCTTCAGGAGTACCGAAACGAACAGATCAAGATTTATCAGATGTTGATAGAAATGGGCGGAGGGCCTCGAGATCGGGCCCTCTATGCCTGGGGCCGCCTGTGTTGGGATGAGGGGATGTATGGCGCCGCGGTCCAGAAATGGAAGGAGATACAAGACACGTTCGCTTTCAAGACTTACCAAGAAATCAAGCCCCTGCTCACCGTATATGACAGTGTGTCCATGTCTGTCTCTGCCGATTATCAAGCCCTCGTCCCAAAGATTAACAAGATATTCGAATGGGAATCCGCCGAGAACAGCAGTTTTCTGTTCAAGAGGCTCATGAAGTATGACAAGTGGAAGAAAAGAGCTGTTCGCTAACCTTTCGTGTTAACATCCCCGCAGCCTTTGGGTATTATAAAATAGATAAAGGATTCTATCTCTCCTAACTAGCGTGCTATAAAACGCACGGGGAGAATATTATTGACCAAAAAGATAATGAGGTAAAGAATGAAAAGCCTTCTCTTTTCAGCGATACTATTTGCTTTGTCCAATGGCTTCAGCCCTGCCCAGGAGGTCATCGTCCTGGGAGCGCCGGGACAGGGGAGTGAACTGGGCATTCCCGGGGACATCCGGGAGGGCCCTGATGGGAACATCTACATCTATGATGAGGCGGACGCCTTCATCAAAGTCTATTCGCCCAAAGGCCAATTCCTGCGCAAAATGGGCGGGGAGGGGCAGGGGCCGGGAGAGATACAGCGCCGTGACAGCGTGTCAATTGGGTTCACGCCGGATGGGAAGTTGTTTTTTACAGAATATTTCCGCGGCCACCGCTGGATCACCTTCCTGGATCTGGACGGCGCGCTGTCCAAGGTTTTGAAGATCGACCTTCCCGGGTCTTTCGGGATTCCGGATGCTATCGCGCTCCCCGATGGAGGTTTCCTGGCGGAATTCCATGTCTTGGGAGAGCCCGTTAAGCAAAAAGACTATTTCCTATACAAGAGCCCGATCAAACTGATGCGGCTAAGCGCTGAAGGGAAGGTCCTGGCTGAAATCAGGAATTCCGAGCATCTCACCCGGATTTCCTACCGGCCCGATGGGGCCGATTCGCCCATTCCCTACGTCCCGTCGTTCGCCTGGTGCCTGACCAAAGAAAACAACGTCCTCTTCTCGGATGGCTTGAGCAACACAATCGAAGTGTTCGAGCTGGGAGGAAAGCGCCTCCCGGCCGTCCAAACGCAGCTCCCGGAGCCGGAAAAAGTCAGAGACAAGGACCTCGACCGCTGGAGAGCGGAACGAAAGCAGTCGGTTATGGAGAGAAATCCCGGCTGGTGGCATCAGTTCGGGAGTGTGGTCGAAAAGTACACCCAGTCGCTTTACAGGTTCAAACCACTGATCGGTGGATTCGCCGCCACCCCGGAAGGGAACATCTTGGCATCGAGATCCTGGGATAGTGAAAATAACTCCCGGGACTATTGGCTTCTTGATGGGGCTGGAAAGATTTTGGCTCAACTTAAGGCAGCGGCGGGACGCATCTCACTCTCCAAGAATTTTGTCTTTGTCGTGACATCCGACGCGGAGGGCAATTTCCGGGTCAGCTGCCTCAACCGGTCGGGAAGCGATAAGGACGACTTTCTGAAGTCCGCCCATGCTTTCTAAAGATGAGTTTTCCCTCAATTCCTCCTCCCCCGGCGGGAGGAGGTCTGGAGGAGGGGGTTTTCGTCGTTCGCGGGGGGCCCGAAGGGCCGTGGGGAGTTAATAAGGCCCCTGATTTGAACAGATTATCAATTTCGACCTCCTGGCAGGAAACGGAATATTCCCGTTCCCCGGCTGTATAAGGGATGAAACGGAACGGGAGAGTCCGCCGTAATATCTTTAGAGACCGGCGCATAATCTCCTGATCCTTCGAAAAAGGGAGGGATCATGACCAACAGATATATCGGGCAGGCCGGGGTCGGGATTTGCCTTTCCTGTCTTCTATTGCTTTCTTCTGCCATCGCGTTCTCGGGCGAGGATAAAATCGTCATCAAGACCGAAAACGGCATCCCCGTGGTCTACAACCCGAAAAACCCGGCGCCGCCTGACGGGAGCCCTCGATCTTTCGCGCTCCAGCATGATCTGACCATTGGGGAAGACGACACAGACCCAAATTCGATGTTTTCCGAGCTCCGCTCCATCCAGGTCGATGGCCAGGAGAATATCTACGCGCTGGACACGAAAGAGGTCAAGGTCAAAGTTTATGACAAAAACGGCAAGTTCCTGCGCTCTTTCGGCAAGAAAGGCAAGGGCCCTGGTGAGATCGAGATGCCCCTCCGGATGGAGATGACGCCAGACCAAAAACTGGTTATCTATGATATGGGGAACAGCAAGCTGATTTTTTATTCGCCGGATGGAGCCGTGGCGAAAGAAATCCCAACGGGCAAATACCGGTTCCTCATCCGGTTCAAGTTTGACTCTCAGGGCTACATATATGGCGATACGCGTTCCTATGAAGAGACAAAATTGACTGCCGTGTTGAACAAATTCAGCCCGGGCTTTCAGCCTTTGCTATCGATTGCGTCTTTCGAAGAAAAAAGGATTTCCCAAGTCGTGAGGGAATTTTCGCCGACATTCTTCCTCCAGATAACTAAGCAGGACCTTTTGATTTGGACGATCGCCGAGACAGATAGGTACGAGATCATGGTCAGCAACACCGAGGGGAAAACGGTCAAGAAAATTATCAGAGATTATGAATCGGAGAAGATTACCGGCTCGATCAAGGAAAAACTTTTCCAGGAAAGCTTCGGCGAGCGCGGAATCCCCCCTGGCTACAAATACGAAGTTCCGGGCCATTTTCCGGCATTCCGGTATTTCATCATCGACGACGAGGACAGGCTCTACGTCTGCACGTATGCCTACGAAGAGAGAGATGGGGATTATTGGCGTTATTACGACGTTTTCGACGCCGAAGGCAGATACATTGCCAAATTCTGCCATCCCCGGCGGGAGATGGCTTTTCAGGTAAAAAAGGGCAGGCTATACTGCATGGTCCAGGAGAGCGAGGAGGGAATCCCCCTCGTCAAACGCTATCGCCTGATCTGGAAGTGATAAATCAGACCCGAGATTCGAGTCTTATATTTTGATGAGGAAATGTTTTACTCGGAACCTGAAACATACTAAAATTGGGCCAATTGTAGGATAAAACCAATGAAGCTCGCCAAAATGGCCATCGAACGGCCCATCGCCACGCTCATGTGTTATATCGCCATCATCCTTCTCGGGTTCATCTCCCTGCGGCAGCTCAGCGTCGACCTCCTGCCAGAAATTAGCTATCCGCGCCTGTCCGTCGTGACCGAATACCGAGGGGTCGCTCCCGAGGAGATCGAAACGCTCATCACCGAACCCCTGGAAGCGGCCGTGAGCCGCACCCCTGGTTTGCGTCGAGTCGAATCCGTTTCCAAGGAGGGCGTTTCCTACCTGACCCTGGAATTCAGCTGGGGAACGGACATGGACTTCGCCATGCTCCATGCCCGGGAAAAGCTCGACAGCGTGCGCTTCCAGCTTCCCGAGGAGGCCGAGAGCCCGACGATCATCGCCCTCGACCCTAAGACCAGGCCGATCATGGTCATCGCCGTCTCTGGGGAAGGAACGCTCCTCGAGCTCAAGGAGTTCTGTGAGGACCTGATCAAGCCCCGTCTGGAACAGATCGAGGGGATCGGGTCGGCCGAGGTCGCCGGCGGCGTCGAGCGGGAGATCCAGGTCGAGATCGATCCTCGGCTTCTCGCTCTCTATCGCCTCTCGATCGATGAGGTGGCCCAGCGCATCGACGCCTTCAACCGCAACCTCCAGGGCGGAAATATCCGGAAGGGGAAGTTCAAGTACGCCCTCCGGGTGGTCGGCGAATTCGAGATGGTGGACGAGATCGGCGAGATCAGCCTGAAATCGACCAAGGACAGGAGTGTCATCCGACTGCGCGATATCGCCCGCGTCGAAGACTCGATCAAGGAGCGGCAGGGCTCGACACGCCTCGACGGCGAGGAAAGCATCGGGATCCTCGTCCGAAAAGAGTCGGGCGCCAACACCGTCGAGGTGACCCGCATGGCCAACGACCTTCTCGACCAAGTGCGGAAGGATTACCCAAAGGTCAGTCTTTCGGTCGTCTCCGAGCAGGCCCGGTACATCGTGGAGGCTATATCCTCGGTCAAAGAGGAGATTATCTTCGGCGGCCTCCTGGCCTTTCTCGTCCTGCTCATTTTTCTCCAGGAATTCCGGACCTCCCTCATCATCTTCGCCGTGATCGCCATCTCGGTCATCGCCACCTTCAATCTCCTCTTCTTCCGCAACATCACCCTCAACATCATGTCGCTCGGCGGGCTGGCGCTGGGCGTGGGCATGCTCGACGACTGCGCCATCGTCGTCTCCGAAAACATCTTTCGCCATAGGGGCCTGGGAAAGAGCCTCTCCGAGGCCGCTTATATCGGCACCAAAGAGGTCGGCATGGCCGTGAGCGCTACCATCTTCACGACCATCGTCGTCTTCCTGCCGGTTATCTATGTCCACGGCGTCGCCGGCCAGCTCTTCCGCGACCAGGCCTTGACCGTGACTTTTTCGCTCCTGGCTTCGCTCATCGTCTCGATCACTCTCGTCCCCATGCTGGCTTCGCAGACCTTTGAGTTCAAACCATTAGCTGTCGAGCCTCCGACAAAAGAGGACAAAGAGAAAAGCGGAGCCGAAGGGAAGCGCCCATCGCGCTGGCGCTTCCTGCTCTATCCTCTTATCGGGCTGCGCTGGCTGGTCTACTTTATCCCTCGAATGGTCATGAAGGGACTGAGCTTCTTGCTGAGTCTTCTGGTTCAGCTTCTCCAGTTCATCCTCCACTATCTGACATGGCCCTTCCGCCCCGTCCTTCGGACCATCTTTAAAGGGTTCAACGCGATCTACGACCGGTTCACGGTCCGCTATCACCGCTTCCTCGTTTGGAGCCTTGAGCACAAGGGCAGAGTCCTCTGGGTTTCTTCCTTGTTTTTCCTCCTGACCTTCGTCCTCGGCGCCGTCCTGCCCAGGGAGCTCATGCCGAAATTCCGCGTCTCCACTTTCGAGGTCAGCCTCAAGGCGCCCGTGGACTACTCTTTCGAGCAGACCTCGGAAGTCGTTGCCTCACTCGAGCGCTGGCTCAAGGGCCAGGACACGGTCAAGAGGTTTTTTTCCGAAGTCGGGATCATCAGCGGCATGGAGGGCCTCAACCCGGAGGTATCGATCAACTCGGCCAAGGTCCGCGTCGATGTCGGCCGGACCGGCGACCTCGAACCGACGATCGACAGAATTCGCGGCTGGCTCCGCAACTACCCGGACCTCAGCGTTTCAGTTGCCCGGGAGCAGACAACCATCGCCCAGTTCCTGGCCTTCTCCTCGTCCGCGCTGGGACTGAAGATCAAGGGTGACGACCTCGACACGCTCAAACGCCTGGCCACAGACCTCATGTCCAGGCTCCAGACGATCGAGGGCGTGGCTGATGTCACCACATCCCTCGGCGAAGGAAAGCCCGAGTTCCTGATCAAGGTTAGGAAGGACAGGCTCGAGAAGTACGCCCTCTCGCCCGATGCCATCAGCACCTATCTCGTCGAGGCGGTACAGGGTAAGGTAGCTACTCAATTCCGCGAGCTCGAAAAAAAATACGATATCTTGGTCCGACTCGAGGAAGGGACCAGACAGAACATCGAAACCCTCCTCGACCAGGAGATCGTTCATCAGGGCCAGACCCTTCCGCTCCGCGAGCTGGTCGATTATGAAATCGCGGTCGGCCCCAAGGAGATCCACAGGGAGAACCAGCAGCGGGAAGTCCTCATCTCGGCCAACCTTCGGGGCGTAAAGATGAGCCGGGTCATCCCCCAAGTCAGAGAGAAGATGGCCGAACTCAAGCTCCCCCCGAACTACCGGGTCGTCTTCGGCGGCGAGCAGGAGGAGATGAGCCGGTCTTTCCGCAGCCTCATCTGGGCGTTCATTCTCTCGGCTCTTCTGGTCTACATGATCATGGCGGCCCAGTTCGAGTCGCTGCTCCATCCCTTACTCATCATGTTCACCATCCCGATGGGGCTGGCCGGGGTCTTCCTGGCCCTCTTCGTGACCGGCCAGACGATCAACGTGATATCGGTCATCGGGATCGTTGTGCTGGTGGGCATCGTCACCGACAACGCCATCGTCAAGATCGATTTCACGAACCAGCTCCGCCGCAGCGGGATGCCCCTCCATGAGGCCGTCATCGAGGGGAGTGTTGTGCGTCAGAGGCCGATCCTGATGACCTCGATCACGACCATCTTCGGCCTCATCCCGCTCGCCCTCGGGCTGGGGGAGGGGGCGGAGCTGCAGAGGCCGCTGGGCATCGCGGTCATCGGCGGCCTCCTTTTCTCGACCTTCCTGACCCTGATACTCATCCCCGTCATCTACGAGCTCGTGGAAGAGAGGCGGGAAAAAAAGCAGCCATGAAAATCTTCGTCGAGCGGCCGATCGCCACGGTCATGCTCTTTCTGTCCGCGGCCATCCTCGGTGTCTATTCCTTCCTGAACATCCCGCTCGAATTGGCCCCGAAGGAGGATTTCCCCCAGATCACTATCCAGACGAACTGGAGCGATGTGCCGCCCGAGATCATCCAAACTCAAGTCACCTCGCCGCTCGAAGAGGTGGCTTCGACCGTCAAGGGCATCAAGAAGATCCAGTCCTCCTCATCGATCGGGCTGTCCTCGATTATCTGCGAGTTCCAGCCGAACACCAACATGGAGTTCGCCCGGCTCGAGCTCGTGGAACGGATTGCCCGGATCAGGGGTGAGCTGCCCTATGCCGCCAACCGTCCCCAGATCATCGCCTATATCCCGGAGGACTTCCGGACGGCCGATTTTCTCCACTACACGATTTCCGGCGATTACTCCCTGCAGGAATTGCGGGAGATGCTCAAGGAGAAACTCGAATACGGCCTGGGAGCGGTGAAAGGCGTGGCGGGGGTCGAAGTCCTGGGCGGATCCGACCCGGAGGTCAGGATCACCCTGGACCGGGAAAAGACGCAGGCTCTGAACATCCATCCCTACCAGGTCCTCATGGCCCTGAACCGCTGGAACCAGAGCTATCCGGCCGGAAAGATCCAGAAGGGAAACCAGGAATTCCTGTTCAAGATCGCCAGCTCTCTCCGCAGCCTGGCCGAAATCGATGGCCTGATCATCGCCCAGCAGGGGGGCGTAGCCGTCAAGCTCAAGGACGTCGCCCGGATCGAGCGCACCTTCGGTGAAATCCGGTACCTCAACCGGATCAACAGCCAGCCGACGATCCGCCTGATCGTCCACAAGGAGAAAGGGACGAGCACCCTGAAGGTCGCCAAAGAGGTTAAGCTGAAGCTCGAAGAGGTCAAGAGAGAGCTGCCGCGCGACCTGATCTTTCGGGTCGTCGATGACGAAAGCAAGGAGATCCACAAGAGCCTCAACGAACTCTACCTGCTTGTGGGAATCATCCTGGTCGTGATCTTTGCTTTGGTCTTCCTCATCCTCCAGAGCTTCAAGCCTTCACTCCTGATCCTCAGCTCCATCGGCTTTTCGGTCCTGGTCACTTTCAACCTGGTCTATTTTTTCAAGATCTCCATCAACATGCTGACCCTTGGGGCGCTGGCCCTGGGTTTCGGCCTCTTCGTCGACAACTCGATCGTCGTCTTTGAAAATATCCTTCGGATGCGCGAAAAAGGACTGCCGGCCGTCCAAGCGGCCGTCCAAGCCCCCAAAGAAGTTTTTGTCGCCGTCCTGGCCGCGACCCTGACTACGATCGCTCCCTTTTTCTGCTTTCCCTTTTTTCAGGGCCGGCTCAAGATCTACTATCTGCCGCTGGGGATCGTCATCGCTTCGGCCCTGGCCATCTCCTTGCTGGTCTCGTTCTCCTTGATCCCCGCGCTCAGCCCGCGGCTCCTCCGGGCCGCAAAGGAAGGACGCCGGGAGAGAATCCGGGGCTCCTACGAGAAGGTCCTCAAGGTCCTGCTCCGCCATCCCCTCGAGGTCATGATCCTCGTCGGGGTGATGCTCTTCGGAAGCTATCGCTGGTTCAAGAAGGAGGTGACCATGGGCGATTTCTTCCGCTGGTATTCGCGGGACAAGCTGGCGGTCAGCATCGGCATGCCTCCCGGCACCGACCTGGAGAAAACCGACGAAGTCGTCAAGAAGTTTGAGGCCAAGGTCATGGAGGGCGACTACGAAAAGGAGATGAACTCCCGGCTCTCCGAGGAGAACGCCTTCATCGAGATCACCTTCCCGGAGGAGATTGAATACTCATTCCGGCCGTACGCCCTTAAGGAGGAGTTGATCCAACTGGCCACCCAGTTTGCCGGGATCAGCGTCGGCATCTATGGGTTCGACCCTCAGGGGTACTATTCGAGCTTCGGCACGGGCACGATGTACGACTCCTACATCAAGTTCTTCGGCTATAACCTGAAGAGGCTGAAAGAGATCACGTCCGAGCTCGAGCAGCGGCTCAAACAGAACCCGCGGATAAAGGAAACCAAGGTGGTTTCCAGCCGGTACGGCTGGTGGCGCGTTGATTCCTTCGAGCATATCCTCAAAGTCGACCGCGGTGCCATGCGCAGGTACGAAATCGACCCCAGGTATCTCTTCTATCACCTGCAGACCCTCATCCGCGGTGAGTTCACTACACCGATCAAGTGGCGGACACAAGGCAAGGAGATCGCCATCTCGATCAAGTTCCCCGAATCGGAGAGGCTGGACCTCCGGGCGCTCCAGGACACGCTGATCCGGACGCCGCGGGGGGAGCACCTCCGCCTGGGGGACATCACCAGGCTTGAAGAGCGGCCGGTCGCCGGCTCCATCGACCGGGAGAACCAGCAGTTCCAGCAGACCCTCATGTGGGAATTCCGGGGTCCCTCCAAGGCGGCTGAAAACTACAAGAAAGCCGTCTTCGCCGGCCTCAAGCTCCCGCCGGGATTCTCCGCTACTCTCGAGGAGACCTGGCGGCTGACCGAGGAGGAAAAAGCCCAGCTCAAGTTCGCCATCATCTTTTCGATCTTGATCATCTTCATGATCCTGTCGGCACTCTATGAGTCTATCGTCCAAGCCTTCTACATCATCCTGGCCGTTCCTCTGGCCCTCATCGGGGTCTTCGTCGCCTTTGTCATCGCCGACTACTCGTTCGATTCATCGGCCTATATCGGGGTGATCCTTCTGGGGGGGATCGTGGTCAACAACGCCATCCTCCTCGTCGACCACATCAACCTCAAGCGCAAACAGGGGCTGCCCCTGCTCGAAGCCGTGCTCAAGGGATCGCGGGACAGAGTCCGGCCCATCTTCCTAACGACAGGGACGACGGTCTTGGGCATGTTCCCCCTGCTTCTTATACAGGCGGAGGTGGGGAAGAGGAAGATCTGGGCCTCGCTGGCGCTTTCGACCGTGGGCGGCCTGACCAGCTCGACGATTTTCATCCTCATCGTCGTCCCGATCTTCTATCTTTACGGCGACCGGATGCGTTCCTGGATGCAGACAAAGATGAAGGAACTCAAGGCCGCCCGCGCCCGCCTGTAGTTAAGGGGGCACTGCTTATCTTGCTGGGCAGCAACCCTTTTTTGATACCAACCCCTCATTGCCCTGCGGCCCACTCGCGACTGATGAAACCC
>Ga0315296_10004771_pt1 | contig 11039 bp, 10 predicted proteins | sample YL17G14_18_MG_FD_203921 | JGI IMG/M metagenome (GOLD analysis project Ga0315296, IMG submission 203921) | Sediment microbial communities from Yellowstone Lake, YNP, Wyoming, USA - YL17G14_18 | ecosystem: Environmental > Aquatic > Freshwater > Lake > Sediment | place: USA: Wyoming | collected...
CGACGGTCAACCCGTCGATCCGGTACAATGGTTGAAACGGAAAGCAGGTTCCTAACCACACATGACCTCTCGAACCCGTCGGCTTGTCGTCCTCGTCACCGCGCCCGTCATCCTCTTCGTGGTGATTGGCGGTCTGCTCGGCCAGACCATCGCGCGCAGCGACACCTACCGGCACCTGCGCGTGTTCGAGGACGTCATGTCGCTGGTGCTCAGCAGCTACGTCGAGGAGGTCGAGCCCGGCAAGGTGATGAACGGCGCCATGCGCGGCCTGGCCGACGGGCTGGACGGCGACAGCGCTTACCTGCCGCCCGACCAGGTCCGCCTGATCGAGCGTCCAGGGAGCCAGCCAGCCGCGGACGTGGGGCTCGTGCTGACGCGCCAGTACTTTCTGCAGGTCGTCGCGGCCCGCGACGGGTCGCCGGCCGCGCGTGCGGGCGTGGCGCCGGGCGACTTCGTTCGCGCCATCAACGGCCGGCCAACCCGCGAGATGTCCGCCTTCGAGGGCATGCGCCTGCTGGGTGGCAATCCAAACACTACGGTCACCCTGGCGATCATCCGCGGCAACGCGGCGGAACCGCACGTCATCGAGCTGCAACGCGGGCCAGCGACGACGGCAGACGTCAGCGGCCGCATCGCCGGGACCGGCATCGGCTATGTCCGGATCGCGGCGTTCGGGCCGGGGGTCGTGGATGCCCTGCGGTCCCAGGTCTCCCGGCTCGCGCGCGAAGGGGCGACGCGGCTGCTCGTCGACGTGCGCAACACGGCGACCGGCAAGCTGGCGGACGGCCTCGCGGCTGCCCGCCTGTTCGTGCCGTCCGGCACGCTGGGAATCCGCGAGTCGAAGGGGCCGGTCCGCACGCCCGTGACGGCCGGCGCCGGCGACGGCAGCCTGACGATGCCGGCCGTGGCCCTGGTCAATGCCGGGACGTCGGGGCCGGCCGAGCTCTTCGTGGCGGCGCTCGTCGGCAACAGGCGCGCCGAGGCCGTCGGCGAACGCACTGTCGGGCGCACGGCCGAGCAGACGCTGACCAGGCTGCCCGACGGCGGCGGCCTGTGGCTGTCGACATCGTGGTACCTCACGCCCGGCGGGGCAGTAATCCACGAGCGAGGCCTGATCCCCGACATCCAGGTGGCCGAACCGGACGTCGAGTTCGGCGGGACGCCGCCAGCGTCGGATCCAATCCTGGAGAAGGGGCTCGCGCGCTTGAAGGAGCGCTAGCGGCGCTCGCTCGCGCCGGTTTTCTCCTTGACACCTTGAGAAGGGTCGCGTATAACCGCTGAGCGCTGGAACGGCGCAACGCTTGTCGCTGGGCACGCGTCCTTTTCGACGCTGTGCAGGAGGGATCATGAACAAGCAGGAACTGATTGCCAAGATCGCCGCGGACAACGGCCTGACGAAGGCAGCGGCCGCAGGTGCGGTCGAGTCGCTGCTGAAAGGCATCGTGCAGTCGCTCAAGAAGGGCGACCCGGTGACCTTCGTCGGGTTCGGGACCTTCAAGACGGCCCAGCGCAAAGCGCGTGTCGCGCGGAACCCGCGGACGGGCGCGGCAATCAAGATCCCGAAGCGCCGGGTCGCGAGGTTCACTGCGGGCAAGGCTCTTAAGGTCGCCGTCAACAAGTAGTCGACCCGTTGGTCCGGGCAGTTCCACGACGGTCAATGCGCGCTGCTTCTGCGGAGGGGCTCGGGGTGGGCCGTCCGAGTCGGCCCCCGCGTCCCTTGGCGAAGGGGTGCGTCCATCCTTCAGGGCTTGGCGTGGTTGCGCGCCGGCGCGCGGCCACACGGCCCGCAGATTCGTTGACTCGCCGCAAGGCCGGTTGCTATACTGGCGTCTTCTGTAAGTCCCGGTTTTTCATGATCGAGGCGCGTAGCTCAGATGGTTAGAGCGCCTGCTTGACACGCAGGAGGTCGGCGGTTCGAGTCCGCCCGTGCCTACCACCTTGACCCGTCCAGTGCTCAGCCTGCGGCAGTCAGGTGAACGTTGTGCCCCACGGGCGCCGGGCTGCATACGCTAAGGCCAGGACGCGCGTTCCTCGTGTTCCAACGACCCTTGATGACCCAGGTGACTGTTACCTTGCCGGATGGATCGTCCCGCAGCGTCGCTGCGGGCACCACAGTCGCCGCGTTCGCCGCGGAGGTCGTGCCACGCCTCGCGAAAGCGGCGTTGGTCGCGGCGGTAGACGACCGCCTGGTCGACCTGTCGTTCCCGCTCGACGGCAACGCGCGGCTGCGTCTCATCACGGCCGACTGCCCAGAGGCGCTCTGGGTCTACCGCCACAGCGCGGCGCACCTGATGGCAGCTGCGGTGACGAACCTCTTCCCGGGGGCCCAGTGCGGGGTTGGCCCCCCGACCGAGGACGGCTTCTTCTACGACTTCGTCATTGATCGGCCGTTCGTGCCGGAGGATCTCGCCGCGATCGAAGCGAAGATGCACGAGTTGGCACGGCAGGACCTGCCCTTCGCGCGTGTGACGCTCCCGAAGGGCGAGGCGAAGGCGCGCTTCGCGGCCAGGGGCGAACCGCTCAAGGTCGAGCTCATCGAGGAGAAGGGCGGGCCGCTCGTCTCGTGCTACACCATCGACGAGGTCTTCACGGACTTCTGCACCGGCCCGCACGTGGCGTCGACCGGGCGCCTGCGGGCGTTCAAGCTCCTGGCCACCTCGAACGCGTACTGGAAGGGCGACGCGCGCAATCAGCCGATGCAGCGCATCTATGGGACCGCGTTCTTCAGCGACGCCGACCTCGAGGCACACCTCGCTCGCATCGAAGAGGCCAAGCGGCGCGACCATCGGAAGCTGGGGCGCGAGCTCGGCCTGTTCATGTTCCACCCGTGGGCGCCGGGGGCGCCGTTCTGGCTGCCCAAAGGCGCGCGGCTCGTGAACACGCTGGCCGACTACATGCGTGCCGTGCTCTTCGCCGAGGGCTACGTCGAGCTCAAGACGCCGCTCGTCTTCAACAAGGCGTTGTGGGAGACCTCGGGCCACTGGGAGCACTACCGGCAGAACATGTTCCTCGTCGAGGCCGAGGGCGAGCCGTTCGGGTTGAAGGCGATGAACTGCCCTGGGCACATGCTGGTGTACGCGAGCGAGGTCCGGAGCTACCGCGATCTGCCGCTCCGCTTCCACGACCAGAGCGTGCTGCACCGGATGGAGGCGTCGGGTGTGCTCTCGGGCCTCACCCGCGTGCGGCAGTTCATCATGGACGATGCCCACATCTTCATCACCGAGGACCAGATCGGCGGGGAGGTGGAGCGGCTGCTGCGGCTGGTGCAGCGGGTGTACGGCGACTTCGGGCTGACGTACGAGGCCACGCTGTCGACCCGGCCGGCCGAGTACCTCGGCGAGGCAGCCACCTGGACCCACGCCGAGTCCCAGCTCAAGGTCGCGCTCGAACGGGCCGGCCAGGCCTACACGGTCGCGGAAGGCGACGGCGCGTTCTACGGCCCGAAGATCGACTTCGCGGTGACCGACGCGATCGGCCGCAAGTGGCAGTGCGCGACGATTCAGCTTGACTACCAGCTACCGCAGCGGTTCCGGCTGAAGTACATCGGGGCGGACAACGCCGAACACATGCCGGTCGTCGTGCACCGGGCGATCTTCGGCAGCATGGAACGCTTCACGGCGCTGCTGCTCGAGCACTACGCCGGCGCGTTCCCGCTCTGGTTTGCGCCGGTCCAGGTCGTGGTGCTGCCGATCGCCGACCGGCACCAGCCACACGCCGCGGGGGTGCGCCAGCGGCTCGAAGCTGCCGGCCTCCAGGCGGAACTGGATGACCGCCAGGAGAAGATCGGGTATAAGATTCGCGAGGCGCAGCTGCAGAAGGTGCCTTACATGCTGGTCGTCGGCGATCGCGAGGTGGCCGACGGCACGGTGTCGGTGCGGAGCCGCAGCGGCGGCGATCTTGGGGCCCGGCCCGTCGAGGCCTTCATCCAGGCGTCGCTCGACGAGGTCCGGAACAAGACCGGCGCGCGGCACGGGTAACAGGGGACAGGTAACAGGTTACAGGGGACAGGAGGCTGCTATCGCATTCGAACGCTCCGGCCCGCGTCGTGACGACCGCACGCGTGTGAACGAACGGATCCGCGTGCGCGAAGTCCGGGTGATTGACGACCTCGGCCAGCAGCTGGGCATCATGCCGCCGCAGCAGGCGCTGGTGATTGCGCGGCAGAAAGGGCTCGATCTCGTCGAGGTCGCGCCGGGCGCGGTGCCGCCCGTCTGCCGCATCGTGGACTTCGGGAAGTACCAGTACCAGGAGCAGAAGCGCGCGCGTGAAGCCCGAAGGCACCAGAAAGTGATCGAGGTCAAGGAGATCAAGTTCCGCCCGAAGGTCGATGAGCATGACTACCAGTTCAAGAAGAAGCACATCGAGCGGTTCCTGGCGGACGGCGACAAGGTGAAGGCCACGGTCTTCTTCCGCGGCCGCGAGATCGCGCACCCGGAGATCGGGAGGCGCATCATCGAGCGACTGCTCGACGAGCTGGCCGATGTCGCGATCGCCGAGAACATGCCGCGGATGGAGGGCAATACCATGCACACCATCCTCGCGCGCCGGGCGGCTGGCGGGAAGACGGCGCCGGCACCGCGATCGGGATCCGGACCGGCCGGTCCCGCCGGGGGCGGCCCGAGGAACGAACCACCAGCCTAGAGGTGGTTTCAAGACGTCGGTTTGAAACCAGTTCTGGGAATCGAGACGAGAACGGACATGCCCAAGTTGAAGACCCATCGTGGCGCCGCCAAGCGCTTCAAGAAGACGGCCAGCGGGAAGTTCCTTCGCAACAAGGCGTTCAAGCGCCACCTGCTGACCAGCAAGACGACCAAGCGGAAGCGGCACCTGACCGGCGCCACCGTCGTCGCCGACGCCGATGCGGCGACGCTGAAGCGGATGCTGCCGTACAAATAGCCGTCAATGCCTGGAGTCTGGGAATGCCTCGAGTGAAACGTGGAACCGTCCGTCGCGCGAAGCGGAAGAAGCTGCTCGGCCTGGCCAAGGGCTACTACGCGCGCAAGAGCAAGCTGTATCGGTCCGCCAAGGAAGCGGTCGACACGGCGCTGAAGTATGCCTTCGTCGGCCGCCGGAACAAGAAGCGCGATTTCCGCCGGCTGTGGGTGGTGCGGATCAACGCCGCCGCCCGCGAGCAGGGCCTGACCTACGCAAAGTTGATGCACGGCTTGAAGCTCGCTGGCGTGGCTGTCGATCGCAAGAACCTCGCCGATCTGGCCGTGTCCCAGCCCGAGGCCTTCGCACACCTCGCGGCGAAGGCCAAGGACGCGGCGGCCTCGACTGGCGTCCGCGCGTAGGCGCGCGCCCTCGCTCCCGCTCCGATGCTCGACGCCGCCCACATCGACCGCCTCCGTGCGGAGTTCGCCGACGCGCTATCGCGCGTCGCCACGGACGAGGATTTGAGGGCGGTCCGCGACCGGTATCTCGCCCGGAAGGGCGGCGTCGTCGCGACCCTGATGCGCGCGGTGGCGACGGCGCCACCGGCCGCGCGCCCGGCGCTCGGCCGGCTGGCCAACGACCTCAAGACGGACGTCGAAACGCGGCTGGCCGAGCGGCGGATACAACTGGACGCGGCGCGGCTGCCGGCCGGTGCCGTCGATGTCACCCTGCCCGGCCGCGCGCCGATCCTCGGCCGCCGGCACCCTCTGACCATCGTGCGCGATCAGATCGAGACGATCTGCCTGCGCATGGGCTACGAGATCGTCGACGGCCCCGAGGCCGAGGACGACTACCACAACTTCGAGGCGCTCAACATCCCGCCCGAGCACCCCGCCCGGGACATGCAGGACACGCTGTATCTGGCGGCGCCGCTCGTCCAATCGTGGATTCCGTCGGTCGGCGAGGGGTTCGATCGGCCCCTTCCGCCGGCGCGCCCGGCCACGCTGCTGCGGACGCATACGTCCTCGATGCAGATCCGGCACATGGAAACGCACGGGCCGCCGATTCGGATCATCGTACCCGGCCGCGTGTTCCGCCGCGACAATCCCGACCTCACGCACAGCCCGATGTTCCAGCAGATCGAGGGACTCGTGGTCGGCGAGGGCATCACGATGGGCGATCTCAAGGGAACGCTCGTCGCGGTGATTCGCGAGATGTTCACCGCCGACGCGCGTGTCATGTTCCGGCCGAGCTTCTTCCCGTACACGGAGCCGAGCGCCGACGTCTTCATGGGCTGCGCGGCCTGCGGGGGCGCCGGCTGCCCGATGTGCAAGCGCACCGGCTGGATCGAGGTCCTGGGCTGCGGCATGGTGCACCCGGCGGTCTTCGAGGCAGTGGGCTACGATCCCGAACGCTACACCGGCTTCGCGTTCGGCATCGGCATCGAGCGCATTGCGATCCTGAAGCACGCCGTGGATGACATCCGGCTCTTCTACGACAACGATCTTCGGTTCCTGGAGCAGTTTCGCGAGTGAGACTCCTGGTTTCGTGGCTGCGTGACTTCGTCGACGTCCGAGTCCCGCCGGACGACCTGGCGGCGATGCTGTCGATGCGCGGCTTCGAGGTGGCGGCCATCGAGCCGGCCCCGGCGGGGCCGATCCGCCCCGACCTCTCGTCGCCCGCAGCGCCGGGGCTGCCGGCGGACGGGCCCGACGCCGTCATCGATCTCGAGATCACGGCCAACCGCCCGGACTGCCTGGGCGTCCTGGCGCTCGCGCGTGAAGTGGCCACGGCGTACGCGCTGCCACTCGCCCCGCTCCACGCGGTGTTCCCGGCGTTCGCGCTCCCGGGCGGTTCTGCCGCCGGGGCGTCCGCGGCCGATGCGGCGCTCCCGGATCTCCGGGTCGTCATCGAGGACGCGGATCTCTGCCCGCGCTACACCTCCGCCGTCGCCGATGTCCGGATCGGCCCGTCACCAGCCTGGCTGGCGAACCGCCTGGAGGCCGCAGGCATCCGGCCCATCTCGAACGTCGTCGACGCGACGAACTACGTCCTCGTGGAGACGGGCCATCCGATGCACGCCTTCGACCTGTCGCGTCTCGGTGGCCGTGAGATCCGGATTCGCCGCGCGCGCCAGGGGGAGCGAATTCGCACTCTCGACGGGGAAGAGCGCGCGCTGGCGGAGGGGATGCTCGTCATCGCCGACGCGGCCGAGCCGCAGGCGATTGCCGGCGTCATGGGAGGCGCCGGGTCGGAAGTCTGGAGCGGCACCCGCGCGATCGCGTTCGAGAGCGCCTACTTCAAGCCGGCGTCCGTCCGGCGCACGAGCAGGCGGATCGGCCTCAAGACCGAAGCGTCGTCGCGCTTCGAGCGGGGCACCGACCTCGGCGCGCCACCGGTTGCCCTCGAGCGCGCGATCGCGCTGGTCGAGGCGATTAGCGCCGGCCACACGCGGCCGGGCCGCATCGATTGCTGCCCGTCGCCGCGCGCGGCCACCCGGGTTCCGCTGCGCCGATCGCGGGTTGCGTGCGTGCTCGGCACGCCGGTTCCGGACGCCGACATCGAGCGGGTGCTGCGGGGCCTCGGCTTCTCCCTCGCCGAGACCCCCGAGGGCTGGCTGGCCACCGTGCCGCTCGCGCGTGTCGATGTCGCGCGGGAGGAGGATCTCATCGAGGAGGTCGCGCGCCACTACGGCTACGACCGGCTGCCGACGACGCTGCCGCCACTGGCCAGCCTGCCGCCGGCCCAGCCCCCCGCTCTCGCGCGCCGGCGCCTGCTCATGCGCGTGCTCACCGGGGCCGGCTTCTCGGAGGCGCAGACGTACGCGTTCATCGAAGCCCGGGCCGCAGGTCCCCACGCGGAGGGCCGGGAGAGTGTTGCGATCTCGTACCCGCTCTCCGAGAAGTACGCCGTCCTGCGCCCGTCGATCCTGCCCGGACTGATCGATGCGTTTGCCGTGAACCGGACGCGCGGGCTGCGGAACGTGCGGCTGTTCGAGATTGGCTCGGTGTTCGCGCCCGACTGCGGTGAATGCCATCGGCTCGGCCTCATCTGGGCTGGGGCGGCCGTCAACGAGCACTGGAGCGGCGGCGGGCGCCCGGTTGATTTCTTTGATCTCAAGGGCGTCGTCGCGGCCGTCAGCCGGGCGCTCGTGATCGACGTGCAATTCGAGCCGACCTCGCGTGACTGGCTGCTGCCCGGGCGGGCCGCCGCCGCGACAGTGGGTGGCGTCCTCCTGGGCACGCTGGGCCAGTTGACGCCGACGCTCGTGGAGGCGCGGGGGCTGCCGGCCGCGGACGAGGTCTACGTCGCCGAGATCGATCTCGATCTCGTCGAGCGGACTGCGCCTGCGGGAGACCGGCTCGTGGTGCCTCTGCCGAGGTACCCGTCGGTGACCCGCGACCTGGCCGTGGTCGTGCGCGACGCGGTGCCTGCGGCCGCGCTCCGGGCCACGATCCGCGCTGCCGCGCCCGCATTGCTGGTGGCCCTCGAGGAGTTCGACCGGTACCAGGGATCGGCGATCCCGGAGGGACACGTGAGCCTGGCGTTCCACCTCACGTTCCGCTCGCCCGATCGCACGCTCGTGGATGCCGAGGTCCAGCAGGCGATGGACGGCATCGTGGCGGCGCTCCAGCGGGAGCACGAGGCGGTCCGGCGATAGGCACGGTGGCTGTGAGTCGTGACTGATGGGTGAGGAGCCGTGATGGCAAAGACGCAACGCCCGGTCGATCTCGGGCCGATGGACCGGCTCGAGGAGAAGGTGAAGCTGCTCGTGGCCATGCTCGGCCGGCTGCGGGACCAGCAGGCGCGCCTCGTCGAGGAGAACGGCCAGGTGAGCCGCGCGCTCGAGGCTGCGCGTGCGCGGCTGGCCGAGGTGGACAACGCCGCCGCGGAGATCGAGGCCCTCAAGGAAGAGCGCGAGCAGGTCCGGACACGGATCGCCCATATGCTGGACGAGCTCGAGGCGCTGAACCTCTAGCACGTGACAGGGCCCGGCTGGCGCGCCCTGCGGGAGGCCACCATGACTGACGCTGACGTGCGCGTGGTACCCGTCGAGATCCTGGGGCAGCGGTACCCGATCAGGAGCGCCCTCGACGAGACGTACGTGGCCGAGCTGGCTTCCTACGTGGACGGGAAGATCCGCTCGGCGGCCGAGGCCACCCCCTCAAGCGACATGGTGCGCGTCGCGGTGCTCGCAGCCCTGAACATCGCCGACGAGTTCTTCCGCGCGCGTGAAACCGAGCGCAGCTGGCATCGGGTGCTGTCCGAGCGCGTGGCCCGGGTCGAGCACCTCCTCGACGACGCGCTCCACGGCTGACCGCGCGTGCCGGGTTCCGGGGGCCCGTGCCTGCGCGCGGGCCGGGGCTCTTCGTAGTCCATTCGCCGCGGTTCTCCTTGACCCTCCTCTCCAGCCGGTCTAAGATCGGGTCAGACACTAAGGGGATCCCTGCTTTGTGCGTGATGGTCGGGGCTCGTTTGAGCCAACATCACCATGAAGTGAATCGCGATGCCGCGCGGTGTGCATGCCTCTGCGTTGAGGAAGCCTGAAGCGTGGCTCTCATAGCGGTTCCACCTGCGACGTGCAGGTTCATCGAGTCTCCCCACACGGCAAAGCGGGGCCTTTCTTTCGTTCCTCCCTTCGTCACCGTTGTGCGGCGGGGCCCCACGCGCCCCGCTCCTCTTGCATCGAACCCCGCGTAGTCCCGATCGAGGGGTTTCGAGAAGGACGCGGCATGGGCAACATCGCATACTCGATCGCCACCGCGGCAGCGGCCATTATCGCCGTCGGGACGTTCGCCTACTGGATCGCCACGCGCAAGCGCATCGCTGCCGAGACGATCGGGCGCGCGGAGGAGGACGCCCGCCGGCTCCTCCGCGACGCTGAACGGGAGGCCGAGGCCAAGAAAAAGGAAGCGCTGCTCGAAGCCAAGGACAAGGCCCACGAGCTGCGCCTGGAGGCGGACCGGCAGGCCCAGGAGCGCCGGGAGCAGATCGCCAAGCTCGAGCAGATCGTGGCGAAGAAAGAAGAGAAGGTCGCCGAGCGCCTGTCCGCCGCCGATCAACAGGAGAAGGAACTCCGCGCCCGCGATCAGGCCATCAAGGAGCGCGAGCGGGCGACGGCCGCCGCGGCGGCCCGCTACGACGAGCTGCTCGCGGAGCAGCAACGCGAGCTGCATCGGGTCTCCGGCCTCACCGCCGACGAGGCGAAGGACATCCTGCTCAAGCAGCTCGAGGCGGACGCCAGGCGTGACGCGGCCAACATGGTCAAGCGGCTCGAGGCCGAGGCCCGCGAGACCGCGGCCAGCAAGGCGAAGCGTCTCGTCACCGAGGCCATCCAGCGCAGCGCGCCCGAGCACGCCATCGAGACGACGGTCTCGGTAGTCGACCTGCCCAGCGACGACCTCAAGGGGCGGATCATCGGCCGGGAGGGGCGGAACATCCGCGCGCTCGAGATCGCCACGGGCGTCGACCTGATCGTCGACGACACGCCCGGGGCCATCATCCTGTCGGGGTTCGATCCCTATCGCCGCGAGATCGCGAAGCAGGCGATCGAGCGGCTGATCACCGACGGCCGAATCCACCCCGCCCGGATCGAAGAGGTCGTCGACAAGGTCCGGGCGGAGCTCGAGGAAACGGTGCGCCGCGAGGGCGAAGCGGCCGCGTTCGAGCTCGGCCTCCACGATCTCCGCCCGGAAATCCACGCGCTCATGGGTCGCCTGAAGTTCCGGACGAGCTACGGCCAGAACGTCCTCACGCACTCGAAGGAAGTCGCGTACCTGGCCAGCATCATGGCCCGCGAGCTCGGCCTCGACTCGCATCTCACCGTGCGGGCGGCCTTCCTGCACGACATCGGGAAGGCCATCGATCGCGAGATGCAGGGGACCCACCTCGACATCGGCGTGGAGTTCCTGCGCAAGCACGGGGAGGGCGAGGCCGTGCTCAATGCCATCGCGTCCCATCACATGGACGTCGACTGGCCGTCGCTCGAGGCGATGATCGTGCAGGCGGCCGACGCCATCTCCGCGGCGCGGCCGGGCGCCCGGCGCGACATCCTCGAGTCGTACGTCAAGCGCCTCGAGAAACTCGAAGGCATCGCCGACTCGTTCAAGGGCGTTTCCAAGGCGTTCGCACTCCAGGCGGGCCGGGAAATCCGGATCCTGGTC